>Ga0316204_10010502_pt1 | contig 11907 bp, 7 predicted proteins | sample 6monrhotite_MG_2_FD_205661 | JGI IMG/M metagenome (GOLD analysis project Ga0316204, IMG submission 205661) | Microbial mat bacterial communities from mineral coupon in-situ incubated in ocean water Damariscotta River, Maine, United States -... | ecosystem: Environmental > Aquatic > Marine >...
CACAACCAAACATAACCTGGACGTCATGATGAAAAATATAATCGGCGATGCCGCGCCACAAGAGCTGCATGGCGCCGCGCTTTCGGTAGGCGGCATCAATGCAAGAGCGGCCGAGCTCCATAATTTCTCCGGGGTAAGTCCGAAGCCTTCCAAGATCGAACTCGGTCTCTGAATAAAACCCCCGGAAGTGTTCAGCAACGGTTCCTCGCAGCAACCGATACGTACCAACGACGCCGCGCCCGATTTCTCCACTTCGCTCAAGGTCGATGACAAGAAGGTGATCGCAAATCTCATCGTAGGGGTCGATGTCACGCGCCAGATGACGGCAATGTGGTGAAGGTTTTGCTCCCATTTCGTCATAGAAGATCCGGTATCGCAGGGCCTGTGCTGCATCTACTTCCGCACCACAGTCAGCCAGACGCACTTCCAGATTTTTGAATTGTAAGGGTTCCATGGTTCAATTCCTCGCCATTCATTGAAGGACCCTGTCCTTCTGACACGACAGCGTTACAGCGATATGTCTGTTTGGTGACGAGAATGTTGTCGTTTGGTGCCGGAACCAGGATGCCAAACCGATCGCATCCGGGGCTTTTTCTCTCAATCTTCGTTGCCGGCTTCGAGAAGTATCTGGGGGCAGTATGGCTGATTTGCTGATACATCTGGCGTCTGGGCTTATCGGAGCGGCGTTTTTGCTCGCTCCCATCCGATTTGTACGGGGGCCAGACTCTAAGCTTGCGCCCAGGCCTCGCGGATCACCCGTTTGGCGTTGGCGATGACCAATGCCGAGGTTTCTTCGGCCAGTAAGGGTCTGACCTCGGCGCTTAGCACCGGTGGGTTTTCGCTGTTCAGCAGGCCATGCTCCAGCAGGACGCGGAAGTTGTCGCGGACCTCCGGCACACCAATTGAGCCGCCTGGAATACCAAATCGAGGTTGCAGGTCACCATAGAGATAATGGCCTTCCTCGACGACGCAGTTGCCGATATGGAAATGCATGAAGAAGTCTTTGACCAAAGGAATGGCATCTTTCGGTTCTTCACGCAGCAGCGGGAAATGCGACAGATCGGCCAGCACGCCAAAGTTATCGTGCGCGGCGGCCACCGGTTCAGAGACTTCCCGAGCGTCCGCAAAGGGGCCAATCAGGGCCTTCTTGTCGATATCCCTGTCAAATATCTTCAAGGTTACAACCATGTCACCATTGGCCTTCACGTAATCACAAACCTCGTGCAAGAAATCGACGAAAATCTTTTTGGCTTCATCACGCTTTTCGTCTCCCGGGTCCTTACCTGACATCACGCGAATATAGCCTGCACCCAATTGGTACGCTTCATCGACACAATTTTTGATGATGTTTAAAACACGAGCCCGTTCGGCTTTGTCGAAATGGTGCGGGTTCAGTTTTTGCGGAAGAATTGTCGGCTGGGTCGCGTAGCACACGGTCATACCTGATACTGCGAGCATTTTGCGCGCCCGGTCGCGTTCCCGGACATCCTTGACCGGGCCCAGTTCGACCACAGACCAAAAATCATCTTCACAGATTTTCTCCAGGGTTTCGACGTAGTCACGCCCCTGCATCACCTGCGGATAGGCTTTAAAATGAACCAGGCCCGGTTTCATGTATGCGTAAAGAGACTCTTTCATCGAATGATCCCCTATTTTCCCTGCAGGAAGTCAAAGTCGCAACCGTCATTCGCTTGCAACACCGTGTCGTAATAAAGTTTCTGATAGCCGCGCGCGGGCGGTGCCGCCTTGGGCTGCTTGTCCAGTTCCGCCCGGCGTTTCGCCAATTCGTCACCGTCGACCAGCAGATCTATGCACCGATCCTTGACGCTGAGGCGGATACGGTCGCCATCCCGGACCAGAGCCAGCGGGCCGCCGGATGCCGCATCGGGAGTCACATGCAAAACGATCGTGCCGAAGGCGGTGCCGCTCATGCGGGCATCTGAAATACGGACCATGTCCTTGACCCCGGCCCGTGCCAATTTGGATGGGATTGGAAGGTACCCGGCCTCTGGCATTCCCGACGGGCTTTTCGGCCCGGCGTTCTGCAGCACCAGGAAATCATCCGCCGTTACGTCCAGGTCAGGATCGTCGATACGCGCCGCCAGGTCTTCGAGTGACGAGAACACCACGGCGCGGCCTTCCGTCTCGAACAAGTTCTTGTCGGCAGCCGAGCGTTTCAAAATGGCCCCCTGTGGAGCCAGCGTACCGAATAGGGCGACCAGACCGCCAACCGGTTCTACCGGTTCGTCAGATGTCGCAATGACGGCACGATCAACGTAAGCCCCGCGTTCCGCGGCGATGCGTTGGCCGAGGGTCTCCCCGGTAATCGTGATACAATCCAGGTTGAGCAGTGGTTCCAGTTCTCGCAGTACTGCCGACATGCCGCCGGCTGCGAAGAAGTCCTCCATATAGGCTTCACCTGTAGGCTTAAGATTGACCAGCACCGGTGTGGTGTCGCTGAGTTCGTTCATGCGTTTGAGCGAAACCTTGATGCCCAACCGGCCGACAACGGCGGCCAGATGAACAATAGCATTGGTCGAGCCGCCGAGCGCCAGCAATACGCGGAGAGCGTTCTCCACCGCCGCTTCGGTAATGATCCTGTCCGGCGTGAGATCGGAACCGATCAGCTCGACGGCGCGTTTTCCGGTCGCTTCTGAGGCGCGCAGGCGGTCGGCGTGTACGGCGGGTATAGCCGCCGTTCCCGGCAACATCATGCCCAATCCTTCAGTGATACAGGCCATGGTGCTGGCCGTACCCATGACGGCGCAGGTGCCAGCCGTGGTGGCGAGGCCGCCTTCAATAGCCTGAATTTCCTCGGTTGATACCTCCCCGGCGCGGTACTTGCCCCAGAACCGGCGACAATCCGTGCATGCGCCCAGACGTTCGTCGCCGTAACGACTGGTCATCATCGGCCCAGCGACCAGCTGAATGGCCGGTTTTCCAGCGCTGGCCGCACCCATTAACTGGGCAGGTACCGTCTTGTCACATCCCCCCATGAGGACAACGGAGTCGATCGGTTGAGCCCGGATCATCTCTTCCGTGTCCATGGACATGAGATTTCGGTAAAACAGGCTGGTCGGATTCAGGAATACCTCGCCCAGAGATACGGTGGGAAATTCCAGCGGTAGCCCGCCTGCTGCGAACACCCCCCGTTTGACCGCCTCCAGCATCTCCGGGAAGTGCCGATGGCAGTTGTTAAAACCACTCGGCGTGTAGGCAATGCCGACGATGGGCCGTGACAGCATGTCGTCTGAATAGCCCATGGACTTGGCGAACGACCGACGAAGATACACGGCAAAACCGGCATCGCCGTAATTGGTGAGCCCGCGTTCTAAACCCTTGGGGTCTTTTTCATCGGCCATGATTATAGTTTCATCTTGATATACTTGGGTTCCAGATAGTCCATGATCCCCAACGAGCCACCCTCGCGGCCCATGCCACTTTCTTTGATGCCACCAAACGGCGCTTCCGCTGTCGCCAACAACATTTCATTGACGCCAACCATGCCGCATTCCAAGGCCTCGGACGCAATGTGAGCCGTCCTGAGCGACGAGGTGAAGACGTAACCGGCTAACCCGAACGGCAGGCTGTTGGCACGTTCCAGGACTTCGTCGGTATCGGTAAAAGTCGTGATCGGAGCGACCGGAGCGAACGGTTCTTCGACCATGATCATGGCGTCATCGGGCACCCGGCCAAGCACGGTGGGCTCCAAAAAATACCCCTTGTCCATGCCCGCTGGTGTGCCGCCACCGGCCAGCAGGTCGGCGCCGCGTTCCTGAGCGTCGGCAATCATCGCTTTGGCCGTGGCGAGGCCGCGAGCGTTGGCCATTGGCCCCATCTGGACCCCGTCATCAAGCCCACGCCCGACATTCAGGCTCTTCGCAACTTCAGCAAAGGCCTTGGCAAAAGTCTCATAAGCGGCTTCGTGTACATAGAAGCGTGACGGCGAAATACAGACTTGGCCGCAGTTGCGAAATTTGGTTGCCGCGCAGGTGCGTGCGGCGGCGTCGGCATCGGCGTCATCAAACACCAGTACCGGTCCGTGGCCACCCAGTTCCATGGTGACTTTCTTCACACCATCGGCGGCCATGTGCAGGATTTGACGTCCCACCGGCACCGAACCCGTGAGGGATACTTTACGCACGGCATCTGCTTTGATCAGATGTGGCGCAATTACCGAAGAATCCCCGGTGACGAAGTTTACGACACCGGCAGGAACACCCGCGTCATGGCAGGCCTGGATCAGCGCCATGCATGATCCGGGGGCTTCGCCTGCTGGCTTGACGACGATGGAGCAACCCGCACCGAGCGCCGCTGCGATTTTGCGCGAGGGCAGCAAGGCGGGAAAGTTCCAGGCAGAAAATGCGGCAACCACCCCGACCGGCTGGTAGCGCACGGTCATCCGTACGTCCGGCGTCCGGCCTTCGATGGTGTGACCGTAGATCCGCTTGGTTTCCTCTGAATTCCATTCGAATTGATCAGCGGCTGCGTTGGTTTCCGCTGTAGCTTCGGCGACCGGTTTGCCGGTCTCCGCCGCCATTATCTCGGCGATGGCATCAACCCGCTGGCGGATAAGTTCGGCGACTTTGCGAATGATGGCACCGCGCTCCCAGGGGCTGGTGGCACGCCAAATCTTGAGGCCGCGTTCGGCCGCAGCGATCGCCGCATCAAGGTCCGCAGGCGTCGCTGCCGGAATGGTGCCGATGACGGTTTCGGTGGCGGGATCGAAGACTTCTTTCACGCCGCCGTCGGCGGCTGAGCGCCATTCACCATCAATATATAGTCCGTAATTTTCGTACATTTCTTTTCCTCAAATATCCTGGCTATGCCAGCGTTCTTGTACATCGTCGCACCAATTTCCGACATTCCATGAACCGTAAGCCCCCATGCCACCACGCTCATCTTCACCGGCATAGACAGGGACATGGATAACAGAAAGGCCCTTGTGGGATTGGGCTTGTTGGAGCGCTTGCTTCAACGCCGCCGTATTTCCACTGCCATCGATGGCCTTGACCCCCGAGATCGCCGAAGCCAGCTGGACGTAATCGACGGCGACACCATCATTGGTTCTGTAATCATTGTTGTATTGGGCCAGTTGTAGGCCCGAAATGGCGGCCATGCGGCGATTGTCAAAAATCACAATCATGCCCTCGGCACTGTGCTCCACAGCGTCGATCAGCACTTGCGGATTCATCATGAATGAGCCGTCACCGGTGAAGGCGATGGTGTAGGCCGGTGTTTCGGCAATTCCACCGGCGACAATTGCGCTGACAGCAAAACCCATATAGGAGGCACCGGTTTCCGTGTAGGTTTCACCGGGCCTATCATCTTCGACGATTTGGAAACCGTTGGCCTGCACATCGCCGGCATCGAACAGTTTGACGGCGCCATTAGCCTTGGCAAAGTCAGCGACTGCCTTGATGGCTGTCGGTTGAGTCAGCACGGGTTTGGCAAAAACCGGATCATCCAGCGCTGGTGCGCCATATCGACTATTTTTAAAGGTGCTCCACTCGGCCTTTTTGGCAGCGCAGGCGTCCATCCATTCCTCACGACCAGATAAATCAACACCAACCAGGGCATCCAACAGGGCATCGATGGTTGCCCCGATGTCACCTTGTAATATGTGAGTTTGGTTATAATGCGCCGCATCTCCCAGGTCGGCGTTGATATTGATCACGGCCTGAGCATTTTCGTACCCAACACCGGAACAGTCTGCCTGACAAACACCGCGTGATCCGACAACGATCAGCAAGTCGCCTTCACGCATGGCATAATTGCCCGATATCGAACCCTTGGATCCGCCAACGTGCATGTTTTGTGGGTGCCCGTCGGGCAAGACGCCAGTCGACCCCGGCGACAGTATCACCGCGGCGCCGACCGCCTCGGCCAATTTACAAATGACGTCAGGGTGACGGCGGCCACCACCACCGACTTTCATGACGATGCGCTTGTAGTCACTGATAACATCTACTGCGGCACCAAAGGCGTCGCTGTCGGCACCGACGAGTGGCGGCACGGATAGTTTCTCTGGCAGAGCGCCTAAATTGAGATGGAGTATCTGTGGCTGGGTGTTCAGCGGCAGCATCATATAAAACGGTCCGGCCTTGGTCGGGTGATGCACCCGTCCAGTCCCCCGACGTAACATATCGCGAAGCGCCTCTGGCGTATGCATGACATAACTTTCGCCCATGAGCGCTGTCAATTGCCCATACAGCCCCTGTTGGGGTTTCGGGATTTGCTGCATGTTGTAACCTTCGCCATGGGTCGTCTCATCACCATAAATATGATAGATACCAACCCCATTGGATGCCGCGGCCAACGATCCTGCCATGGCCTGTAAAGCGCCTGGACCGATGGACGTAACCACGGCGGAGACCTCTCCGTACTGCCATGATAGCGCCGTTGCGGCATGGGCCATTGAGACCTCATTGCGGAAATTCCAGGTCCGGGTCACGCCTTCTTCTTCATAGATCCGCAAGACTTCGCCAAGATCCGTGGATCCGTGTCCGAAGATTGCCAGATATTTACGCACGCCCTGTTTCAACAAACCCAAAACAAGCCCTTCCGACAGGGTGGTGTCGAACTGTTTGGGAAGGTCGCCAGCGTCGATGGCGCCATTAATGCCGCTGTGGCGGGCGATGGCTTTTGCCCGGGCCCGCATGTCGTTGGAAAGATCGGATATCATTATTTTTGCCTTACCTAACTTAAACACCGCTGGCGAGGCGGGCTTGTTTTGCCTTCTCTCGCCGGGGTTCCAAAACCAGCGACCACACGACGGATAACGCCGCGAGGCTCAAGAAAAATACGCTATAGGGCGAGGAAACGAAGACCGTCAGATCGCCTTGTGACGCTGTCAGAGCAATGCGTAAGTGCTCCTCCAAAGGTTTACCCAACACCAAGGCCAACAGAAGTGGTACGACCGGCATGTTGAGCCAGCGCATGCCGAGGCCAATCACGCCGAAGCCGAGCATCACCCATACGTCGAAAAAGGAATTGCGAAGAGCATAGCTGCCAATTACACACAGGAGAGCGATGGTTGGCATCATTAATGCCCTGGGCGTTGCCAGGACTTTAACTAATGCCCCGATGCCCGCCAGTGCGATCACCAGATTGAAAATGTTGGCCCAGAAGAATGAAAATATCAGTCCGTAGGCAAAATCTGCTCGTTCAATAAACAGCATCGGACCCGGCGCCAAACCATGAACCAGCAGGGCACCAATCAGGATCGCCGTCACCGGGTCTCCTGGAATGCCCAGCGTCATCATTGGAATCAGCGCGCCACCAGTGACCGCGTTGTTGGCCGATTCTGGTGCGGCGATACCTTCCGTAGCACCCTTACCAAATGTTTCAGGATTATTGTTCGCCTTCTTCGCATAGTCATAGCTGATGAAGGCGGCGATCGGCCCCCCAGCGCCGGGAAGGACGCCGAGGAAAGATCCAATGGGTGCGCCGATGGATACCGGCACCAGCATGCGCTTCAAGTCGGAGAGGGAGGGTATGACTCCGCGCACACCGATGCGGGTGTTGTTGTCATTACGGATTGAATCCTCGGTGCAAATGTTTTCGACCAATTGGGGGATGGCAAACAAACCGATCATCGCGGTAAGGAAGTGGACACCCGATAGCAGATTTGCATCGCCAAAGGTGAAACGCGCGGTGCCCATTATGGGGTCTTGGCCGATAGACACGACCATCAGGCCAATCGCTGCCGACATCAATCCCTTCACCAGGGACTTGGCGGCGAAGCTGCATATTACGGTCAGGCCGAAAAAAACCAGAGCGAACAAATCGACAGCCTGGAAATCCAACGCCAGATCGGCAAGGAATGGGGATATCAGGTACAGGCAACCAAAGCTGAACAGGCCACCAATAAAACTGGCGACAATGGCAATTCCCAATGCTCGCCCCGGCTCACCCTTGTCGGCCATGGGATAACCGTCAATTGCAGTTGCCGAGGCCGAAGGTGTACCGGGAATGTTAAGCAGAATTGCGGAGAAACTGCCGCCCGTCATGCCGGCGACGTACAACCCCAGCAACAAGGCGATGGAAATGTTCGGGTCCAGTGCGAAGGTCATCGGCAGCACGATGATGATCCCTGTACTGATCGTCATGCCGGGGATCATGCCAACCACAAGTCCCAACAGCACACCGATAGCGGTTGCGATCAGGCTGGAAAATTGTGCTGCCTGCTGAAAACCAAGAGCGACGTCGCTCATATAATTAACTCACAACCATTGTGCGTGCGGCAACAAGATCTGAAAGCCGTCACGGAAAAGGTAAAAAAGAACGATGGGGATCGTCGCCGCCCCGATCGTAACCTGGAGCCATCGGCGAGATTGGCACATCATCATCAGGCCAGCGAAAAACGGTATCCCGGCGAACAAAAAGCCCAAATAGGACAACGAAAAAATAAATGCTGTAAACCACGCAATCAGGCCAATGGTCTTGATCGGAAATGCTGAGCCATTTTGATGCTGATCGAAGTCTCGTAGTCCGGAAATGCCTTTATAAGCCAAAGCCATCGATAGAAATACAATAAGACCGGCAATCAACTGAGGAAAGAAGGCGGGGCCTGGAACGCCAATCCCCGCCCTATCCGGCAGACCCGAGGCGAGCGAGCCATAACCAATGCCAATCACCGCAAAAACGATCGCAGCAATAATATTTTTCACAGGCATGATCATAGCAATTTGCTCCCTCGGCGTCTTCGCACGTCGGACCGCTGGTGCGGTCGTGACGGTCCTAATTTTTCGCCTTGGACTGATACAGACCGGCGCCCTTCATAATCGCCGCTACTTTTGCATCCTCTCTGGAGAGCATGGCTTCGAAGTCTGTAAGCTTCAGGGTATCAATCGTGAAGCCCTTCTTATTCGCCAAGCCGGTGAAGGCTTTTGAATGTGCAGCCTGGTTCATGGCATCGTACAGCTGGGCTTTGATTGCGTCTGGGGTCCCCTTTGGAACCGACAGACCGCGGAACAGGTCCAGTTCTGCTTTGAACCCGGTTTCGTTGGCCGTCGGCACGTCAGGGATCATTGCATTACGCTTTGCACTCGGAACCGCCAATAGGCGAATTTTCTTTGCCTTGGTCAGGTTCAATGCTGCCGTCAAGGGTGCGTTCATGGCCTGAGCCTCGCCGGACAGAACGGTGGCATTACGACGTTTGGTGCCGACAGGCAGATGAATCACTTTACAGCCCATGGCGTTCACCATTGCGATGGAGACCAAGTGAGTGGCGCTCCCGGTGCCCGAATTGGCGATTTTAACCTTGCCCGGGTTTGCTTTGCAGTAGGCGGCGAATTCCTGCAGCGTTTTCCATGGTGCGTCGCCCTTAACGGCAAACGGCATGGGCTGGTGTTCGACCTGGCCCAGATGGTCCAGAGCATCGTGCTTGAACGGCATGTTGCCGATATTGCTGGACGTTAGGATCGAGGTGGAATTCCAGGCAATCGTGTAACCATCCGGCTTGGCATTTTTGACGAACGTATAGGTTACTGCACCGCCGCCGCCCGGCTTGTTTATCGGTACCACGGGCACCCCGAGGACCTTGCTCATTTCGTCAGCCAGCAGGCGGCCTTCGATATCGGCACCACCACCGGCACCGAAAGGAATGATGAATTGAATTGGTTTATCTGGAAACCCGGCGTTTGCGGTTGCACCAAATCCGGCGATAGCGAATGCCCCTACAACGGCGGCGACAACGCTCCGGCGGGTATTTTTTTTAAGCTTTAACATATTTGAAACCTCCATTTTTTCAGATCGAGTTACATGATGATAATTTTTTCATCGCTTATTCTGCCGCAATGCCCTGTGCTCCTGATTGTTGTTTTTGTCTTAGGGCGGCAAGAATTTTTTCCGGCGTTGCCGGCAAGGACGTTATCCTGACACCAATAGCATCATAGATAGCGTTCATAATTGCAGGGACCGTCGGCACCAGAGCCGGTTCGCCTATGCCCTTTACGCCGAGCGGGCTAAGTGGATCTGGATCTTCGACGATGATTGAAGTGATGTGGGGAACATCCAGAGCTGTTGGCAGGATGTACTTGGCAAAGCTGTCGGTGGAGCTGTGCCCATCAACGGTTATATAGTCTTCCATCAAAGCTTGGCCCAAGCCCTGGACGACTGCCCCCTCAATCTGACCTTCTACGCCGCGCGGATTAACGGCACGGCCGACATCGTGAGCGGCCCAGATACCCAGGACCTGAACTTCGCCGGTAACTGTATCGACTTCAATTTCGGCAACCTGGCAGCCAAACACATAAGCTTGCCAAGGTTTTCCGGAGCCATCAACGGGGTCGAGCCCGGTGTGGTGGGCCGTGTAGTTACCCGACCCGACGGGCACGAACCCGCGCTCGGTCTTGCAAATGTGAACAGCTTCCGCCATCGACATCCGTTGGTTCGTTTGCTGCGCCCATATCTGACCGCCAGATGCTTCTATCTGATCTGGATCGACGCCCCAGTACGCGGCTATTTCCTTGTCAAATTTCCCCCGCGCATCCCGGCATGCCATGGCCACCGCGTTGGCGATCATATAGGTCTGGCGTGTTGCACCCGCATGTGCCGCTTCGGGTGAGCGTGCGGTATCGTTATCGCCGATGGTTATGTCTTCGGGACGGATGCCTAACTCATCGGCGGCAACCTGGGCCAACACTGTTAGGATGCCCTCACCAATTTCGGTCACCCCGGTGACGACTTTTGCTGTGCCGCCGTCGTCTAATTCAACCCAGGCACCGGCACGGTCCATGGCCGCTGTTCTGGCGATGCCGTACCACGACCCAGCCATGCCGCGGCCACGCTTAGACGTCCCGTTCGTCCTGTGTTGGTCCTCATGCAATCGTGAGCCCAGGGTGCAGGGTTTGCGATTCCCCAACCCGTTCAGGTCGCCCCGATTGGCGCCACGGATATTTGACGGACCGGCTTCCCAGCCGGCACCAATACGCGTCGCCTCAAGCACCTCAAGATAACTGGCGCGCTCAAGCCGTTGTTGAGTATGGGTCGTGCTGCCCGGGCGTATGGCATTTAATATGCGGAGCTCGAACGGGTCTAATCCCAGCCGCTCGGCGCACAGGTCAAGGTGTGACTCTGTGGTGAACTGACTCTGCATGGCACCGAATGTCCGGAAGGCGCCGCTGGGTGTGTTGTTGGTATATGCACCGTAGGTGTCTATTTTAACATTCGGTATGTCATACGGCCCCGGGCCCAGAATCGCCATCTTGCGCATCACACCCTCGGTCGACATGCCGTAGGCACCGCCATCACAAACGGCCTTGATTTCGGTAGCCAGAATGCGGCCATCTTTTGTCAGGCCCATCTTGTAGGTGATCCGGGCAGGGTGGCGTTTTGCCGTGGTGACGATTGATTCCTCGCGCGTGTAGACCAACCGGACCGGCAGACCGGTCTTGATCGTCATCAACGCCAGCATGCCCTGATAGATCATGTCCTCCTTGCCGCCGAACCCCCCGCCAACGGGGCTCATGATCATGCGGACCTTGTTGATCGGCAGGGCCAGGATATCGGATAACATATGGCGGTGATGGGAGATGTTCTGACTGGGTGAATGTACCGTCACCACGCCATCGGCATCAACGTAAGCCAATCCGGCTTCCGGTTCCAGATAGGCATGTTCAACCTGTTGGGTCTGGTAGGTATTCTCGATGATCAAATCAGAGTCGGCAAAACCTTGGGCGATATCCCCCTTGCAGATGGGAATATGTTTGACCAGGTTGCCCGGCACCTCTTCGTGCACTACAGGTGCGCCCGCTTCGAGCGCCTCTTCGGGATCGAATACGGCGGGCAGGTCTTCGTAGACCACCTTGATCAGGCGTACGGCCTTTTTAGCAGTCTCCAGATTGACGGCCGCGACTGCTGCAACGGCTTCTCCAACATAGCGGACCTTATCACGCGCCATGA
>Ga0316204_10010503_pt1 | contig 11906 bp, 10 predicted proteins | sample 6monrhotite_MG_2_FD_205661 | JGI IMG/M metagenome (GOLD analysis project Ga0316204, IMG submission 205661) | Microbial mat bacterial communities from mineral coupon in-situ incubated in ocean water Damariscotta River, Maine, United States -... | ecosystem: Environmental > Aquatic > Marine >...
GATAATCCAGATAATTTAGTTCTTTCTCTTTATATGTCATTTTGTCGGCAATTATCAGCCAAACTTAAATGTTAATAGCCGCACTAATTGTGCAGAATTAAAGAAATTCGATTAAACAGCCGTTATAGCTATATGATATTTATGTTTTTTCTTGTCATAATTCAAAGACCAGTTAATTACGGAGTTAACAGATGGGTAACGATCAAACCATATTAATCATTGATGATGTTGATGAAAATATTGATATTCTTAAACGCCAGCTAAATGCTGAAGGCTATCATGTAATAAGCGCAAATGAGGCTCCTAAAGGCTTACACATATTGAAAAATCAACATATAGATCTTTTGCTTTTGGACATAAATATGCCTGTGCTTGACGGCATTACACTACTAGGTAATATAAGGGAAGACAGTTCGCTCTCTCATGTTGCAGTGATCATGGTGACAGCTAATGATGATGTAAAAACGGCCTTGCAATGTCTAAAAAAAGGCGCCTGCGGTTATATTACTAAGCCATATAGTATGAAACAAATAAAACAGCAAATTAAAATCTGTGTTAATCATTAAACTTTGTCATTAAGGCTAATATGTATAAAGGAAGCTGTTTATGTGGTGAAGTAACATTCACCCTATCAAGTAAAATAAAGGACATTATCTATTGTCACTGCTCACTATGTCGAAAAGCCCAGGGAAGTGCATTTGCAACAAACGCTAACGTTGATGCTAAAAGTTTTAAATTTTTATCCGGTGAAAATAATTTAACTGCATACGCATCATCAGCCTCACAGAAAAAATATTTTTGTAAAACCTGTGGCTCACCGATTATGAGTAAAAATACTTTATCGCCTGAGAATGTTCGAATCCGGCTTGGCACCATTGAATCTGATATAACAGAACGGCCGCAAGCCCATATTTTTGTAGATTCAAAAGCCAACTGGGAAGACATCAGCGATGAACTTCCACAATATCCTGAATACAAATCTAATAGTTAAACTTTTTAAGGCAGGATCATGTCAACAATGTTATCCGTTTATATTAATTCCATAAAAGCGCTGGATTACGATAAAAATACACGACAACCTGGAAAGCAACGGCAATTCATGGACAGCATGGATCTCGATATGGATGAAGGCATTGAGGTTAACGGCGAAATGATCGAATCGCCGGATAAAAGGCAGCGGGCTAATTATGTCGCAATGAACTTACTTTTTGGTATTGAACAAAAGAGCGATGGCATGATTTCTGCCACTTGCAGCTATCTGGCAAACCGATATCCGGAGTTGAAACAAATACGTGCGACTGAAAAAGGTCACGAGGTAACTATGGAATTAATTTTTGATGACGTTAATTAATGTTATACATCATTCAAGTGAAATCGAATCGGTAATTCTACGACAGAAGAGACGAATTCATTTTCTTTTTTAGCTGGTACAAACTGCCATTTACTGACACTACGCACTGCCGACTGATCCAGCATTCTGAATCCGGATGTCTTTTCAATATTGACATACTCTACAAAACCCTTCTCATTAACTTTTATACTCAGTAATACGATCCCTTGCATACCTCTACGTCGTGCAGCGGAAGGATAAACCGGTTTTTCATTTAGTAATGTATACGGCTGGCTATCGGCCATAATAAATGTTGTTGCCTTAGTTAATGCTTTTTGTTTTTTTTCTGCAGAAGTTATCTTCTTTGTTAGCGGTTGGATTTCTGTTTTTCTTTTTTGACTATTTTCTTTCTTTTTTGGCGAGTCATGCTGCTTTTCTTGCGTCTTCGGTTTTGTGCTAATCGTCTCGAAACCGGCTGTTAACTTAACATTTATCCACTGCGGTATTTCAACGGGTTCTATCTCATTATTTGAAAACCAGTTTATCAATAACAATAAATGAATGAGCAATGCAATCACGACTGCTTTCAGTATTGGTGTTACATCCGACTTCACAAAAGAACGTAAATGAATATGATTATCTATATCCATTTTTTACGCCACCAACGAATTAAGCCGGTAATTACCAGCAAAATTGCTAATACAGCAATAAAGTCATTAATCCACTTCCATTGAGCATGAATTATGATCCCGCTATGCAGGCCATCCAGTATATAAAACCAGGGTACGTATTCTGTTGCAGGTAACTCGATGTGCTGGTGATTTAAGCCAGAGTCTAATTTACCTGCAGAAATACCATGTCGACTTTTCCAAAGCCAGTTTGATTTTTCATCCAGGGTAATATCTGACGGCATATGCCCTACTTTCTTAACTACCTTCCATGGTTTGTTATTCTCTTTAACCAGGTTTGGACTACCCATTCCACCAATAAAAATTGTTTTATCAAATCGACGTAATGTCCAAATAAAAGCGGCTTTATCATTTACTAATTTTTCACGTTTCCAGCTTTGTCCATCATCAAGCGTGGTAAACAATCCAAGACGTGTGCCTACACTGAATTTTGTTGGATTGTCCGGGTAATCAATAACGCCATAAATTTCACCTTGCCATGAACTCATTGTATAAACAGGCGTTTGCCAGCTTCGTGTCACTTGTGTTGCTTTCATCCAGCCACGTAATTCTTTGCTGTGATCTAATAAAATTCCTGTCATTGATAAATAGATTATTGGAATAAAAGCCAGCAAACCAAAGAATGGCCCATGAATTCTGAATAACCAGCGTATTGAATGCTTTTTAACAGCATGCCCCACTTTCTTGTTTTGTTGTTTATTTTTCTTCCATTTCTTAGGTAGCCAGTAAAAAAGCAATCCACTTATTGGCAGTATGATCAATGCGATAGCTGAGAAATCATTCCATAACAGTGAAACAGATGTATCAAAAACACCGCGGCCATAATGAATGTCTCTGCTAAAACGAGATAAAGTTATTGATTTTGGTAATGATTTTTCATTGACGGTTTTTATATCAATAAAAAGTAGCTGGTTTGATTCTACTGCGTATTTAAATAATTCAGTTCTTTCAATAACACCGGTTAACATATTTTTTTCGTTATTAATTGTTATTGCCGATACCCAGCTTCCTGCCAGTTCAATCTGTAATGCACTCATACCATTATTAATTGATAACCAGAGACCATCATCGGTTGCGATCCATAGCTGATTTTCTGCTGAAAAAAGCACTGTCGAAATCATAGGTGCCTTTGCTACACCAATAAATTTTGTTTTCAGCCAGTCTTTTCCTGCATTACCAGACCACCATAAGCCTGTTAAGCCACCGGCAACATGATGTTGAGGATTATTGGGATTAATTTGATAGTATTTTATTTGTCCGCTTTCACTTTTATCAACAACGACATCATTGATATAAGATTCTGATACCCCACTCTGCCATAACCATCGCCATGTATCACGATGATCAAGCAGAAACCCGGTTAAACCTAGTACAATTAACCAGGTCGCAGCCGTCAGCCCCATCCATTTATGAAGTCGATGCACTGTCCATTTTTTATTAAACATAAAATAAGTCACTCTAATTTTTCAAATTAGAATTGATATTTCATGCCAGCATAAACTGTTCTTGGCATTCCCGGTGCGAATGTTCTGTTACCAGATGATATGGATGCATTGGTTGCATAACGTTCATCTGTTACATTCATTATGCGCCCGTAAAACTCAAGTTTTTTACCCGCAAAGTAATTAACGCGTAAATGCAAAAGGTCGTGCCCTTCATACTTTTCAGTATTAGCATCATTCATCCAGTATGAACCCAGTTTTTCCCACTCCAGTTCTACCTTGCCTTTATTAAGAAAGGAGGGAGTAAAACCTAAGCGTGTATTCATAACCAAACGAGGCGCCGCTGACATTTCTTTACCGCTGAAATCCGTTGTATCTTTTACCCATACTTCATAACTATGTTTTGCATAACTTGCCGCGATATCCAGAGAAACAGCAGAAGCCAGATTACCTCCGATACCTGCTTCAACACCTTCATGCAATGTTTCACCTGCATTTACATTCTGACGATCGCCAGTAACAGGATCTTCATAACGAACAATATCATCCGTTTTCTTCATTGAATAAAGTGAAGCATCATACTTCCATGTTCCTATTTTCCCGCGCACACCTGTTTCGATACTGGCAACTTTAACCGGTTGTAAGTTAACAGATACAGCATCCGCATTTCCTCCTGGTCTGAATAATTGACCTTCTGATGGAGCACGGAATGCTTCGCGATACGCTATAAAGCCTGAATGTGATGCTGCAAACTGATAGGTCATACCGAGTTTGGGACTAAGTCGATCAAAATCTACACTGGTATCAGCAACATGTAGATAAGTCACCTGTCTTCCCGGCTGATTGGCAAAGGGGTTAACGGTAATACTTCCATCCGTTATCTTATTATCATAGTCATATGACATATAGTCATAACGCATTCCTAGCGTTAATCGAAGTTTTTCAAGAGGTGAAAACTCAACATGCGCATAAGGTGACACACCTTGATATGTCACATCATAATCATAAATCGTAGCACCGGCTGTATACGTATCATATACATCACCCGTTTTGTTTACGGTTATACTTTTTTCGTTACGGCTACCCGGACTATAGTCAACATCCACCCCTGATACAAAACGTGTTCGCATGGAATCAAAGTCTTTTCGATACTTGAGCTGTAAGCCAAGAGAATTATTACTGGTCTTATACGAAGTTGGATCGTAACCAAGCGACCAGTTGGGTAACAATTCCATTGAATTCGAACGCATATACGGTGTTATGTTTAATAAACTATTGCTGGTTTCTTTTTCATAAGCAACGGAAAAACGAGCAGCCTCAACCTCACGTAACGAGATTGGTGTGTAGTTTTTTGTAGGGTTATTCAGGTAATCTGCTTCAGATAAACGTGATGAACCAGCAGTTTGTTGATCTATACTGGAGCGTGACAATAGTGTTTTTAAGGTTGCTCCGCTATTAAGCATGCGATCCCAACGTAATGTATAGCTTTGACGATCATACTCAGTGCTATCACGCCAGCCATCTGTATGAGTAACATTCACATCAGTTCGATAGCCGTTATCTCCTTCTGTCGTGCCGGCACTGAGTAACAAACGTTCCCATCCATGCCCACCTACTTCAATATTCGTTTCACCTTCAGGCTTAAGTGGTGCCGGGCGAGTTTCGACATTAATGACACCACCAATCGCATCACTACCATATAGCGCAGAACCAGGCCCTTTCAATACTTCTATACGTGACGCCTGCGGCACGTTTACTTCGTACAAGGCATTATGATTAAAGAAACCTGTTGAACGAGTGGGGATACCATCTTCAAGATATAAATAAACAGGTGATGTTGAGATCGGCTGACGAATGGCGGTCATGTGACCTTCACCACCCGTGACATTGACATGAACACCAGGAATGCGACCCATCACTTCAGATGGATGAGCTGGCTTTAATTTATTAATCTCGGCTTGATCAACTTTACCTATACTATGGGTACTTTCATGAATGGGTTGTGCTTCGCGAGTTGCTGTAACCGTCACCTCTTCCATTTTTGTCGTGTTTTCTTTTTCTGCTGCTATTGCAGGAACAACTGTAGTGGCAGCGCCCACTAATAACGCAATACGATAATTCATTTGCTTTCCCCCGGTATAATTTTTTTTGTTTACCTCCTTCTATAGCAAGCTGCTTGCCAGATTTATTAAATCAATAAGATCAATGAGTTAAATATTATTAGCTTACTAATTCTAATTAAAACTGTCTGATAACAGACAGTTTTGTTTTATTTCAGACAAAAAATTACTGGGAGAAATTTTTCATGAACGAAGCGAGCCTATAAGGTGGAGGGCACGACTGCATGGAGAAGGTGAAATCGTAGATTGAGAAGCTAGCCTGGGCTACGCCCGGAATAATAAAAAAGCCCGCAAAAGCGGGCTTTTTTAATAAAATTTTCTTTTACTTAAATTGCATCACGTACTCGTTCTAAACGTGCACGCACTTCTGCAGCTAATTCTTTAACGCCATCTTTTTCGACTAAAGTTAATACTGCTGAAGGATCCATAAACGCAACCATAACAGAACCATCTTCTTCTTCGCGAACCAGGACATTACATGGTAATAACAAACCAATATCAGGTTCAGCAGTGATTGCCTGATTGGCTAATACAGGATTGCATGCACCTAAAATTGTATAAGGACGCTTATCGATATCCAGTTTTTTCTTCATTACTGCTTTAACATTAATTTCTGTTAAAACACCAAAACCTTCTTTGCCTAACTCTTCGGTTACCTTAGCGATAGCATCATCAAAGCTACCTGAAAATTTTGTACTAAATCCGTACATAGCTGTCTCCTAAAAATATAACTAAATAAGTGAAAATTATTTCTGCTGATAAAATCGATTATACCACGCGCTATAAATTTCATCAGGCCACTGTGCCGTAATCCATGTCAAAATTAACTTAATTTCATCATTTGAAAGTTTTGCTCCCCAGGCAGGCATGTTTCCACCAATTTTAACCGTGCCATTTTTAATGGTATTCGTTAATGATTGATATGAATGATGCCATGTATGCCCGGTTCCATTTAAAGGCGGTGCGGGATTTTTACCCTCATCATTTCGCTTACGCCAGTCTTTTGCACCCTGGGCATTTTTACCGTGACAAACAGCACAGTTTTTTTGAAATAAACGTTGTCCTGCCGAGAACTGTTTATAGTCAACATCTCTCTTAACAACTTCTTTAACTATTTTTTGTTCATTGTTAGAATTATCACAGCCCACGACAACTAAGGACACTAATGAAAAAAATACCAAGATTTTCATCATATTAGTGATGCCCATGATGATCGTGGTGTTTAGAAGCATTGCCTGTATACCCTCTCAACATATCGTAATGTTTTATTTGCTGACTCGACAATATTTTTTTCTGCTGTAAATGAGTCTTTAAATGAACAAATCGTAATTCTGCCCGATATTGTCCAATTTCATTTAATTTATCCTGTAACTCATTAACCGATATTTTTCCGCTTGCAAATAGTTCATCAAGCGATTTCTCAGCAGAGATTATCTTGTTGCCAACAGCGATCGCGTCTTTTTTCATACTCTCAAATAAAGCTTTTGTTTTTGTTAGCTGATCTTTAGATAAAGATAATTTTTCGGCTTCATCTAATACATGGCGTGGCCCGGGAAAATGATTCAACTCAGCTACCTTAGCAAGCCCCATTCCTTTACCATTTTTTAAGCCATCCGTCTCAGAGGCGGACAATGCTTTAATCGATCTACCCTGTTGTCCGGCATAAGGTGCAGACTCCATTGCAGTCACCTGAACACTCAAAGATACTAATAAAATTAATACTAGTTTTTTCATTTCATATTTACCCTTGTAGATATTATCAATAAAAAACTTTACTCAAATTTCGTTATACTCGATTTTTTCCACAATAAAAAGACAGCCGGTATAACAACCAAAGTTAATAAGGTTGCACTCACCATGCCACCTACCATTGGCGCTGCGATTCGGCGCATGACTTCTGAACCCGTGCCACTACCCAACATAATAGGCAGCAGACCAGCAATAATTGCTGCAACCGTCATCATTATGGGACGAATTCTTAACAACGCGCCTTCAATGACCGCTTCACGTAATTCTTCAATTGTTAAGTCATGTTTTTGTTGCGCTTTATGCTGTAAATTTTTATATGCATGATTTAGATAGACTAACATCACCACCCCAATTTCAACACTGACACCTGCAAGTGCGATAAAGCCCACTCCGACTGCAACTGACATATTGTAATCCAGCAAGTAAAGCAACCAGAAACCACCCACTAGTGCGAGTGGTAAGGTACCCATAATAATGAGTACCTCAATCATATTGCGGAAGTTCAAATAAAGCAGCAATACAATAATGAGTAGCGTAAATGGAACAACCACCGATAAGCGTTCTTTTGCTCTTACTAAATATTCATACTGTCCCGACCAAGAAATCGAGTAACCTGCCGGCAACACAACTTGTTCACTCACTACACGTTGCGCTTCTTCTACATATGATCCCAGGTCACGCCCATCAATATCAACGAAGGTCCAGCCATTAGGACGTGCATCTTCACTTTTGATCATAGCCGGACCCATTTCAGTTTTCACATCCGCCACCTCACTTAATGGAATCCTTGCGCCCGTCGTAGTAATAATCGGTAAGTTACGTAAGTCTTCAATTGAATCACGTAAATCGCGCGGATAACGAATATTAATCGGGTAACGTTCCAGACCTTCAACACTTTGTGCAACCTCCATTCCACCAACCGCTGTTTTCACCACGGCATGTACATCGGCAATATTGAGTCCAAAGCGTGATGCGGCAACGCGATTAACATCAACCGTGACATAACGGCCGCCAGCAACACGTTCAGAAAAAGCTGAAATTGTTCCGGGAACTTTCACCACGACTTCTTCAATACGTTTGCCAATGTCCTGCAACACTTTTAAATCGGGTCCTGCTACTTTGATGCCGACCGGCGTTTTAATACCCGTCGCTAACATATCAATTCGCGTTTTAATTGGCATAACCCAGGCATTGGTTAAACCCGGAAATTGTATCAATCGATTTAATTCATCGCGTAATTTTTTTCGCGTCATGCCTTCACGCCATTCACTCTTAGGCTTGAACAAAATGGTGGTTTCAATCATGGTGAGTGGTGCCGGATCGGTTGCTGTGTCGGCACGACCAATTTTACCAAAGACACGTTTTACTTCCGGTACGCTTTTAATCAACTTATCCGTTTGTTGCAACAGCTGCTGTGCTTTACCAACCGAGACTCCCGGGAAAGTGGTTGGCATATACATTAAATCGCCTTCATCCAGATCCGGCATAAATTCAGAACCAATTTGACTTAACGGCCATAAACCAATTAATACGATTACAAAGGAAATACCTAACGCTGCTTTAGGTTTATCTAATACATAATGTATAAAGGGGCGATAAACTTTAACTAAAAATACATTTACCGGGTTTTCATGTTCGGGTTTGATTTTTCCTCTAATAAAGTAACCCATTAAGACAGGTACTAAAGTAATCGATAATCCTGCCGCCGCTGCCATTGCAAAAGTTTTAGTAAACGCTAACGGTGCAAACAGCTTTCCTTCCTGTGCTTCTAAGGTAAATACAGGTAAAAAACTTAAAGTTATAATAATTAATGAAAAGAATAATGGCGGCCCCACTTCCATGGTGGCGTCACGAATAATGCGCCAGCGGTTTTCATCTGTTAAGGGTTCTTTTTCAATATGCTTGTGCACATTTTCAATCATCACTATGGCGGCGTCGACCATCGCGCCAAATGACATAATATTGGCATTCATACCCTGTTGATACATGATCATAAAGGCAACCAGAATACCTATCGGTAAACTGACAATCACCACCAGTGCTGAACGCATATGGTATAAGAACACCATACAAACAAGAGCAACAACGATGAACTCTTCAAATAATTTCATATTTAAATTATCAACAGCGCGATTTATTAAATCTGAACGGTCATACGTTTCAACAATCTCTACACCTTTTGGCAAACCTTGTTTTAATTCCTCAAGTTTTACCTTAACGCGCTCTATTGTTTTCAATGCATTTTCACCAAAACGCATGACCACGATACCACCAACCACTTCACCCTCACCATCGAGCTCAGCTATACCGCGACGCATTTGCGGACCCAGGCGAATATCAGCAACGTCTTTTAATAAAATGGGCGTACCGCGTTTGTTAACACCTAATGGTATACGCTGCAAATCGTCGATGTTTGTTATATAGCCGGTTGCCCGAATCATATACTCGGCTTCCGCCATCTCAATAACTGAACCACCGACTTCCTGGTTCGCCATTTTGATCGCCATGCGAACTTTCTGTAATGGAATGCCATAAGCACGTAAACGATCGGGTTCAAGCACCACTTGATACTGTTTTACCATGCCACCCAATGTTGCTACTTCTGATACGCCCGGGACAGTTTGTAACTCGTACTTCAAAAACCAGTCTTGTAAGCTACGCAATTGTGATAAATCTGTTTTGCCAGTCGGATCTTTTAATGCATATTCATAAACCCAACCTACACCCGTTGCGTCAGGGCCCAATGCTGGTCGTGCTTCAGGCGGTAAACGACTGGCAACCTGGCTTAAATATTCAAGTACACGTGAACGTGCCCAGTAAATATCAGTACCATCTTCAAAGATGACATAAACATAAGAGTCATTAAAAAACGAATAGCCACGCACCGTCACTGCACCGGGAACGGATAACATTGCGGTTGTTAGTGGATAAGTAACTTGATCTTCAACCACGCGAGGTGACTGACCAGGGTAAGTTGTTTTAATAATGACCTGTACATCAGATAGATCAGGAATGGCATCAAGCGGTATATTTTTTACCGCGAAGATACCACCAACAAGTAAAACGCCGGTCATTAACAAAACTAAGAAACGATTTGTCAGTGACCAGTCAATAATTTTTTCAATCATTTCAGGTCACTCCTACATTTCAGATTTTGTAATTGATTTAATTATGTAGCCGTTGCCACCTTTCTCCAGCTCAAACTCGACTTTATCACCTTTGTTCAATCCTTTAAGTGATAAATTTTCTTTAATCTCAAAATCCATCACCATATCTGGCCAATCTAAATCGGGAATAGGCTCATGTGCGACATTAATTTTATTCTGCTTTGGCATGAGTTCATTAATGATTCCAGCGCCCATAATTTTCTTAGATTTAACCATCTCTGCTTTGATACCTGACATACCATCATTCATAATAGGATCGTTTGATGACGACATTCTTGCGATACTGGCTTTTAAACTTGCTTCTGAATCAATTAAAAATTGACCTGATGTAACAACTTTATCGCCGACTTTCAGACCATTTATAATTTCAATAAACTCGCCTGACTCAATACCTGCAGTCACATCACGTGGTTGAAAACGTCCTTCTCCGACAGCAATAATAACGCGTTCATCATTACCACTACGAATAAGTGCTTCACGCGGTATTACAATCACCTCACGTTTAGCTCCACCATAAATGGTGACACCCGCAAACATATTGGGTTTTAGTGCTTCGTCTATATTGTCAAAACGTAACCGTACTTTTAAGGTTCGTGTTTTAGGATCAAGACTTGGATAAATATATTCAACCTCACCTTCCCATTGACGTCCGGGTAAATAAGAGAGTCTGACTTCTGCAGTCTGACCTGATTTTACCCAATCCGCCTGACTTTCAAAAACTTCCGCCAGAATCCACACGCTTGAAAGATCAGCCAGGCTCATCACTTCTTTTTGCGGCATAACAAACATCCCTTCACGTACACTTAGTTTTGCAATAATGCCATCTTGTTTGGCAAACACTTTTACAAACTGGCTCGCTTTACGTTTTTTACTAATTCTTGTAACTTGCTCACCAGAAATACCTAAGGCTTCAAGTCGTTCACGTGATGCACTGGTTAGTCCTTTGTGTCCACTACGTATTGCCTGTAAATATTCTTCCTGCGCATTAACCAGTTCAGGTGAATAAACTTCAAATAATAGCTGGCCTTTTTTAACGCGCTCACCTTCTGACTTAATCAATAACTTTTCTATCCAGCCTTTAGTGCGCAAATGAATATGTGATATTTTGTTCTCATCAAAATCCACATAACCAACCGTGTCAATGCGACGCCATAATTTATCTTTTACGACTTTAGCAGTACGCACACCCATATTATTTTCAACAGTCGCTGATATTTTGACTGTAATCCCATCTTCGCCATCGTCATAAACAGGGACTAAATCCATTCCCATAGGCGATTTGCCCGGTTCATCACGACGGTAGTTTGCATCCATCGGTGCAACCCAGTATAAAATTTTCTTTTCTTTTTTTACTTCTGCTTCTTTCTTTACCAGATCCATTCCACAAATCGGGCAACTACCTTCTTTGT
>Ga0316204_10010504_pt1 | contig 11906 bp, 12 predicted proteins | sample 6monrhotite_MG_2_FD_205661 | JGI IMG/M metagenome (GOLD analysis project Ga0316204, IMG submission 205661) | Microbial mat bacterial communities from mineral coupon in-situ incubated in ocean water Damariscotta River, Maine, United States -... | ecosystem: Environmental > Aquatic > Marine >...
GTACTATCGATCATCCTTGGGTTTATTCTAAATCCGATTTTCGGTGCGCCGTCGCCAACAAATTTCGCGGCTATGCAAGCAATGACTTCGGGCATAGTTCTTAAAAACATGCTGACGACGATTTTGGTAAATGGTGCGCTCGGTTTTTATATGTACCGGTTGCCTGCGAAATAAAGCACGTTCAAAATTCGTTCTGAATTATATGCCCATCCTGTCTCTGGCATCGCCATAGCTAGGGTGGGCATACTGATTGAAATGCCAAGCGTAAATTCATCATTGTGAATTTGGCTTAGGTCATTTCAGGAGAAAAAAACTTATGAACCAACAATCCTACACACTTGAGCTTCATTCGCTCATCCGATCACTTCCAGAGGCCAATCGGAATAATTTTCTGAACGCTTTTCAGCCATCGGAGAAGAATCCGGTTGTCTTGTACGGTTTCAATATCTGGTTGGGCTGGCTCGGGATTGACCGTTTTCTTGTCGGTGATGTTGTTGCGGGCGTGTTAAAGCTCTTGACGTTCGGCGGACTTGGCATCTGGCAATTGGTTGATTGCTTCCTGATTGGTGGACGGGCTCGTGACAGGAATATCGAGCTTGCCCGGCGGATGGTCGCTTCGTTCCAGTCCAGTGTAGAGGCGGCTCCCGCCGCAGCACCGGTCCAGCCGGCAGCGCCGACGGCTCCATCAACGAATACAGATGCCGCGCCGGAGTCCTAGAGGTCTGGCGCGCCGACTTTTCTGACGGGACCAAACACGGTCTCGAATGATTTGAGAAAGGCCTCGTCGGTTTCGGCGAGGCTTTTTTCTATGCCGAGATCGGTCAGGCTGGTAACGCCAAAGCGCGGGTCGGCAATGCCGCAGGGCGTGATGCCGTCAAAATGGGACAGATCTGGTGCGACGTTCATGGCAATGCCGTGGAACGATACCCAGCGGCGCAAACGCACGCCGATGGCCGCAATCTTGTCTTCATAACCTTCGCCCTTATCGGGCCGATTGACCCAAACACCGACGCGGCCGCAGCGACGGTCTGCCTCGACATCAAATTGGACCAGCGTGCCGATGATCCAATCTTCCAGCCCGCGCACGAATTTGCGTGCATCGCGGCCGCGCTTTGTCAGGTCCAGCATGACATAGCCGACTCGTTGTCCGGGGCCGTGATAGGTGTATTCCCCGCCGCGTCCGGTTTCAAAAACGGGAAATCGATTCGGGTCTTTCAGATCATTGATTTTCGAGCTCGTTCCGCCGGTGTAGAGTGGCGGATGCTCAAGCATCCAGACAAGTTCGCTTGCTTCGCCAGCCGCAATGGCGGCTGCGCGCGCTTCCATGAAAGCAACGGCCTCCGGATAGGGCACATATCCTGCGGAAACTGCCCATTGTGTGTGATTTTCGCTCATTGATCCGGTTTTCCTTAACCCGTCGGAAAGGCACATGACTCAACATCGCGATGCAGCTTGGATTTTTCAAGCGCGAATGGGAGTAACGTCTTGAGTCAGTTGGGGTCGGTCAAAGTCGAAATATCCGTTGTTCTCGGACAATCGGCGATGCCTATCGCGCAGTTTTTGCGCATGGGTCGTGGCGCGGTGATTCCCATGGACTGCAACGAGGACGAGCCCGTGTGGATTCTGGCCAATGGTCATCCCATAGCGCGCGGTGAAATCATCATTCAGGGTGACCGAGTGACCGTCCAGATCCTTGGCCCAGCGGACGCAAATGACTTCCAACCGGTCGCTGCCTGATATTTGCGCACAATGATGCTTCACAATTGTATCGGGGCCTGCTATCCCGCGCGCCTTCTGGGGATGCGGCCGTGGCGGAACTGGTAGACGCGCAGCGTTGAGGTCGCTGTGGGGTAAAACCCGTGGAAGTTCGAGTCTTCTCGGCCGCACCATCCCTGGAGGATAGTTTCAGGAAAAGATCAATGTACCTACTCTGCCGCGCTTGGCGCTCAGAGTTTGATAAGCTGCCAGATTGATCCAGATTGCATTCATGTAAATCAGCCTTTGAGCGATAGAGCACGCAGAATTCCGGAGACCGTTTGGCTGTCGGGTTATCGCTCCATCACCCTCTTGATCCGCTTCATGGTTGGAAATGCATCGGCCAATTCTGTGCGCGTAAACGCCGCAGAGACCGTGCCGACACTCAATACAACGTATGTATTCACGGCCAGTTCCACTGGCAGGTAGTAGAAAAACAGGCTCTTCCACTGGATGGGCGTTGCCGCCAGGTTGATCCCTTCGCCTTGTGGTACATAAGGCAGGTTTTGCCAGACCACCCAATCGAGCAAATATAATATCGGCGTGAATGCCACCCAAGCCGCCCAGAGGGCCAATGCGAGCGGTATGAATAGATTGCGGCTTTCTCGCCAGGCCCGTCCATAGTCAGCATGACAGCCGATTGCGATTGCCGGGATGATCAATACCCAACGTGCCAGAAGGGGTGAAAACAGCGCAAATATCGCCGCAGCAGTTGCAAATCGAATTGTATTTTCAACAAAGGCAAGTTCGACGTCGGGGGATTCGGTGAATAACTCCATAAAGAGGTCAAATGTCCCGGTGAACACGATGGCAATAATGGCAATCGCCGCACCGATCACAGACATGAACAGCCAGGCGACGAAAATTGAAAAGCCTCCGAACGCCACAGACGTATGATTGGAGATGGCTACGTCGGCTCGAAGGCTGACGCGGTGCCAGTAATAAACAATCGCAATTCCAAGAATGCCGCTGATTAGATCTGCCGCGCCGAGTTGGTTTGTAGCGTATAATGGAGCGGTGAGTGCAGCCGGTGTGGCAATCAGAAAGATCGCGATCTGCCAGTTTTTTCGTATATTTTGGATTGATTCCCAAATCAGAATTCGAACCGATATCTGCTCGCTGCTCTCGTCACTACGGCGAAATTTCAGGAGAATGAACCAAGGCAAAAGCCCAATGAAAATTCCCAATAACAGGATTAAACTAAAGCTATCAATCGGTGGCATATGAAACTTACCTGCATCTGTTTTTGCCTACTAGAAATTGATAACCGAAAACACGTTGCAAGGCATAGCTGCCAGCGGTTTTTTCTGCGAGAAGAAGTCAGCCGACTTTCATGAGGTCCGAGATGAGCGAGCTAGCACCAGAATTCGAGACCGAAGACGAGGCGCAGAGCACCGTCGATACCGATATCGCTGTTGTGGCGCGTTTGGCGGCAGCGATCACGGAACGCGATCGTCCCGGCATTCGCGATATTCTCGCCGAACTTCATCCTGCTGATGCGGCTGACGTGCTGGAACAACTGCCGTCCGAACTGGTACGTCAGGCCGCAAAGTTGGCGCCGGACGCCTTTTCCGGCGAGCTCTTGTCTGAACTGCAATGGGATTTGCGCGACGACGTTACCGACCTGCTTGAGCCAGCCCAGATTGCTGATGCGATCAAGGATCTGGATTCCGATGATGCGGCCCAGGTTCTTGAAGAGCTCGACGATGAAGCGCGTGAGCAAGTTCTTTCCGAGGTTTCGGATGAAGACCGGACAATGCTCGAATCGCATTTCGAGCATGACGAGGAGACTGCTGGTCGCCTCATGCAACGCGATTTCGTTGCAGCGCCCGAATTCTGGACGGTCGGGGACGCCATCGATCATATGCGGCAGGCGGGCGAAGATCTGCCGGACGTCTTTTTTGACATCTACATCGTGGATGCGACCTTCCATCCGATGGGGGCTGTACCGGTCAGTCAGATCATGCGGTCACCGCGGGATAAACAACTGACTGATCTGATGGATGAATTGCGTATCCGGATTGCGCCGGATGTGGATCAGGAAGAAGCGGCTTATCTGTTCGAGAAATATCACCTTTTCTCTGCGCCCGTCGTGGATGAGGATGGGCGGCTGACCGGCATGTTGACGATCGACGACATGGTTGGCGTCATTCAAGAAGAGAACAAGGAAGATCTGCTAGCTCTTGCCGGTGTGAATGATGCTGGCCTGTCTGACAGCGTGCTTGATTCTGTTCGATCTCGTGCGCCTTGGCTTTTGGTTAATCTGGCAACGGCGATATTGGCATCTGGTGTTATTGCCCTGTTTGCCGATGCGTTGGCGACGCTTGTGGCGCTTGCCGTATTGATGCCGATCGTCGCGTCTATGGGGGGCAATGCCGGCACACAATCCCTCGCTGTTGCTGTGCGCGCCATTGCATCCCGAGATCTGACGTCTGCGAATGCCCGCCGCGTTATTATCCGGGAGCTTGCCACAGGTGTCGTGAATGGCCTGATTTTCGCCATTGTGATGGGCGTAGTTGCTGCGATCTGGTTTCAGAATGTTCCGCTGGCCGGTGTGATTGCGCTGGCTATGGTGATCAATCTCACCTTTGCGGGATTGGCTGGAATCGTCGTGCCGCTGGTATTGCGGAAATTTGGTGCTGACCCGGCGGTGGCGTCATCGGTTTTTGTGACTACTGTCACGGATGTGATCGGCTTCTTTGCGTTTCTTGGATTGGCTGCCATCATTCTTTTGTAATCGGGGTTCAATGCGTATCGCGGGGGATGGAGCGGAACTGACATGAAAACACTTCGTCTTTTAACACTGCTTTCCTTGGGGATTGCTGCTGCAAGTCCTGTCTTTGCCGATGGTTATTGGCGGCGCGCACCAGAATTGCCGGATGCGCGATCAGGCCTTGCCGCTGTTGAAATGAATGGGCGGGTTTATGCCGCGGGCGGATCAGGCCTGACGGAGCCGAACAACACCGTTGAAGCGTTCGATCCCTCCACACTTCAATGGCAGGATGCAACCGCATTGCCGCGTGGATTGGAACGGTTCGGATTTGCTTCGGTAAATGGCCGTCTCTATGCCGCTGGTGGATATGCCGCATCAGACCGCAGCCGCATGGATACAAATGATCTGACTGAATTCCGGCGTCCGGAATTTGAACCTTTGCGACCAAGTGCGGATATGTGGTCACTTGATCCGCTGGAGGGCGTCTGGCTGCGCGAAACGCCTATGCCCGGCCCGAAGGCATCCTTCCAGCTCGTGGCGCTTGGCGGCCTACTCTACGCAATTGGCGGCGAAGATGGCAGTGATGGTATCTTTGTGTTCGATCCTGAGGGGCGCGGCTGGTCGATATTACCCGCACCGGCGGAAATTGCGCGCCGTGGGGCAACGGCTGTGGCGCTGAACAACCACATCTATTTCATTGGCGGTGTGGACGACGGCGTTGTTACCGGGCGGGTAGATGTTTTTGATCCCGCGAGTGAGAGCTGGACCATTGGTCCCGCTTTACCAGCTCCACGCGCCGGACATGCGATCGCAGTTGTGGATGGGGGCATTCACATTGTGGGCGGCCGCAGCGAGAGCCTCTCGACAACACTTTCCAGCCATTTACGTCTGGATTCCGAAACCGGTGATTGGGTTGAAGAGCCCGGTCTTGAATCTCCGCGAACCGATGCCGCGATGGTTGCCATCAACGGTGAGTTGATGGTGATTGGCGGCGGTTCGGGCGGCGGATTCTTTGCACCGTTCACGGCGATTGGTGCGACAGACATCTTCACGCCTGAAAACGATTAATCCGTTCGGCAATGCAATTGCAGAGCGTTCGCTGAAACAATTGCGGACCGTCTCGGAATGGAACAATCATGAAGCCGCGTTTAAAATCATCGCCTGCTGCTCGAGAGCTGATCAAGGCCCACGAACCCCTAGCCACTAGCGCCCGACAGGGCGGTGATGGCAGTTGGGTGGTGGGATACGGGCATCACGCTGCCGCCAAAGCTGGCGCTTCGGTATCTGCCGAGGAAGCTGAATTGCTGCTGGTCTACGATGTCCTTCAGGCCGAACAGGCGATTGACGAGGCGATTGGCGGCGATTTGGGCGCATCCCAACGTGACGCATTGGTGTCGTTTGCGCTTGGCATTGGGCTTGCCTCTTTCCGCAGAAGCGCAGTGGTTCGCTTTATTCGCAAAGACCGTTGGCATGAAGCTGCCGATGCCATCGCAGCCTGGAATGGCGGCGGAGATGCGCGCCGTAGCGCTGAACGCGAACTTTTTTTGACGGACCTTCCTGAAGATGCTGACCGCACACCGGTCGAGCTGGTTATTGAATTTGACCACCCGTCTGATGATGAACCGATTATTCCGCTTGTAGACGACGCCGATCTGGAAATTGAACCAGAAACGACAACAGAAGAAGCCGCCGCACCAATTGCCGAACCAATTGTCGAGCCGGTCGAGGCAGGAATTGTACCGGCTGAAGCCCCGTTGGTTGCTTCAGTGGGAGTGTCGCCCGGACGGTCAGAATTGGCCGAGCGGGTGATTTTGCGCATGCGGACTCAACTTTCCGGACCTGTCCGCGAAAGTGGTTACAGCGACATGCCACTATCTGATGATATTGCCACGGAAGTTGTTGATGAGCCGCTGGTTGAACCGGAAGCCGAGGGCAATCTTGGTTTTGCATACACACAGTCCGTCTCGATAGACGACGATGAAGCTCCGGCTGATGTCGAAGATGCCGACGTGCCTCCGATTGTTGGTGTTGGCGCAGCTTCTCAGGATGGCGCGGCAGGCGAGGTGTCCGGGTCCGGTGAAACAGGTGATGAAACTGCGTCCGACGAAGATCAAGATGATCTTCTCAACCCTGAAGACATTGATGCTGAATTTGCGAGCGATGAAGCTCAAACCGGTGCTCTGAATGGTTGGTCGACCGGAGATTCTGCGCCAGCGCCCGGCAAGAATGGTGGACATCTTGGTGAAATCATACTGCTGGTGATTGGCTTGGTTTTGATGGTCGGCGGCGGTTGGGCCGTGGTGTCCGAACTCGGCTCGGGTGAAGAGCAACCCAATCTTTTCATCGGTCTTGCATCACTTGTCGCCGGGTTCATTTTTGCCACGGGCGCGGCCATCTGGCTTTTTGGTTCGAAGAAGAAATAGCGCACCACCTTTGCTTGACCTGAGGGGGTGTTTGCGCCAAATCCCGATCCATGATCCCGAACCAATATCCTTCTATGAAATTCGACCTCGGCGATATGGCCGAGATGATCCGCGATTCCGTTCGCAGCTTCGCTTCGGACGAATTGGCGCCGCGTGCTGCGGAAATTGATGCCACGGACACTTTCCCGGCCGACCTGTGGCGGAAAATGGGTGACCTTGGCCTATTGGGAATTACGGTCTCCGAGGAAGATGGCGGCACCGGGCTTGGCTATGTCGAGCATTGTATTGCCATGGAAGAAATTTCCCGTGCCTCTGCTTCGGTGGGCCTCTCCTATGGTGCGCATTCAAACCTTTGCGTAAATCAGGTGCGACGTTGGGCGAATGCCGAACAAAAGGCGCGCTACCTTCCCAAGTTGATTTCCGGCGAACACGTTGGCGCTTTGGCGATGTCCGAACCGGGGGCGGGATCCGATGTCGTTTCCATGGGATTGAAGGCCGAAAAAAAGGGTGATCACTACGTCCTCAATGGCTCGAAAATGTGGATTACCAACGGCCCGTCGGCCGATGTTATCGTGGTCTATGCCAAGACCGATCCGGCAGCGAATTCGCGTGGAATTACCGCTTTTCTCGTCGAGAAGGGCATGAAGGGTTTTTGCATCGCGCAGAAACTCGACAAGCTGGGTATGCGCGGATCGGAAACCGGCGAGCTGGTTTTTGAAGACTGTGAAGTGCCGGAAGAAAACATCATGGGGCCGCTGAATGGCGGCGTCGGTGTTTTGATGAGCGGGTTGGACTATGAGCGCACCGTGCTGGCCGCTGGCCCTATTGGCATCATGCAGGCGTGTATGGATGTGGTGTTGCCCTATGTGCACGAGCGCAAGCAATTCGACCGTGAAATCGGTTCTTTCCAGCTTGTGCAGGGCAAGATGGCGGACATGTATGTTCGGATGAATGCCTCGCGGGCCTATGTTTATGAAGTCGCCAAAATTTGTGATCGCGGCGAAAAAGCCCGCAAGGACGCCGCCGGAGCTATTTTGTTCGCCGCTGAAGCTGCAACGCAATCCTCATTGGATGCGATTCAGCTCTTGGGCGGCAATGGCTATATCAACGAATACTCGACCGGCCGCTTGCTTCGCGATGCCAAGCTCTATGAAATCGGGGCGGGAACGAGCGAAATTCGCCGCTGGCTGATTGGCCGCGAATTGTTCGAAGAAAGCGCGTAACACGGACCTGCTATTTTCAGGGCTTTCTGATATTCTCCTCGCAAACAGGGAGAAACAGAATGGCTAAAATCACAGGATTGGGTGGTATTTTTCACGTCGTAGAAGATCCGGCAGCAACGCGCGCATGGTATAAGAAATATCTCGGGCTGGAGGGCGAGTACGGCCCCATGCTGCGCTGGTCGGAAGAGACCGGAGACGAGCCCTATAGTCTGGTCAGTCATTTCACCGATGATGAATATATGAAGCCGAGTGATAAGACCTACATGATCAATTTCCGGGTTGATGATTTGGATGTTTTTGTCGAGGAATTGAAGGCCAAAGGCTTGGAAATTCTGGGACATGTCGATGAGGGCTATAGCAAATTTGCCTGGATCATGGACTGCGATGGCGTGAAGCTGGAATTCTGGCAACAAATTGCGGCGCCATAAAACTTGTTGGCATTTCGGGCTTTGGGCTGGCCGAACGAAGCACCGATGATAGACTGATCGTCAACCGGGGAGGTGAGTATGAAATCGATTTATCTTGTAAGCGCTGCGCTTTTGCTGGTGGCATGTTCCACCGAAGAGGCGTCATCTGATGGCGCGATGACCGATGGTGGCGATGTCATGGATGAGCATCAGGATGAGATATCTCATGATGCCGTGACAGATGAAGAGGCTATGGCCGGACGTTCAATCGATGGTCGTTGGGGCATTCAATTCGAAGCCTGCATGCCCGATAATGAAACGGGTGACGGCGTTATTCTGATCTCTCAATACGATGTGATTGTCGGATCGGATGCTTGTTCTATTACGGGCGTATCGCAAGACGGCGATGGCTACGCGCTGGAGACGATGTGCGACAGCATGGAAGGTGATCAATACGCCCAGACCTATTATTTCTCGACGCCGCAAGACGGTGTGATGCGTTGGGATAATCGGGAAATGAGCCGCGTCGAAGATTATATTTCGTGTGATGGCGGGGCCATGCATTGACGGATTATTCCGATCTGAAAGCCGTATTTGTAAACTGCACGTTGAAGCGATCGCCGCAGTCGTCCCATTCGGATGCGCTGATGGATGTTTCCCGAAGTATTATGGTGAAACAAGGTGTGGGCGTGAGTTCAATCCGTCTTGTTGATCATGATATTGCGACCGGCGTTTACCCGGATATGCGCGAGCATGGGTGGGAACGGGACGCATGGCCTGAAGTCTGGCCACAGGTCGAGGCTGCCGATATTCTCGTTGTCGGGTCTCCTATCTGGTTGGGCGAGGAGAGCTCTGTTTGCCGCGTGCTGATTGAGCGACTTTACGCGATGTCTGGTCAGCAAAACGCGAAAGGCCAGTATAGTTATTACGGCAAAACAGCAGGGACGCTCATCACCGGCAATGAGGATGGCGTCAAACACGTCGCCATGACAGTTCTCTACGCCTTGCAGCACATCGGATACGCAATCCCACCGCAGGCAGATGCCGGATGGATAGGAGAGGCGGGTCCGGGGCTATCCTATGCGGATGAGGGATCAGGTGGGCCGCAGAATGATTTCACTCAACGCAATACGACGTTTATGAGCTGGAATCTCATGCACATGGCGCGGATGCTGAAGGATGCCGGCGGTTGGCCTGCCCAAGGTAATTCCCGTAGAGATTGGGATTGCGGCAATGATTTCGATCACCCCAATCCTGAATATCGCTAACTAAATTCCGAAATTATCTCGCTCGTCGCGGCTCAATTCGGAAATGGCAAATTCTGCCGCCCGGCGACCGGCGTCGATGGTTTCTTCGAAGCGCTTCCATTGTCGTAGATCTGTATCCGTGTCGGGCAGAACGAGTAAATCGACGGCTTCCCGGAAAGCCTGATGCTGGCCCACCATTACGCCGGCAGTGGCCGACCTCATCAAAAGCGAAGCAATGGGCGGCAATTCGTTAAAGCCGTGCTGTCTGACCCAATTGAAGAATCCGGGCGGATTTCGAAAATCATCCGGGTTCACGCCCTTGGCGCGGGTCACGTCGCTGCCCGCGCTCGCACCGCGATGGAATGCCCGCATTTGTTCTGACGGAAAATTGGTGAAGACAGCACCATCGACCAGTACATTTTCGTCATCGATAACGGGCGGCAAAATGCCGGGAATGGCTATCGTTGCCCTCAAAGCATCGCGCAATCGTCCGCGTCGATGAATAAACGGGCGCCCATTCGACAAATTGGATGAAACGCAAAAGAAAGGCCGGGACATATCGGAGATTTCGACATCGCCAAAATGCTCCTCTAGCCGGTCATCAACTCGATGTCCCCGAGACAGAGAAATAACGGGTAGCTGCCAGTCGCCCAACGGGTTGGATGAAACAAAGGCATTTCTCACACGCTCGACCAGCTCTTCTTGTGACCATTCCAGCGCAACGCCGGCGGCGATCACCGCGCCCATGGACGCACCACCAATGAAGTCGAACTCCATGCCAGCTTTGCGGAAGGCGTCTACTGCGCCAATGTGGGCGTAGGCGCGCGCTCCACCACCCGACAGGACCAGACCGACTGATTTTCCAGCCAGCGTCCGTGCAAGGCGCGCGAGATCGTCATCACGCTCTTGGCGCCAATGGAAGACTCGCGCAGCTTCTGCGGCATCGGCCCAGTCTTGTGGGCGTGAGGCGGGGCTTTTACCACCGTCATGGACCAAAATGACGTCGAGAAGTTTTAGCCGCGTCGCAGGCGTTGGATCTTCAGGGAGTAGGGGCGTCGACGGGCGCGCATCGCCGCGAGCCAAAAGCCATACGCGATCGGCTCTACCCATGGCGCGGCGTGCCCAATTGCTATCACCAAGCCGGGCCGTGAGCAGAACGACATGATGATCCCGCTCGTATGCATCCAGCTTTGGTCCCTGCCACTCAGCGGCCTCTTCACCGACAATGGCGCTGGTGACGCCGATGCGAGCGAGAGCGGTTTGTAATTCTTTTGCTCTGAAATCGAGATCAATCGTTGGAGAGCAGGACACCAGCGCAAAAACTTTGGGTTCCGAGCCATCCCTTTGAGGGCCGGATCGGAGCCGCCGCAGCATCATTTTCGACAATTCGCGCATCAGTGATGGGTGTTTGTCTGCCAGTCGTTCAAATGACGCTGTCGGGAGGCGCACAATTTCGCTATCACGCATGGCGTAGACGCTTGCTGAATGCGGACGTTCTTCGAGCATCGACATCTCGCCGACGGGCTCACCAGCGCGAATGTATCCAAGGAGGTTGGGACGCCCCATTGCGCCGTCGCGAAATGCTGCGAGTGCGCCAGATCTCAAGAGGTAGAAGGCGTCCGAGGGCTCTCCCTCCGCAAACAGCAATTGACCGGCTGGCAGGCAAAACCATTCGACCTCATGCTCAACCGCCTTCAACGCGGATTTGCCGACATCGTCAAAAAAACTAAGAAAGGAGAGATTCAACGCCATACTTCTTTTCTGCGCCGAGCCTGCCTCCCATTCAAGACTGAAGCGCTGATCAGGACTTCACGAGCACCAGGCTGAAGCCGGACCGTTCGCTTGGCTCGTCGTCTTGCAGGAACATGATCATGTTCCCCCCCGATGCAATCGGGCCATCTTCAAGCACGTCGACTGCGGTGAAGCCATGGAAGCCACTATTATTAAATGGCGCACCGCAATTGGCCTGACTGGGAAAAGAAAATTGCAAAGCAAACAAATTCAAATTTGCATCCGGTTGAGTTAGGCCACCGGTTGCCCGGCACCCGGTAAAGCCCGCGACTATAAAGTTGACGTTTGTCAGAATCCCGTTCTGATCGAAAGTCATATTCCCAACGATCTGATTGCCGGAAACCAGA
>Ga0316204_10010505_pt1 | contig 11905 bp, 13 predicted proteins | sample 6monrhotite_MG_2_FD_205661 | JGI IMG/M metagenome (GOLD analysis project Ga0316204, IMG submission 205661) | Microbial mat bacterial communities from mineral coupon in-situ incubated in ocean water Damariscotta River, Maine, United States -... | ecosystem: Environmental > Aquatic > Marine >...
AACATGAGTTACCTGCCTACGGACGGGCTGAAATTGAGGACTTTCTTGACAGTCCGGAGGTGACGCAGCCGGTGCTATCGCCCAATGGGCGGTATGTCGCTTTCATGATCCATACCGATCATGCGGATGTTCGCCTCGTCCTCTATCCGGAATCCGGTCATAATTTCGAGCATGAAGATGATTTTTCAGATGCGTTGACGGAGGTCGCTGATTTTGTGGAATCTAACATCGGTCGCGTGCAGTGATTACCCGCAAATCGGGCAGGCCGGGTCGCGATTTACGGCGAGCGTCCGGCCAGAGCCCGCGAGGCCGTCATAGATCATCAAGCGCCCCGTCAGCGGTTCGCCCGCTCGCGTGATCCATTTGATCGTTTCCAATGCCATCATTGACCCGATGACGCCCGTTAGCGCGCCAACGACGCCAACCCTCTCACAAGTTTCAGCATCCGGTGGAATGGCGGGGACGAAGCACTGATAGCAGGGTGAGGCATCGCTGATGCTTGAGGCGAAAACACCCAGCTGCCCCGTCCAGCGACCGACAGCGCCTGAAACCAGTGGCACTCCGAGTTTGTGGCAGGCGGCGTTCACGGCAAAGCGGGTTTCAAAATTATCGCATCCGTCGAGTACAATGTCGGAACCCGAAATAACGGCGGCGGCGTTCTCCGGTGTCAGCTTGGCCTGTACGGCTCGGACATTCACAAGCGGATTCAGCCGCGCAATACTCGAACCGGTGGTTTTCGCCTTTGGTTGGCCGATATCGCGGGTCGCGAACTGGATCTGGCGCTGAAGATTGCCGAGGCTGACGGTGTCGGGATCGATCAATGTGATCGTGCCCACGCCGGCTGCCGCCAAATAGAGCGCTGCTGGGCCGCCGAGCCCGCCAGCGCCAACGATGAACGCAGACGCTGCTCTAAGGCGTTGCTGGCCGGGACCACCGATCTCTTTGAGAACGAGGTGGCGGGCGTAGCGTTCAATCTCTTCATCTTCCATGATTTTCGACTAGCACCGGATTGACAGCCTGCCTATGGCGGTTCTTCAGCAATCAGGTCAGTCTGACCTCATGAACACACCCGCTATCTCCGATGATCCAACCGCGCCGGTCTTGCGTCTATTGACGACGGGACGCGCTCATATTTTTCTGACCGGACGTGCGGGGACAGGCAAAACAACGCTGCTTCGCAAATTCCTGAAACAAATGGATGGCCGGGCCGCCGTTGTGGCACCGACCGGTGTGGCTGCCATGAATGCGGGCGGTCAGACCATCCATTCTTTTTTCCGGTTTCCGCCCCGATTGATCGAACCACAGGATATTCGGCGGCTACGCCATGCGCGGGTTCTTAAAGAGCTCGATACCCTGGTGATCGACGAAATCTCGATGGTGCGGGCCGATATGATGGCAGCTATCGACCATTCGCTGAGGCTCCACCGTGACAGCTCGGAACCTTTTGGCGGGGTTCGGATGGTGATTGTTGGCGATCTGGCGCAATTGCCGCCAGTGGTGGACGGACAAGTCGGTCAGTATCTTGATGAAATCTATGGCGGGCCGTTTTTCTTCAACGCGCCGGGGTTTCGCGATGCGGGTTTCTTGCGCGTCGAACTGGAAACCGTCTTCCGGCAATCGGACCCGGATTTCATCGATATTCTATCTGCCGTTCGCGAGGCGCGCGTCGATGAGCGGGAAGCCGCGCTGCTAAATGAGCGCGTGACGCAGGCGACAGGGTTTGATGCCAGTGCCACCCATGTCGTTTTGACGCCTACCAATCAGGCGGCTCACGACATCAACGCGGCACGCCTAGCGGCTTTGCCCGGCGAAGCCGCCGCCTATAGTTCAAAGACAGAAGGCAAGTTTGATCCACGACTTTTCCCGACCGAAGATCCGCTCATGCTGAAACGCGGGGCGCGGGTGATGATGATCCGCAACGATCCGTCGGGCAAATGGGTCAATGGGACGATGGGCGAGGTCGCCGATCTTGACGAAGGTGCCGTTCTTGTGAGGATAGGAACCGACACACATCGCGTGGAGCCTGCTGCCTGGGAGCGGTTTTCTTACCAATATGATGCCGCGAAAAAATCCATCGACAAATCCGTCGTCGGCGCGTTCAAACAATTGCCACTGCGGCTGGCCTGGGCGATGACCGTTCACAAAGCGCAAGGCCTGACGATCGAAAAACTTTATATTGATTTCTCACGCGGCATGTTTGCGCACGGGCAAGCCTATGTGGCGCTGTCACGTGCGCGGTCTCTGGAAGGATTGCGATTATCGCGACCGTTGCGACCGAGTGATTTGGTGGTCGATCCTCGGATTAATGATGTGTCTGCCTACTGCCACGATGCGCAGGTTTAGCGACCCGTCGAGCCAAATCCGCCTGTGCCGCGTGCTGTTTCGTCAAGGCTAGTTACGGGTGCCCATTCGATATGGGTAACAGGTGCGACAATCATCTGGGCGATGCGTTCGCCGCGTTTGACCACGAACGGTTCTTTGCCGTGATTAATCAGATTGACCTTCATTTCACCGCGGTAATCCGCGTCAATTGTGCCGGGTGTATTCACCATCGAGATGCCAAACTTTGCCGCCAAGCCTGAGCGTGGACGGATTTGCGCTTCATAGCCGTCAGGTAAAGCCATAGAGAGGCCGGTCGGGATGAGCCGCCACTCGCCGGGTGGAATGGTAATTGGGTCTTCTTCTGCGACCGCTGCCGGGAGATCGAGACCCGCACTGGCAGGCGTCTGGTATTTGGGTAGTTCCAGACCGTCAAAATGCGGCAATGGTGCTACCTGAACGACGACTTTCATATGATTCTCCCAGAGTTTCTTTCTGCCTAATTCGCGGACAGGGCGGCGTCTATGGCATCTGCCAGATTTGCCGCGATGACAGATTTGCTCGCGCGCTCCCAATGAAGCTCGGATGTTGGCGATATAAACCGGGCTTCGTTTTCGTCACCGCCCATTACGTCCCCGGATACGTCATTGGCGATAATCCAGTCACAGCCTTTGCGCTGGAGTTTGGCGCGCGCGCGCTCAAGTACATCATGGGTTTCAGCGGCAAACCCGATCACCAATGACGGGCGGTTTTGCGCCATCTGCGAGACAGATTTTAGGATATCGGGGTTTTCGACCAACCGAAGCGTGGTTTCCAACGTCGCTTTCTCGGCTTTTCGCATGAGGGTTTCTTCGGGCCGCCAATCGGCGACGGCGGCTACGCCAATAAAAACATCTGCGGAGAGTTCTGCCTCTACAGCGGCCAGCATGTCACGGGCGCTTTCGACATCAATACGGGTCACATCCAGCGGGCATGGCAGGCAGGTTGGGCCGGACACCAGCCGTACATCTGCGCCGCGCTGGGCCAAGGCTTCAGCGATTAGGTAGCCTTGCTTGCCGCTGGAGCGATTGGAGAGAAAACGCACCGGGTCGATGGCTTCAATTGTCGGACCGGCCGTGACGATGATTTTCTTTCCGGCCAGAGAGCTCATGCAGAAGACCGCGATAACAACCCTTCAATGACATTGGCAATGGCGGCGGGTTCCGCCATACGCCCTTGCCCAAACTCGCCGCAGGCCATTTCGCCTTCATCGGGACCGACAAATTCAATTCCATCGGATTCCAGGGTTTCGAAATTCCGGCGAACGGCAGCGTGTTCCCACATGCGGACATTCATGGCGGGTGCCATCAAGACAGGCTTGTCGGTGGCCAGAAGCGTGGTGGACGCAAGATCGTTTGCCAGGCCGTTGGCGCACTTGCTCATCAGATCAGCGGTGGCAGGTGCGACAATCACCAAATCCGCAGACCGGGATAATTCGATATGGCCCATATCTGTCTCATCGGTTAGCGAAAACAGGTCGGTATAGACTTTCTCACCCGACAAGGCGGCGAGGCTGAGCGGAGTTACAAAATTCTCGCCCGCACTGGTCAGAATGCAGCGCGTACTAATACCGCGCTTGGTGAGATCGCGAATCAGCTCCAGCGATTTATAGGCAGCGATGCCGCCGCCGATGATAAGTAGAATGCGCTTGTCGCTCATGCGGGCCTCCAGAACCTGTCATCTCCTAGCGTGTTTTTGCTCGCAGGTGGAGGGCAAAGCGCGTTCGCTTTACTGAACGGTGCTCTAAAGCAAGCTGAATAGGTAGGCGCCCGTAGCGCCGGCCGCCGCTGCCATCACGCCATAGCCCAACCAGCGCCAGAAACGACCATCGCGTTGCTGTCCGGCCAACCGGCTGAGACTGGCCTCGTCGAGTTTGATCTCACCGCTGCGCAAGCGCGCACCGGCTTCAGCCCAATCCTCGATGGCATCCGGCAAGCGTTTTGCGCTCGCGCGAAGTCGTTTTAGATCATCAATGAAATCCAGCGCCATGCCCTCCGGGCCGAGCTCACGCTTCATCCATTTTTCTACGACCGGCGCTGACGCCCCCCACATGTCGTGCTGTGGGTTAAGATTGCGGGCCACGCCCTCGGACTGGACCATGGTTTTCTGAAGAAGCACCAATTCGGGCCGAAGATGCATCTCGAACAGCGCTGTGATTTCGAAAAGTTGAAGCAGGACACGGCTCATCGGAACTTCATCGGCCTGTTTGCCGAAAATAGGTTCGCCCACGGCGCGTAAAGCGGACGCAAAATCGTCAATGGAATGGCGAGGCGGGACATATCCAGCATTGAAGTGGGCTTCAGCGGCGCCTTTGTAATCGCGGGTCAGGAAACCATGCAGGATAAGGGCGAGGAAGCGTCGTTCCTCTCGGCCAATACGGCCCATAATTCCAAAATCAACGGCCCAGAGATTTCCGTCGAGATCTACGAATAAGTTCCCCGCGTGCATGTCGGCATGGAAAACGCCAGTTTCCATTGCGGTCGTCAGAAAAGCACGGGTCAGCGTGTTGGCCAGCGCCTCGCGGTCAATGCCTGCGGCCTCTATCCGGTCCATGTCGGTCAGAGGAATGCCTTCGACCCAATTGGTTGTCAGCACCCGCTTGGCGGAACGCTCCCAATCCACTTCGGGGATGCGGAAGTTTTCAGCGAGCGTCGCCGCTTCAGCTAATTCGCTTGCTGACGCGGCCTCCAGACGGAGGTCGGTTTCAAGCTCAGTGGCGCGGGCAACGGTGTCGACGAATTTGACGGGTTCCATTCGTTTGGCCGCCGGCACAAAACGCTGAACCAATCTCGCGCCGAGCTGCATGGCGCGAATGTCTTTTTCAAGCCGACGCTCAACACCCGGCCGCAAGATTTTGACGGCTACATCGCGGCCATCAATGGTTGTCGCGCGGTGTACCTGCGCTACTGAGGCAGCGTTGACGGGCTCGTTGAATTCGGTGAACCAATCGGAAAGTTTGCCACCGAGTTCGCGCTCCAGCGTGGCAATGGCCATCTTTTGATCAAAGGGCGGCATTTGATCTTGAAGACGAGATAGACCGCGCGCAAATCGTTGGCCAACGACATCGGCGCGTGTGGCCAGCACTTGCCCGAACTTCACATAGGTCGGTCCAAGTTTTTCCAGCGCCCTTGCCAGACGTTCGCCCGGGTTTTCCGCTTCACCACGACGGGAGAACACCCGCGTACACGCCGCAAAGGCTTTTAAAGTCGGTGGAAATTTCTCCTGATACTCTCGCGGAAATATTGCGTCGTAACGCGCCAGCGTTATTCCGGCCCGCGCAAGGCGGCCAAGAGAGACAAGAGTTCTGAACATTGCGAGAGTGGTTTAATGCGGACATCAGATGAAGGCGAGCGCGGTATGCGGTCGCATGGTCGCGCTCTATTTACGTCGACGCAGGCGCTCGGCAAAGCTTGACGCTAGAATACCTGCCGGCAGAGCCACCAAACCTACTCCAAGGATGGCAACAAATCCGGCCAATATTTTGCCCAGCACGGTTATTGGATAGACGTCACCATACCCGACCGTTGTCAGCGTTGCGACGGCCCACCAGAGTGCGCGAGGCACGGATCCAAAGACCTCAGGCTGGGCATCTGCTTCCGCGACATAGAGCATGACTGCTGCGGAAAATAGCAAAAGACCTGCCATGGCGAGCGTGGCGGCCAATTGCCGCCCTGCATCGCGAACGGCCAATCCGATCTCACGAAAGGCCGGGAACATGGCGAACAGTTTCAACAAGCGGAAAAGGCGGAACAGTCTGACCCAACGCGCGCCTGCCCATAATCCTGGAAAGAAGATCAACATGATGATTTCCGGCGCAAAAGCCATAAAGTCAAAAATCGTCACCCACCGGAACATAAATTTGCGCCGCCCGGTTAATCCTTTGAAACGCCGATCTGCACCTGCTGCCCAAAACCTCAGAGCAAATTCTGCGGCAAAGAAGATCGGTATCAACGCATCGATCAGATTCAGGCGGGCATGCAATTCTGGTGAAATCGAAGGCTCAGTCTGTATGGCGAGCAAGACCAGAGAGATCAGAATAAACCCGGCAACAGTTGCATGGCCCCAGGTGAAGCGCTTCACTCCGGTATAAAGCCCGGCCCAAATCCGACGCTGGTTTGTTCTTGCATCCGCCATAACCACCAGCTTCGCTCAATTCGGCGCTGTTAACCATAGTGTTACGTGCGCGGATCAGACTCTGAGCATGACCGAATCTGTAACTCTTCCACCTATTGCAGTCTTTTCGCTTGATGGTGAAGGCGGGGCTTTGGCAGCCGATCTCAATCATTTGCCTCTGTCTGAGCCTGGCTCAAACGGGTTTGAGTTCGTTTGGATTCAGTTGCAGCGCGATAACGCCGATGCGCTTGACTGGCTGGAATCTGACAGCGGACTCGACAGCTTCATCCGGGAAGCATTGACCGCAGAAGATACGCGACCGCGTTGTACGGTTCACGGACAAGGCGCTATCATAAATTTGCGCGGCGTGAATTTGCATGAAGGCGCAGAGCCTGAAGACATGATTTCCCTGCGTTTATGGGTTGAAAAGCGCCGCGTTGTCGGCGTTTGGCGGCGACCCCTTTATGCCGTTGCAGACCTCATGGCGTCATTGGAGCGCGGAAGTGCTCCGGTCAGCCCGGGTGATTTGGTCGCCAAGCTCGCCTTGCGCCTTGTTGACCGGATGGAACCTACCGTCGCGGATCTGCATGAACAAATTGATGACATGGAAGATGTGCTGGATGATCCAAAGGCCAGTTTCGGCCGGGGGGTTCTCGCGGACCTGCGCCGACAGGCGATTATTTTGCGTCGATATATTGCTCCGCAACGCGATGCGCTGAATACGTTGGCCATTGAAGACCTAGACTGGCTGACGGAGCGGGACCGCAGTCGCATTCGCGAAGCCGGGGATAAAACCACACGTGTGGCCGAAGAACTGGAATCGGTCCGGGAGCGCGCCGCTATCGTGCATGATCAATTACTGGAACGGCGCGCCGAGCAGATGAACCGGTATACGCTGCTCTTGTCCGTGGTTGCCGCTATTTTCTTGCCGCTGGGCCTTTTGACGGGCCTGCTCGGCATTAATGTCGGAGGCATTCCCGGTGCAGATAATAGGTGGGCCTTCGCGATTGTTACCCTTGGTCTTGTGGTGATTGGCCTCGGTCTGGTCGCGTTCTTCAAGAAACTAAAACTGATTTAGAGTCGGCTATTCGATGTCCAGATTGGCGAGTCGTGCGATCAGAAAACTCCTCACCGTTCGGTCAGAGGTCAGGCCAATCGCCGATTGGTAAGACAAGCGCGCAGATTTGGCGTCGCCATTTAACGCCTCCAGATGCGCACGCGTGGCCCAATAGGGTTGGTAATTTTGCACCCGAGCTTGAGGTAAATCATTGAGTGTTTTCAAACCATCTTTAGCGGAAACACCCTGTCCGATAGCGGCTGCTCGGCCGACCAATGCGCCCAAAGACGGATGGATGGCCAATAGTTTTTCATAGATGGCGAGGATGGCGGGCCAATCTGTTTCGCCGGTTGATTTTCTTGCGGCGTGGGCGGACTGAAGCGCTGCCTCCAATTGGAACCGCCCGACATTGCCCATTCGCAAAGCGGTACCCAACAAGCGTTCAGCTTCGGCGATTTTTTCAGCGTCCCATCGCGTTGTATCCTGCTGATCAAGAGGGACAAATCGACCCGCCTCATCGCGCCTTGCGCCCCGTCGGGCCTCACAGTGCAAAATCAAAGAGAGTAAACCCGCCGCTTCAGCCTCATAGGGAATGAGCGTGGTTATGAGTGAGGCGAGGTAGACAGCTTCATTGGCCAATGAGGCATCTGCGTGATCATCCCAACCGGCTGTGTAGGCTCCATAAATGGCTTGAAGGACGGCGCTCAACCGAGCAGGCCATTCATCCCTGTCTGGGACTTCAAATGATATTTCAGACTGGCTAATTGTCTGTTTCAGACGCACCAGTCTCTGGCTCATTGTGGACGGGCGGACAAGATATGCGCTTGCAATGCGGCCTGCACTGAGACCCAGCACTGATTGCAACATGAGCGGCGTTTGCAATGTCGGATCAATATCCGGATGCGCGCAGACAAAGAGTAATTTGAGCCGTTCATCAGGAAATTCGGTGTTGCTTTGCAAATTCGCCTCCGCCTCCTCGATCATTCTGATGAGGTGGGGTTCATGGCCGATGGAAGTTTTTACTTTCCGAGCCTGATCTATCAGGTAATGCCGCGCAGTGGTCAGGAGCCAGGCTTCCGGCTTCTCAGGGATGCCGAACTCTGGCCAACGCAACAGGGCGCGGGCCAAAGCTTCGGACAAGGCATCTTCCGCCGCAGCGAGATTTCTGCTTCGACTCGCCAAAAGCGCGATCATGCGGCCATAAGCGTCGCGAACAGAGTGTTCGACGGACGCACGGGCCAGATCGACGGCCTTATTCTGATCCGTAATCAGGAACCTCCCGCACCTCGACGCGGCCATATTGGGCGGTCGGGCATTGTTTCGCCCAAACCAACGCTTCTTCGAGGTTTGCTGCCTCAATCATATAGAAGCCGCCAACTTGTTCTTTGGAATCAGCGAATGGGCCGTCGTGAATGCCGTCGGCACTCACCAGTTTCCCGTTTGTCGATGGGCCGAGAGGAGCTCCGGCCTTGAAAGCGCTGGCCTCATTCAGAGCGCCAACAAACGCCATGTGCGCGGCGACGCCTTCAGCCTGCTCGGTTTCGCTGAGGCTGGCCCAGTTGGTTTCGTCTTCATGGAGCAAAAAAACGTATTGCATCAGATTTTCCTTGGTTTTGGGTCATAGGAAGAACGGGTCGAACTTCGACAGCGCCAGTACCGGCGGTCGGAGCCCGCGCGGCAATTTCCATTGCCGCTTCCATGCTTTCGGCTTCTATGATGAAGAAACCACCGAGTTGTTCTTTAGTGTCGGCATAAGGGCCATCATGAACCGTTCCGGATCTCAGCGTTGCGCCGGTTTCCGGGCCTTCAAGTGCAGCCCCGCTGAACAAATTTCCAGATTGCCCAAGCGTGGCGCTATAGGCTGCCCATCCTTGCCAGTAATCGGCGCGGATAGAATCGAACCTAGCGGCGAAGTCCTCGGAGCTTTCGTAAAACAGAAGTAGATATTGCATGGCTCGCTCCCGTGTGAATGCGACCGGGCATCCCGATCACAATCAAGACGATTGAGCTTTCCCGATTTCGACAGCGGAGTGAAATTAAATTCGCCAACCGGTGTGAAGCGCGGCAATTCCGCCGGAATAATTGGTGACGGCCACCTGTCCAAAGCCGGCTTCGCCCAGCTCGTCAGCAAAAGCGTCTTGATTCGGAAACCGCCGAATGGATTCGACTAAATATTGATAGCTGTCGCGGTCATTGGCGATTTTCTCTCCCAGTACCGGGATCGCATTGAACGACCAGGCATCATAGATGCGCTCCAATGCTCGTGTGGTCGGGCGGGAGAATTCCAGACAGAGGAAGCGACCCGCCGGTTTCAAAACGCGCCGCATTTCTTTCAATGCCGCAATCCGGTTTGTGACATTGCGAATACCAAAAGCGATGGTGACGCAATCTGCGCTCTTATCGTCGAAGGGCAGACATTCGGCATTACCCACGGCCCAGGTCAGTTGCTCGGCATCGCCGCGTTTGAGGCCTGCCAATAACATTTGCTCGTTGATATCAGTGACAATGGCCGTAGCCGGATCGCCGCCCCGTGTTTTGCGGCGCTGTTCAGCTTTCGCCACAAAGGCGCGGGCGAGATCGCCTGTTCCACCAGCCACGTCGATCAACTTTTGTCCGGGCTGCGGATTGGCGCGCTCGATTGTCATGTCTTTCCAGGCGCGGTGAATGCCCAGCGACATCAGATCATTCATCAGATCATATTTGCGCGCGGATCGGTCAAAGACGCCGCGTACCAGCGTTTCTTTCTCGGTTTTCGGAACATCCTTGAAGCCAAAGGATGCGGTTTCTGATTGCGGTTCACTCATGGGGACGGAAGATAGGGCAATGATCAGATTTACACTAGCGCGACATCATGCCCGAGCTTCCTGAAGTTGAAACCGTCCGTCGCGGGTTGGCTCCCGTCATGGAAGGCCGCTTGATTGAGCGTGCCGAAAACCGACGGCCCAATTTGCGATTTCCCTTTCCGGACCGCTTTGCAGAGAGGTTGACGGGTGTGCGGGTCGAACGGCTGGACCGCCGCGCGAAATACCTTTTGATCCGGTTGGAAAGCGGCGAGACGTTGCTCGCGCATCTTGGGATGTCGGGCCGATTTACGATTCATCAGCCCGGTGACGCCTTGAAACCCGGTGATTTTGTTCACGCCTCCCCCACGTCTGAAAAGCACGACCATGTTGTGTTCGAAATGGAAGGTGACGCCCGCATTGTGTTCAATGATCCGCGGCGTTTTGGATTCATGACATTGTTTGCTACCGATGAAGAGGCGGAAGTGCCGTTTTTGGCCGGTCTTGGACCAGAGCCGAATTCGAATGAATTTTCCGGCCCATTTTTGCGGGAACGCGTTAAAGGAAAGAAAGCACCGCTAAAAGCGGCTTTGCTTGATCAACGTGTTGTCGCCGGTTTGGGAAATATCTATGTCTGCGAAGCCTTGCATCGCGCCGGCCTGTCTCCGCTCCGCTTGGCCGGGACGTTGGGGCCCAAGCGAGCGGAAAAGCTAGTTTTGGCGGTTCGTCAGATCATCGATGAAGCGATTGCGGCAGGTGGATCCAGCCTGAAGGATTTTGCGTCTACAGATGGCGAGTTGGGATATTTCCAGCACACTTTTCGAACCTATGGCCGTGAGGGCGAGGCGTGTTCGACGCTTGGCTGCGGTGCGAAGATCGAACGTATCGTACAATCGGGCCGATCGACATTTTTCTGCCCGACTTGTCAGCGATAGGGGGAGACGGCGCGCGTCTGATTCCCGCTAGCAAAAGAGCATAATCGCCGCAATAAGAGCGGCAAATAGGCGATAACCCTTCAAGGACTGGAAGCTAGAAATGAAATTTGTCGAAACACTGGCTGGCGGTCTTGCCGCCGCTGCTCTCTTGGCCGGCGCAGCATCAGCAGAACCGTCTCTGTGGCATATTCAGGATGAAGACAGCGATATCTACGTTTTCGGAACGGTCCACATTTTGCGCGATGGCATTGAATGGCAGACCGAAGCGGTGATGGCCGCCTTTAACGAAGCCGATACGGTTTATTTTGAAGCGCCCGTAAATGACCCAGCACAGGCTGTCGCGATGCAACAAGTGGTCTTCGCGAATGCCATGAATCCGGCGGGTGTAACCCTTTCGTCGCTGGTCAGTGAAAGCACGTGGGCCTCTATCGAGGAGTTTGCGCCTCAGGTTGGGTTTTCGGCCCCACAATTGGAGCCGCTGCGTCCGTGGATTGCGACGATCCAGCTGGGTGTCGGCTTTATTGTTGCGTCAGGCTATGATCCGCTGACCGGCGTCGAAGCCACGCTCTGGCCGATGGCGCATGAAGCCGGGAAGACGTTGGCCTATTTCGAAACCGTCGAAGAGCAGATCGGGTTTTTTGCCAATTTGCCGCAAGACGTTG
>Ga0316204_10010506_pt1 | contig 11904 bp, 11 predicted proteins | sample 6monrhotite_MG_2_FD_205661 | JGI IMG/M metagenome (GOLD analysis project Ga0316204, IMG submission 205661) | Microbial mat bacterial communities from mineral coupon in-situ incubated in ocean water Damariscotta River, Maine, United States -... | ecosystem: Environmental > Aquatic > Marine >...
GCACAACCTGTTGCCCGGCACTGGCCAGCGCATGGGCCGCCGACAGACCCGCCGGGCCGCCCCCGACGATGAGGATCGGTTTCGTCATGGATCAAGCTCCTGCAAGCGTCTTGGGTTTCACATAGCCCGGACCCGAGGTGATCGCGCGCTTGGGATCATAAAGCGTCTCGATCCGCCCGGCCTTGACCTCGTCTAGGTAGTCCTCGAATTCGGTCTTGGCCTTTTCCCAATCGATGCCCATCTTTTCCAGCAGGGTCTCGAAGGGGCTGGCGTGCCAATGCAACTGCGCCAGCTTGTAGGGATGCGCGCCCATCGCCAGAGCAGCGAACTGGCAGTCGGCCATCACCGGCAAGGCATAGACCTTGCCCACCGCCTTGCCGATCCACTGGTTCTTGTCCAGCGTGGTGATGCAGCCCGTGTCATGGCCGATCATCACGTCCGAGCGCGCCTCTTCGACCGCCACCTTGATCTTTCGATCAATCGCGAACGAACGGGTGAATTCGCGCTCGCCGATGATGTGGCGAAAGCCGAAGCCGCAGCAATCATACCACGTCGAATAATCGATCACTTGCGTGCCCAGCGTCTGCAACAGCCCGGTGGTCACGGCGACCCGGTTGCCCCCCAGAACCGTGTCATCATAGATCACGTCCTCGGGCACCATCTTGTAGACGTGGCAGGCCGGGTGCACCGTGGCGCGGATGTTCGACACATCAATGGTCTGGCGCTCGGCAATCCGGTCGCGCATGACGTGCAGCCATTCCGAGTAGTGGACGATCTCTTCGGGGATCAAAAGCTTGCCATCGACCAGCCGCCCGAGCTTGGCGAGGATCGTCTTCACCTCTTCGCGCAGCTCGGCGGAATGCAGCAGGAAACTGCGGATTTCCTTGTAGTTTCCGAAGGATGTGCCGCAATGCACCAGCGGGTAAAAGGTCCCTTCGGGCAGCCCCGAGGCCTTGGCGCTGACATAGGCCTGATGGAAATTGCGCAGGAATACCGCCGCCAGCGACACCACGTTGCCGATGCCCGAACCGTGATAGTTCCACGCCGTGCAACTGGTCTGGTCGGTCTCATCGAGATAGGTGATATCCAGCTGGTTCTGGATCCACAGCACCGAACTGGGATAACCGGGGATATTGCCGCACTGGCCGCAGGACTTGTGATGCCACAGGTTGTTGGTCGGGATCTTCTTGTCCCAGCCATACAGGGTCTTGGCGATCACCGGCTCGTGCACATCGGTCACGCGGTGCACCACGACCTCGCCATCGCGTTCCAGTTGCCACAGGATATCGCGCACGTCTTCCTTGCGGTCCTTGCCGGTCAGCATGGCGCGCTTGTCGATTTTCGCCTCGATCCAGCCGGTTGCGCGGCGGGCCTCGGTCTCGCTGAGCTTGGTCGGCGCCCAATCGGCCCCAAAGCCGTTGTAGGCGCCTTTGCCCGCTGTCGAATTCTCGGTTGTCATGACGGCACACCTCCCATGTGCAGACGTCCGACCCATGGCCTCAGGCCTAAGGATCAGTCGTCGTTGTCTTCTTCATCGTCTTGTTCTTCCAGCCATTCTTCCCATTCCTCGCGCTTTTCCTCCATCACGTCGGTAACAACGTCAAAGAGGTTTTCATCAACCGTTTCCAGTTGATCGAGGACTCCGGTGGCCTCCCAGATGGTATAGAGTTCGACCGAGGTGCGCAGGTTCACCTCCCATGCCGTGTCCAGCGTGTGCATGGTCGGCATCGGGATCGCCTTGCGCAGGATCGCCAGCGGCGCGTCCACCTTGGTGACGTTGGGCCCCCAGTCGGGGAACGCCTCCTTGGTGATCATGTTGGGTGCCAACTGGTTGCCGGTGGACACCACTTTCAGCAGCACACGGCTGAACGGGCGCAACACCTCCTTGACCGTGGCGAACTCGTGCTTGATTGCCACCTCGCGCAGGATCATCACCAATCCGCCGGGCGAATTCTCGAACGGGCAGCGCGCGGCGCAGGTATAGCATTGCGCGCAGGCCCAGATCTTTTCCTGCATCGCGTCATAGATGCCTTCGAGGTTCTCGGTCCACAACAGCTGCACGATCTCGCGCGGGGAATAATCATAGTAATGCGCCGAGGGGCAGGTTGCGGTGCAGATCCCGCAGTTCAGGCAGCCGTGGATCTCATGGTCATAGGTCGGATGACTGCGGATATCCTCAAAGATCTCCTCCAGCATGTCGCGGCTGACCGGCGGAGCGTCCGACACCGGATCGGCGGTCGGCGGCAAGGGGATCTTGGCATGAGCGGTCATCGCGGGCTTCCCTCGGGTCAGTAGGTCAGGACCTTGGCGTCATCGTCTTCCATGATCTGTTCGATCACATGCGCGCCGCCCACGATCCCCTCGCATTCGGGGATCAGGTCATCGACGGTCATGTCGAACAGATCGAGGTTCGGCGAGCAGCAGTAGAACTTCGCCCCCCCTTCATGCGCGTCCTTGATGAAATCATAGACCGTCTTCGGCGAGCCTTCCTTGACCACCAGTTTTTCGGCCACACCCTTTTTCATCAACTGGCCGGCGGTCGCGGTGCAGATCACCTCGACCTCGTAATCCATCGCCGCAGCGACAGTGGCCTGAAAGAAGGGCGCGCCCAGTTCCTCACCGTTCCGGGGATCGGTGTTGACCATCACAATGATCAGTTTCGACGCCATATCGGGTCTCCTCCGCTTGGACGCACAGTATCAAGCCAGTCTCCTCCCTGAGACTCATCTTGATAAAATCATATATGCGAAATTCAATATGTCAAAGAAATTACCCGCCGCGGCGCAGCAAGACCTCTGACCTCACATCCAGCCCATGCGCGCCACCAGCCAGACCATCAGCGGCCCCAGCGACTCGGCGACTTCGACCTGCGCTGCGGCCAGCGCTGCCAGCGCCTCGGGGCAATCCTCGGGCGTGTCGGCGAATTCCATGATCAGATCCTCGGCCATGCCGCGTTTCATGCCCGGATGCCCCAGAAAGCCCAGCGCGTTGTCGCGCGCCGCAAAGATCAGGGGCGTGCCCCCTGCCCCGCGCGCCAGCACCGGCCAGTCGTCGCGCAACGACGGCGCGTCGCGCAGGTAACAGGCCAGCGGAAACGCGGGCGGCAGACCGCTGTCCGGCTCGGCGCGCGCCGTCTCGATGGTGAACCGCAGCGGCGCTTCCTCGGCCCCGCCACCTGCCGCCGCCGCCAGCAACAGCGCCCCAAGGCCAAAGCCCAGCACCGGCAAACCGGCGTCCAGATAGGCCGCGATCAGCCGCAATTCCGGCCCCAGCGACGGCAGGATATGCCCGCTGGCCAGCCCGTATGGCCCGCCGCCCAGCAGGATCAAGCCGTCCGACGTGCCGGTGACCGATGGCACCCCGCCGCCCGCCGCAAAGGGCCGCGCATAGGTGAAGCGGATATTGCGCCCCTCAAGATGGTCCTCCAGCAGCCCCAGATATTCAGCCTCGGAATGCTGCAGCACCAGAACCCGCTTCATGCCGGGTTGACCGCAGCAAGGATCGCACTGGACAGATCCTCGGCACTCACCCCCGGCATCTCGATCTCCAGCGTCTTGATCGCCTGATTTGCCGCCTCGGTCAGCGCCTCAGCATTCAGCGCCGTCCCGCGCAGCGTCTCGGCAAGACGGTCGGCCCCATCCGGCGGCAGACAGGTGAAATCGCCCGAGATCACCAGATCCCCGACCACGCCGCCGTCATCCAGCAGGTTGACACGAATCATTCCGCCCGGTGCCTTGTGCGCGGCCTCGGTCAGATGCGCATCGGCGGAAATCTTGACCCCCAGCGCCACCAGCTTGCGCTTTTGCACCTCGGTCCAGTCGGGATCGGCCAGTTCCACTTCGGCGGCGGCAATCGCGGCCAGTTCGGCCTCGGTCGGTGCGCTCCATGTCGGGGTGACGCCCAGAACATCGGCGCAATGGGTCAGGAACCGGGCCTTGAGCGCCTCGCGGTCGGGTTCGCTGCCGGTCAGCTTGACGATGGTGGTCATGTAATCATCCAGCGTCTGGCGCAGCTTGTCGCGGAATTTCTCGCTGGGCACCTTGAGGCATTTCGACATCATCGCGGTGTCGAAATCGATCATGAAACTGCCGACCATCACCGTCGCCTCGGCAATCGAGGCCGCGCCGGTGCCGCCGATCTTGCGACCATCGACCTGAATGTCGTTGATCGGCCGGTAGACCGCGTTGATCCCCATCTCTTGGTAGGTGCGCACCACCGGTTCGATGAACATCGGATAGAGGTTCGCGGCGAATTCCGGCGCTTTCTGGCGCGGATAGATGAAATGCGTGAACAACTGGTTGCGATCCAGATACACCGCCCCGCCGCCGACATGGCGTCGATAGATCGGCAAGTTGTTGGCGGCGCAAAAATCGGCGTCAACCTCGTGGTCGATATCCTGATGCAGCCCGACGCAGACATAGGGCTCGGACGGCGAGACCAGCAACAGAACCGGGTCGCTATCGGGGGTGATCGTCTCGGCGATGCCGTGATAGACCGCCTGACTGCGCAGCGCCGAAACATAGCCAAAATCGATAACTCTGAGAACCATGGATCCCTCCTGAATTTCGCCCGAAGATGCGAAGCAGGGTCTGGCAAGTCAACGGAAAGTTTCGATTATCCGGGAGATGTCAGCGTAACACCGCGTAAAGCAGACCGGCCCCCGGCCCGATGTATCTGCCTTGCGGTCGCAGGATCTGCACGCCGCTGAGGGCGGGGGCGCGCGCGATAATGCCGGGTTCACGGCAGCCGGTCTGGCGCTCAGGCGGGCTTGACCAGATGTGCCACCCACAGGCCGACCGCGCTGCCGATCAGCGCACCGGAGGCGAATTCCGACAGCCAGTGAAACCCGAAACTGACGCCCAACCCGATGAACAGCGCCAGTGGCAGGCCGATCAGCACCACCGGCAAGGGGCGCGGCGAAAGCCGGGTCAGCGCCAGCAAGACGGCGAACGAGACCAGCGCATGCGAGGACGGCCAGCCACCCAGCACCGATTGCCGCATGAACCCGAATTGAAATGCGGCGCTGTTGTCCGCCCCGATGAGGCTTGCGCCAAAGTCATGATGCGGCGGCGACACCCTGCCGGTCAGCGACTTGAGCGCAATCGCAACCACCACCGCGCCAATGGCTGCGGACAATGCAGCAAGGGCCAGTCGCATGTAGGGCCGACGGCGGTGCAACAACCCGAGGCCCAAAAGCCCAAGCGGCAGCACAACCGGAACAAGATACCCAAGGCGATCCGCGAGATGCAGCCATCCGGTCAGGGGCTGGCTCTGCACCCATGTGAAATACGCCCAGTCAAGCCCGCTCCACACCAGCAGCGCGGTCAGCACCGCACTGGCCAGAATGCTGATTGGAATTGCCACCATTGTCGGATCCACGCATCGCCGGTCGCCGCAGCGCCCCGTTCCGTCATAGGCGCGCGCTTTGAACCGCGCAACCAGCCCGGTCGGTGTGGCGGGGTGGGTGCCGGGGTGGGTGCCGAGAGGGGCCAACGTATCGACCGGCGGGTCAGACCCTGACCGCGCTGCTCGTGCGGGTATTTCGATAGGGATCCGAGGCGGCGCGTATTTCCGCTTGACCTTACCGTAACTGGAAGCCTTAGAGGTCAATCATACCGTGACAATGAGTCGCGATTACAGGGAGTGCGCAATGGAACTGACCTCGCAAACCGTTCACATGATTGGCGGGCTGGCGTTCACCGGGCTTTCCTTGGTGATGATCGTCAACATCATGTCAAATGCCGAGCCGCGATGGACCGATGCCGCGCTGGCGGTCCTGTTCCTGCTGTATGGGGCCGAGAGCGTCATTGATCAGGCGGTCCACGGCAGCGCGATCCCTGAGAATTATCAGATGGAAACCTTTCAGCATCTGATACAAGGGGCGATCCTGTTTCTTGCCGGGGTCGCAGAGTCGCTTCGCCTTGCCGGGGTGTTGAAACACCGGCTGTGGTCCCTGTCCGTGCCGGTAGGCCTGACAGGTCTGGGCGGGATTTTTCTGTTTCACGCGCAAAGCGGCATGGACATGAACGCCATGATGCTGATGACCGCGCAACATCGCGCCTTTGGCGTCGTGCTGCTGCTTGCGGCGGCGGGGTATGTGCTGGCGCGGTTTCGTCTGGCTGGCAACCGGGCGGCCGATCTGGGATGGGTGGCCCTGCTGCTGGCGTTTGGCGTGATGCTGATCCTCTACCGCGAAAGCATGGCAGCGATGTGACGCCGCAGTTGCGCAATCAACCCGCGTAGCAAAGCTGGCAAGGGCGCCGCTGACGACAGCGCCCTTGCCGATGTCGTTACATCTCCATCGCTGCGCCCGGCGTAGCGATCTGGCCCATCATGCCCATTTGCATGTGATACGGCAGCATACACATGAACATCCAACTGCCGGTGTTTTGCACCTCGACAACGAAGCTGAAGCTTTCGCCGGGCAGCACGAGCGATTGCTCGAACAGGGCTTCGTGTTCCAGCAGGCTCCAGTCTGCCCGCCGCGCGCGGTAGTTGACCGCCTGCATCTGGGCCATCGCCATGAACATGAACTCATGCAGGATCATGCCGTCATTGGTGACGGTGAACTTGATGCGTTCACCGGCCTGAACGTCGATGTTCAGATCGGAGAATGTCCACTCTGACATCGCGAGGTTGATTTCACGGTCGAAACCGGCGTTCTCGTCACAGAACCCAAGTCCACCCTCACCCTCGCAATCGGCCTCCATGCCCATGCCGGCCATCGGCATCGTGTCGCCGTCACCCATGGCCATCGCGCCATCGTCCGCCGGGGCCATGTCGGCCATCGGCATCGTGCTGCCGTCGGCCATGGTCATCATCCCGTCGTCCGCCGGGGTCATGTCAGCCGCAGGCATCGTGCTGCCATCCGCCATGGTCATGGTGTCGTCGTCACCCATGGCCATCACCCCATCGTCCGCCGGGGCCATGTCGGCCGCAGGCATCGTGTCGCCGTCGGCCATGGTCATCACCCCATCGTCCGCCGGTGCCATGTCGGCCATTGGCATCGTGCTGCCGTCGGCCATGGTCATCATCCCGTCGTCCGCCGGGGCCATGTCGGCCAGCGGCATCGTGCTGCCGTCGGCCATGGTCATCATCCCGTCGTCCGCCGGGGCCATGTCGGCCATCGGCATCGTGCTGCCGTCGGCCATGGTCATCATCCCGTCGTCCGCCGGGGCCATGTCGGCCGCAGGCATCGTGCTGCCGTCGGCCATGGTCATCATCCCGTCGTCCGCCGGGGCCATGTCGGCCATCGGCATCGTGCTGCCGTCGGCCATGGTCATCGTCCCGCCTTCGGAGGAACTCATGTCCATGCCGCCCATGTCCATACCACCCATGTCCATGTTGCTCATCGCTTCTTCGAGCATCACTTCGTCCATCGGTGGAACATCGAACACACCATGTTCGATCTCTTCGTTTTCATCGAAGGGGCCGGTTGGCAGGACGCCTTGGCTTTGCAGATCCACCAGCGAGGACATCGCTGGCATGCTCTGGAATTCCGGCTCTTGCCGGATCACCGTGAAATATGCCGTTGCACTGAGTAGCAGCACACCAACGATCAGAAATAGACGCATAATCATTGCTGATTTCCTTTCATTCCGCAGGCTGGGCAGTAGTGCCCGACTTGACGGCATCATCGCTGAGCGCCCATGGGTCAGCCTCGGCAACGCGACCACGGGTCGCGCTCCACATGATGTTGGTAACGAAGACGATGAAGCCAAGGCCGATCAGATAGGCCGCCCCGGTCAGCATGTATTGCGGCATCGTCCATTGCGACAGGGGCAGATAATCCACCACCCAGCGTGGGAAATAGACGAATCCCAGATAATACATCAGCATCACCTTGCTGAAGATGCCGATCTGCCAGAACCAGAAATGGGTGTTGGCCAGCGCCTGATTATACATCCGCCCGGTGAAATACGGATACAGGTAATAGGCCCCCGCCATCGCCATATTCGCCATGAAGCCAACGAACATCGCATGGAAATGCGCCGGCACGAAGTAGGTGTTATGCACAAAATCGCTGTCCGTGGCGATCTGCGCGTTCACATAGGCCGTCACACCGCCCAGCATCAGGAAAAAGATCGCCGCGACGATGAACTTGAACGGCACCGCACGGCGGGCCGAATCCGGGATCCGGTCTTCCCACAGCGAGGCAATCCAGTTGAACACATGCAGTGTCGAGGGGATGAAGATCGCCAGCGTCAGGAGCTGTGTCGTCCGCTGCAACCATCCGCTGACGTTTTCAGCCGGTTGGAAATGGTGCGGATAGACGATGAAACCAAGGACCGTCAGCATCGAAAAGGCGATGACCGCCGACCAGTAGTTCCAGATCGGTCGGCCAAGGAAACGCGGCAACAGCGTATACAGAACCGCAATCGCCGGCATCAGCGGCAGATACACCGCCGGGTGGCCGTAAAACCAGAACATGAACATGAAGGTCATCACGCTGCCGCCGCGTGCCGGGTCGAACATCGCGGTGATCTCGAGCCAGTCGGTCAGCATGTAGATGCCGACCAACCCGAGGATCGGGGTCGAACCCATCAGCAGGATGCCTTCGGAAATCGCGCCCCAGCCCATCAGCGGCAGCTTGCTCCAACTGATGCGCCGCGCCGCCTCCCAGCCGTTGCGAAACATTACCGCGCCCGCAAGGAATTCCGAGATCGCCACCAGCGTTACCGCCATGTATCCCAAGAACGCATAATCACCGCCCACGCGCAGCGACATCGGCGGATAGAAGGTCCAGGTGAAATCAGGCCGCGCGATGATCAGGAACACTGCCGCAAGGATAAGCAGCCAGTAGCTCCATTGTGCGGCCCCGGCCCAAAGCAGCCGCCCGGTGCCCAGAACCTTGGGCATCATGTAGTAGTTCAGCGAAATCACGAAAGGGATGATGAAGCCAAAGACCATGAACATCCCGTGCAGGGTCATCAGCTGCATATACGGTCGCGCGCCGAAAAACTGGACATCCGGCACCGCCAGTTCGGTGCGAAACAGGATCGCCATCAACCCGCCAAGGCCCAGCATCGCGACCGAGGTCAGGATGCCCTTGATCGCAATATGGCGGTAATCATTCGAGAACAGCAGCGTCTTCAACGTCATCTTGCCAATGACATCTTCCGGCTCCCAATGCGGAACCGCGCCCATTCTTGCAGCATCATCATGTGCGTTTGACATCAGAATTCTCCCCTCGATATTTTTGCGGCCTGCATCATGCTTCTTCTCCCTCGACAACCAGCCACGCCTTCATCTGGGCGTGCCCGACCCCGCAATAATTGAGGCATTGGATCAGATAGCGACCCGGTTCCTCGGGCGCGCGAATCCAGACGTCGCGTTCTATGCCGGGATCGAATTCAGCAGTGATACCAGCGGCGGGAATGTTGAACCCGTGGATCACATCATTCGAGAAAATCCGAAACAGGATGGTTTCTCCGGGCTGCACAATCGCGGCATTGCGGCTGATCTCATCGTCGTCGGTCAGAAACGCAAAGCCCCATTGAAAGGCAATCACCGTGAGTTCGCGGTCAAATCCCTCCGCTCCATCGATTGCCGGCTGATCGAGAACGCCCGCCTGTTCCATCTGGCCTTGGTAAGCGCTGACGATCTCGGCGCTGCGCTTGTCGCCATACCAGACCACAACGATCAGCAGGCCGACGAAGGCGAATTCCATCCAGTGCTTCAGCTTCCATCGTGCGGGCAGGAACAGCGCCAGAAACAGCGCGCCGATCCCAAGTCCCAGAACGACGAAAACGATAATGTACATTGTTGCCTGATATCCACTCAGGCCGAGTGCGGTTTCCATACCTATCTCCCTTAAGTCCAAACCGTGACAGTCCTGCGCGCCAGGTCACCACCCGATGTGGCAGTCAACATGAGGAGTGTATGCATTCCGCAGGTCGACGTGCCGCGTCTTTCAGGTAAGACCTTGGCAGAGGATCAGGCGCGCGGCGGTCGGAAATGCGGCGAGAAAGCTTGCGGGATCACCAGAAAGACAGGCTGCGGCGTTGCGCGCTCGGTCGCCGTCGGCCCGGTCAGCGTCAGCCCGAAATCCGGGCATAAACCAGCGCCGCAATGACCGGCCGATTGCGGCCCGATCTGGCACCGTCTGCCAGCGGGGCAGCAGTTCATCTGACAGGCCATGCCCGCGCCGCCCTGTATCGCTGCCGACACATAGGCGATCTGGCTGTCCTGTTGCCCGGATGCCGCCGCCATCTGGCCGGAAACGCCATTCAAAGCGAGCCCGAAAACGGCAACCAAAACAAAAGTCCGGAGATACCAAGCTGCTTTCATTCTGATTTTTTATGGCGAGACCGGCAAATATGCAAGAAATATTGCGCTTAACCCGCGACACCGGGCGGTTGCCGATAAATCGCGCACGTTGTGCCCTTGCCCGCACCAGACGCGCTCGCCTCATGGCAGAGCCCGATCAGCGCGGCTCGGATGCCGCAAGAACGCGGCAAAATCGGGGGCACGAAGGCCCGCCGTTCGCACAATTCGTAAAGCGATCATCAGCAATGGCCAGCGGCGTCAGTAACCGGTTGCGGATCGCGCCGCAGCAAGACGCGGGCCTCGCACGGGCCGCGCAAACCCACGGCAATCACTTGCCCCGATACCCGTTCAACCGGCGGCTTCAACCTGCCGCCCGCGTTCAGGTTTTGCGCGACCAGAAACCACTTGCCGGTTCGTTCGATACCGATTTAGGGTGCCGGATGGATCGCGCGCACTCATCGCATCGGGTCCCGTCCTGTGCCCCGTTGCACCCAATAGGGAGCCCGAGAGGCACCGTGTTGAATTATCAGGCCCGACCGACAGGGCGTCGCAACAAAGGTATCCAAGGATGACCGAATTGCCCTCGCCGACGGACCCGGTCGCGGCATCTTTTATTCGATTGCCGATGGATTGGCGTCGGAACTGCTGCGTGATGGGGCCTTGCCAACCGCCCGCGACGCCGTCTTGCGACTGGTGCAGGAACAATCGCCTGACGCAAGTGACACGGCGGCTTTGCCGATGGCGACACTGACCCTGTTCCAGATCGCCCAAGACACCGGATGGGGTTCAGCGGAAACCGCCGCGCGCCTGAGCATTGACAGCGACCGCTGGCCTGCGCTGATCGACTACCTCTATCAAAACCACATCTGCTTTGTTTTCGAGGATTTGCCCCGGTCTGCCGAATTGTTCGGAGCCCGCGACAATGACATTCACAGTCGTCTTTCCACGGTGTCCGCGTTGATTTCCGACCAGCCGATCGACGACATTTGCGCGGGCTACAACGAAGACTAGTGACGGCACGACCCCGTGACGGCGCCCCCCATGAGCGGGCGCATCAGGGCACCGGGCACGGTGCCCCGTCAGACGGCGCGCCCATTCAGACCGCGACCGGCAAACCGCTGGCCAGAGACCGGGCGGCGGCGTCGGCCAGAAGCTGCGCGGCCAGACCGTCGCGCACATCCGGCGAGGCCGCAGCCCCCCTGCCCACGATATCGAGAAAATGCATCATCTCGGCGCGGTAAGCATTCTGGTAGCGTTCCAGAAAGAAATGCTGCGCCGGAGCCACGCGAAACCCGGACGCGTCGGCCATCTCGATGGTGTTTTCCAGCACATTGCCCGCCCGCAGCATCCCCTTGGAGCCATGAACCTCGACCCGCTGGTCGTAGCCGTAGCGCGCGCGCCGCGAGTTGGAGATCTGGCAAATCGCGCCGCTGGCCGTTGTCAGCGTCACGGCGGCGGTATCCACGTCGCCCGCCGCACCGATCGCCGGATCAACCAGCGCCGAGCCCACGGCGAATACCTGCACCGGGTCTTCGCCCAGCAAAAAGCGCGCCATGTCGAAATCATGGATCATCATGTCGCGGAAAATGCCGCCCGAGTGTTTGATATACTGGATCGGCGGCGGAGCCGGATCGC
>Ga0316204_10010507_pt1 | contig 11904 bp, 7 predicted proteins | sample 6monrhotite_MG_2_FD_205661 | JGI IMG/M metagenome (GOLD analysis project Ga0316204, IMG submission 205661) | Microbial mat bacterial communities from mineral coupon in-situ incubated in ocean water Damariscotta River, Maine, United States -... | ecosystem: Environmental > Aquatic > Marine >...
CCGTCGGCCAATTCGGCAAACACATCATCATGTCGGCCGAGTCCAATTTCATGCGCGGAGGCCAAGGAGTTTCCGACCTTATGCGCGCGGCTCGGTGTGCCCTTTTGCCGGTGCCCGTGATCTGGTTGACCATGACTGTGACCGTGTTGGTAGCCGTGGTTGTTGTTGTGGTGGTGGTGATGCATGCCACCGGCAAAATGTCCGGGCCGATGATGGCCGTTTTGGACAACCATTTTTTGCAAGCCGACGTTCCCTTGATCATCAATGACTTTCAGACCAACCACCAAGCGACCCCGCGAATCCAAGTCCCGTATTGACACGGTGGTCTGTATGCCGCTTGCATCATCGTATTGGCCGTCATTATCGAGATCCCACAAATAGGTCAACGAGCCTGTCGATTGTTCGAGGTCGTAACTGCTGCTGGCGTCCAACTCCATGACGCGATCACGACGCTTTCCAACAATATCAACGTCCAATTCCACCACTGGTGCAAAATTCGTATCCATGAGGAAGACATTCTCACGAATATCGTGAATCGTGGTGTTCCGTAAAATGATGTCCGACAGTTTCGTAGACTCCAATTTCTTCAACTCTTGACCTTCGAAAACATTCTGATACCAGAATCGGTCTCCGTCGCGGATGCGTTGGAATTGATCGGCCACTACGGTGTGGATCAATAAGCCCACGCTCGCGCCAGGCAGGTGATCCTCCGCCAGTCCACCGGCCCAGACGTCGATGTTGTCGACATCACCGTAGAGCGCCTCCAACTTAGCCTGCAATTCCGGGTCGGAGGTGATTTGTGAAAAACTTGTGACTGCTTCCAATCCGAGGTCAACGCGAATCTGATTGTAGTCCGCCAATCCGTGGTCACGGCCGCGCTGTATGTTCAGTGCTGCCAAATCAAATCCACCGGCGCCTGGAGGTCCGAACAAGAAATTGCGCACATCGTCGACAACCATAGTATCGATCTCTTGCGCTACATTCCGCGCCAGCCCGGCGAGTAAGGAGTCAATGCCATTGTCAATCAACTCATTCGGAGCGAAAAACGCATCCCGCAATGCGAGGTTTCCCGCCTCAATCACTTCGCCGCTGTTGTCGACTCGCAGCAACTCGCTCGACAACATGCTGTGCCCGTAACGATATGCGGCGGTGGAGAACAGGTTGCTGATTGCCGGATTCACGGACGAGTCATAACCTTGGTATTCCGCAATCGCACCTTCGCCCAATAGAGCGGGAAGGTATTCGTTAAACGTAATCGCCTGCAATTCGGCAACAACGTAGGACCGGGCACGCTGATAGATCTCCTCATCCGACATGTTCGGATTCTCGGAGGCGATCTCATCCGCGATACGGTTGTGTTCCCGCACAAACATCGTTTGCATCGCCGTCAGCGCCGCGTTTTCGTTAGCCCGTACATCTCCGGCGAGGAACAATTCGGCGCTGGTTCCGCCTGCGTTGGCAAACCCATCTTCATTAAACGGTAGTAAGTCGCCATCGCTCGTTTTCAAACGACCGCCCGAAAACGTCCGCAGCGCCGCCGCACGCGCGTCATCGGAACCATAAACCACCGACCCATCAATGAAGGCCGTGATCTGATTGATCTGCTGCCGAACGTTTTCAGGCGAATCACCAGTGGCGCTGTCGTAGAGGGATCGATTGAAATCAATCGTCTGCGTCCCCGTGGCATTGGGATCAAAGTATGGGTCACCAGTAGGTACAGCAATCGGCAATGATTCGGCCGGATCGCCGTTTTCCGTCAAATCGATGTCGTGGTCGATGAATTGTCCCCACAGCCACACAAAGTCGGACAGTTGCCGTTCATTGACGACCGACTCGTCTTGGGCGGCGAGCACGTTGCTAACTTCTCGGGCGCTTGGCCGATCATCACCCGTCGGCGCCGAAACGCTATCGGCATACTCCACCGATGTCAGCCGCAATAACTGTTCGTAGGTGCTTCCCCATTCGGGGTTGTCGAGGTTATTGCCGATACCGTCGATGGGCGCAAAGTCGGCGGACATGACAACGCGATCTTCCAGTGTCTCCAGGGATAAGGGGCGTCGGTTTTTTGTCACAGTACCAGCGTGGAATGAGCGTGTCTTAGTGTGGATCTTGGAACGCATGGATGGCTCCATCTGTGGGGAAAGGTCTAGGGATGGGGAGTGAGACAAGACTGTGAGGCGTCGTTCAATAACGGGTGCGACAGGGTTTGTCGCATTGCTCTTCCCGGGCAGCTGGGACGCCAACCGGAAAGAAAAGGGACGTGTTAGATATGCCCGGCAAGGAACTGCCAGGCAGTGTAGTGTTTACTTTTCGACACGACGACAACCACCATTTCAACAACAATTATCAGTACTTATGTTCTCAGCAACCCCCCGGAGACATGACTGTTCAATCCGACGTTTTCCTTCATCCTAATCATCCAGACTAAGGAAGCGATAGAAGAAAAAACGTATTCATGAAAAGTCCTTTCCGGAAGTATGCCAAGCACACCGCGATCTTTTGTGGTCTCGTGTCGATGAACATGCCTCTGATAAATACAACGTAAACACGGCGCGTACATTCACTAACCCTGACGCATATTTTCCATCCTTCTTTTATCGCTTAACGACCTGCAGCACTCTTTTTCACCTTCGCCAACTGCGCGATGTCGGCATCCGTCAACGCGCGGCCATACAGACGCACTTCGGCAAGCTTGCCGTTAAAATGATCCTGTGGGCCGAAGCCAATCGTCAGAGGTTCGGTGCTGGAGACGTCATAGTCTTTGGCATCAAACTGCGACGAGCGGGCGACGAGTTTTCCATTGACGTAAAGCCGCAAATGATCGCGCCCTCGCACAGCTGCCAGATGCACCCAACCCGCAGGCAGCGCGTGACCATACGTCGCGCTCTTGCCCGCCTCCAGGGAATAGACATGTCCCGAAGGCAAGGTCCCGCAATACAACCGGCCATCATGCACGGCCATCGACCACGCGCGGCGATATTTCACGTCCGGCGTCATATCCAGTTGCCCGGTCCGCGACCAATTGCTGCCACCGTCGTAGCGATACACCTCAGCCAACGGCAGTGTGCCCGCAAAGAACCCACCGTTATAGACCGCCATTCCCATGACTTCTTTTTCGTCGCCTAATCGGCCGACATTGATCCAATCCTGCCCGCCGCCATAACGAAAGACTTCACCGTTGGGCCATGTCGAGGAGTACAGGTCGCCGCGGTAAATCGCAAAGCCGTATGACTGCGTGATTCCCTCCGGTTTCCCCACATCTGTGAATGTCCCCTGGCCGTCATAACGTTTGATACCCCCGCCATCGAGCGACGCAAAATAGAGCGACCCGTTGTAAACCACCGGAAACGTCACGCGATGTCCTGGATCTCCCAGGAACTTCCATTTCTCGCCACCTTCGTAGCGATACAATCCGCGACCGGGATGCTTCGAAGGGCCGGCATACAACGCGCCTTGGTAGACGACCAAACCGCCGGTTGTAAATGATTCGCCGGTCTTCGGGTTTTGCAATTTGCCGCAGTCAATCCACCGCCCCGGTCCATCGTAACGATAAACTTTGCCTCCCGGCGTTTCGTTCGGCGATTCGGGAAGCGCCGATCCGGCGGAGAGGTAACGGCCGGTTCCCGCATACAGGTGCCCATCGAAGACCGCGAGCGTCTGCACCGCGTTGCTACTATCGGGACTCCCGCAATCGGCCCACTGTTGTCCTCCCTCGTAACGATAAACATGCCCCGCCTGATCCGCACCGTGCTCAAAGGTCCCGGCGAATAACTCCCCTTTGAAAACAGACAACGCGCAGACGTACAAATTGTCCCCGGGACGCCCGCAGTCGGTCCACTCGGGATCCATTTTGTCCGCGTCGATTCCAAAATACAGATGCCGGTGGTTGGACTGCGTGGATGTTACACCAGACAAATTGAGGATCCCGAAGTTGAATCCCGTGCGACTCCCCGCATCGTATTTGGCGACAAGGTCGCCCAGCACGTCGTCCAACTTCTCCTGAGTGTTCGCCCATAGGGAGATGGAAAACTCATCCGATCCCAAATGGAGCGCGGGATTGTCATCGACTTCAATGACACTGGCGCGGCCATCAAAGCCAGCTGCGGTGTTCGCCAGACCGCTTGGCCCCGCGACTTTTAAATCGATATCGTGTGCTTGGGATTTGAGTTGGTTCGCCGAGTGGTCGATTGTGTCGTCGGCTAACGGCCAATGGCCGATCAATTTGTCGTCGCCGCGAACATCGACTCCTGTGCCGCACACAAACAATAGCGTCAGCGCGCCCATCCAAAAACGATTCATCAGACGTTCCTCGAAACCAAGGGGAGAAGGCAAAGGATGAGCGAAACCGGAAACGCTCAAAATGGCCGGCGCATCGGCAAGCGATGCAGCCCCATGATTACGACTTGGTCGTGAAACGTCAAAAGCTCAGCCTGGACGACGATGGCCCAGGAGGATCAAACGAAAAATCCGGCCGCTTCGAAGCAGGCTTCGGCTGTTTGCTTGCACCGTACGACGAGCAGTTGCTTTTCACCGCAGGGCAACCACAACTTCAATACCTCGCCCGGGTAGAACTGTTCGGTGTGTAGTATCGCGATACCGGTGCGGGATAGGTCCTTCGTTAGCACCACAGAGTGGCCGATGTCGCGGGGCAGGGCGGGGAGCGTCTGCTCGCTGCTCATTCGTGCGGAGACCGGATAGTAAAATCGGGGGAAACGGCGCAGCTCGTTTGCTACCGTCGTCATTGGCCCCCGTTTTTGTAAGAAATCCCGCAGTGGGGGCGGAAGTTCTAGCTGCCTTGGAATTGCTGCTAGCAATTCCGGGACATGATTGACGTCCAACATTTGACCATCTCCGAATCTAGACCACGGCCCGACTCTCTTTCAAGATACGACAGGACTTCTGTGATATGTTGCCCCCGATGATACGGCCGGTCGCTGGTGAGCGCATCGAAGACGTCAACGATGGCGCACAACTGCCCCCAAGGGTGAATCTCATCGCCTTTCACCCCGACCGGATAACCTTTTCCATCCATTCGTTCGTGGTGCTGATACACCATCATCAATTGTCCCCACGTCAATTTCTCTCGGCGACAAAGCCGGGCAAATCCTACCGTGGGGTGACTTCGAATGAGTTCGCGTTCGTCGTCGCTGAGTCCGCCCGGTTTGGTCAAGAGTTCATAAGGAATTCCGGTCTTGCCCACATCGTGCAACAACGCACCCGTGGCGATTTCTTCCAGTTGGGCTGGAGCGACGATCCCCAGGCCCTTGGCCAGCAGTACGCTGTAACTGCAGACATTGGCCGAATGCGTGAACGTATGGAAATCGTGTTTAATCATCGAAAATACATCTTGAGCCACCAAGTCGGTCCGATTCATTAGATTGACGGTATGCCGCCCCATATCGCGGGACGCCTCGACTGTCTCCGACACGTCTCCACGCTCAAAGGTCTCCTGCAGACAATCCTGCGTAACTTGATTGAGGATTTGAAAGCGTTGCGTGGCGGGAAGGCTCTCGTCTTCAACAAAATTCGACAGGTTTTCCCGCAAATAGCTCTGATAGGCCCGTTGTTCGCCGGCGCGGATAAACAACCGCGTAACGCCGCGTGCGCGAAGCTTCTCCAAGTCGTCATCACTAAGCGGAAAATCGCGGCCACGAAACAGTCGATGGTCCTCCTGCTCGCCGAACTGTTGATAAAGATCGAGTTCATGGCAATAGGTTGGATCCAAAGTCGCAATCGGAATCGAGACGTATCGCCGCTCGGGCTTCGGTGGTTTCGCTGATTTGAGGCAGACGGCGCTCGTCACAACTCTTCTCTCAATCCTGAGTACATGCGATGACTTGGATGCGTCGAGCGCATCAAGACTGATTTCCCACATCGCAGAAGGACAAAGTCCATACAACGACGATGGTTTCTACTCGTACACCAATGATGGTCGGAGATTTCGTGGTTCGGTACAGGACTACAGAAATGGGGCGGAACCTGAGCGAGATTCCAATTAAAACATAGCCCACAATCGAGCAAAAGGATTCCCAGGCGATCCAAGCTCCGTCAACATAATCCGTACAGACACCACAACCGGTGCGCTGTTACATGGTGTTGTTAGGGAGATGACGCAATTTAGTAGCTTGGCGCATGAAAAAAGCCGACTGCGATAGCCGGCGACTGAGGGAAATTCACTATATGCGACTTTGCGAAATCAGTCCATTTTGCCGACGATCAGGCACGCGTTATGCCCACCGAAGCCGAAACTATTGGACAATACGGCCCTGACCTTCGTCACGCGCGCCTCATTGGGCACATAGTCCAGATCACACGCAGGATCGGGATTTTCGAGATTGATTGTCGGCGGTACGGTCTGATGGTGCAGGGCCAATGCCCCGACCACAAACTCAACCCCGCCCGAAGCGCCCAGCATATGCCCCAATTGACTCTTCGTGCTTGAGACACAGAGCTTTTTGGAATGTGAGTTGAACACTGACTTGATCGCCGTCGTTTCGGCAACGTCCCCCAAGGGGGTACTCGTGCCGTGGGCGTTGATGTAGTCGATTTGATCGTGTTCAAGATGGGCATCTCGCAGCGCGCCGCTCATCGCCCGAGAGGCTCCTGCGCCCTCAGGGTCGGGCGCCGTCATATGCGATGCATCGGCACTCATGCCGTATCCCAGGACTTCACCATAAATTGTCGCTCCCCGCTTGCGGGCTCGCTCATATTCCTCAAGCACGACAATGCCGGCTCCTTCGGAAAGCACGAAGCCGTCGCGGTCCTTATCAAACGGACGACTGGCCGTCTGAGGATTCTCGTTACGCCGAGACAAGGCGTTCATCCGCGAGAAACCAGAAAGGCCCATCGGAGTGATCGCCGATTCGCTACCACCGGTCACCATGATGTCGGCTCGGTCGTCCTGAATCAGCTTAAAGGCGTCGCCAATGGCGTTCGTCGCTGAAGCACAAGCCGTGGCGATGGCACTATTGGGACCACGCAAACCAAAACGGACGGAGATATTTCCGCTGGCCGCATTGACAATCAATTTGGGGATCATGAACGGCGACACTCTATCCGGACCGCGATAAAACAGCTTCACATGCTGCTGTTCAATCTCTTGCAATCCGCCGATACCGCTCCCGACCAGCACGCCGTTACGATACGGATCGCCAACGGAAAGGTCGATCCCCGATGCATCGAGCGCCTTTTCAGCAGCGACCAGTGCAAATTGCGCAAACCGGTCAATACGTTTGACCTCTCGACTGGAGATCATATCCGATGGGTCAAAATCGGCAATTTCGCCACCGAACCGCACTTTGAAATTAGAAACGTCAAAACGCCGCAATGGACCTACGCCACTTTTGCCAGCGCAGATGTTATCCCAAAACTCTGGGATATCATTTCCCAGAGCCGAAACAACCGACATTCCCGTAACTACGACACGCCTGCGCATCGGCTACTTGTGCTCCTCAATGTAGTCGATTGCATCGCCGACAGTGCGGATTTTCTCATAGTCTTCATCCGGAATCGTCACATCGAATTCTTCCTCGAATTCCATGACTAATTCCACGATGTCCAACGAGTCCGCTTTCAAATCTTCGATAAATGCGCTTTCGCGGGCAATTTCCTCACGGGGAGTCCCCAAGTGCTCGCTTACGATTTCAAACACCTTTTCTTCGACTGACACGCAATATTCCTCCAAGGATAAAACCGGATTGATTTCGATGTTCGAATCCGGCTGCGGATTCTTGAATCGCCTGACGTACGCTGGACGCACCGTTTGCATCGCAACGACATACGAGCGAAGATATACCGCGCTCGTACTTTCTTGTAAACCGTAAACAAATCTTCGACAGGAATGGACCGTCTGGTCGGTCAGGACTTGCCGTATCGCACGGCGGTTTTCCGTCCGCAACGACTGTTCCGCCAACACCAACTTCAGGCATCATTGACCGTCTCGCAGGGAACCTTCCGCGCAATCCGTTTTAGCAAGCCACGCAGGACTTTTCCCGGCCCGACTTCGTAAAACTGGTCAACACCATCTTGTAGTAGGCTGCGGATCGAATCCTCCCACAAAACTGGGCTAATCACCTGTCGAACCAATAAGTCGGCGATTTCGCCGCTTTCATGAGGTGCCGCATCCACGTTCGATACCACCGGAATGCGTGGCGTGCAAATGTTTACCCCCGCCAATGCCTCAGCCAGCAATGTATCGGCCGGCTTCATCAGATCTGTGTGGAATGCGCCCGCTACGGCTAATGGCGCCGGTTTGCCGCCCGCTGCTTCGGCAAGTTCGGCGATCCGCTCACAGGCTGCCTGCTCGCCTGACACAACGATATTTCCCGGGCACAAATAATTGGCAATCTGGATCGATCCGGCTGACGAAGCCTCTTGGACCAATTCCTCAACTTGCTCGCGCTGCAGCAGCAACAAGCTCACCATTCCCGAGGGGGTCGCCTCTGCCGCCGCCTGCATGGCCTGTCCACGCCGCTGGACCACTCTAAGCCCGTCCTCAAAGGACATCGCCCCGGCGAAGACCAACGCGGTGTATTCCCCCAAACTCAAACCGGCTGTCACCGCGCACTCGTCTACCACCTGCGGCGACTCCGCGCGGAGCATTTCCACGGCGGCCAGGCTGGTTACAAAAATTGCGGGTTGGCTGATGTCAGTGGCATTCAGCTTCTCTTGCGGGCCTTCGAAGCAAAGTTGCGCCAAATCGAATCCGAGAATATCGCCCGCTTGAGCGTAGAGCGCACGCGCGGCAGGGAATTTTTCCGAAATCGATTTTCCCATACCGACGTGCTGAGCGCCTTGGCCGGGAAACAAAAATGCGGTTTTGCTCACAGCTTCATCCCTGTTGTGACTTGTTCAAAATGCAAGAGTACCGGGCCGAAAGCGTTGTCCCTATAGCAATACACCAGGAACGGAGACAGCCTAGTCGCCATCCTCGCTCTTGGCACCCAACGCGCGATTAAGAGGGCTTGTGGGCGGTAATCGCTTCAACAATTTGCGAATTGATGCGGCGATCACGGAACGTTGTTGCGACGCGCAAAGCATTGGTAATGGACTGCGCGTTGCTTGAGCCATGACCGATAATACAAATACCGTCGATCCCCAGCAACGGGGCACCGCCTGATTCATTGTGCACGAAACGCTGGCTCATTTTTCGCAGCAAGTTCCCTGCATGCTCGCGTTCGGTGGAGAGGTTTTCGATGACCGTTTTCGCCACGGTCCCCAGCATCATCTGGGCGACTCCCTCACTGACCTTTAGCACGACATTCCCCACAAATCCCTCGCAGATGATCACGTCCGCTTCGCCTTGGTACACACCGCGGCCCTCGACATTGCCGACATACCGATCTTTCAGCGGCCGGGTGGACAGCAGAGCGTGCGCTTCCCGCACCAACTCGGTCCCTTTTCCGTCCTCGCTGCCGATGTTCATCAAGCCGATGCGGACGTCTTTGACCTCCAGCACTTCGCGGGCATAGATCTCACCCATGATCCCGTATTGATAAAGATGTTCAGGCCGCGCGGCCGGATTGGCCCCCACATCCATCAGCACCGACTGCCCTGTAATTGTTGGAACCGCCACCGCAATGCCGGGACGCTTCACTCCTTTGAGAAATAATCGCGTCCGTAACCCTGCTGCCACGACCGCGCCGGTATGGCCCGCACTGACCACGGCATCAACATCGCGACTGGCCATCATTTGCCAGCAGACGGCAATCGAACAATTGGGCTTGCTGCGCAGTGCATCGGTCGGCTTTTCGCTCATCTCCACGACACCGTCCGCATGCCGGATTTCCAAGCGCTCTCCGGAATACCCCGACTTTCCGACGAGATCTTCCAGCAAACCCTCTTCACCCACCAAAACGACCTCGAGATTCGGGTCATCTTGAAGTGCTGTGATTGCACCGTCAATATTCGGCTGTGGGGCGTGATCGCCGCCCATCGCGTCCAATGCCGTACGCATACTGCTGCCTTATCGGGCTGACACTGCCAAGCCCATGCGCCAAATCATGACGCCTGGACGTTCTGAGAACTGATCGACTAATTGACTTCAAAACCGAGGGAGGTGCCGCTTTGGTGGTTCGTTCATTGACGAGCAAAAACAAGCACGACTCGGCGATTAGCATGTTGAATACCGATCGGCACGCGACCGACCCGGCGTTCTAGCAGTCGGCCAATATGTCGTGTCGCGAGAACAATTTCGTATTGCCTGATCGATCGGCCGACGCCAAATTGTCTGCGCTCACAAACTCATCAACTCCGGCCACTCATCGGGAGGCCGCTCGAACGCGAAACCGCAAGCATTCAAAGGCCATTCGCACACGCGCATTGCGCGTCGTCATGCACCAGGATGGAACCCACGGCTACTCACGATCGATTTTACTCACTGTCGACCAAAGTGCGACCGTGATAATGCCCGCAATTCGGGCACACGGCGTGGCTTTTCGTAGCCGTTCCACACTGAGCGCAGTAGTTGATCTGCGTTGGTTTGATCGCATTGTGACTGCGGCGTTTTGCCGAACGCGAATGGGACTGTTTTCTCTTAGGGACTGCCATGTATCAAATGCCGTAAAACATTGTGGTTAAACAGGTTGTAGGCAAAAGTTGAATGATTCGCCAGCTAACCTTCGGGAACGACACCAAGGCCGCAATGGCCCCAATGAAACATCGATTGATATTGGGTGGGATTAGCTTGCTGCGAGCGCAAATTTCGCGGAGTTTACTCCGGAAAACCGACCTCACAAATCAGTACAATGCCGGGCACTCATCCCTAATCCATATCAGGCCAGTATCTTAGGCGCTATGCTGGCCGCATGTCAAGCAACCCGGATCATGGGGCAAATAGGGAGGTTCCCTACAAGAAAATTCCACGCCGCAATGATGGTTTTTTAGGTGTCGACTAGGCATAGGCCCCAGGAGACAGGCGTCTTAAGGATAACTCGCTCGTCAATCTTGAGGAACGCTAGAACGCCTACTGTATAGGCACCAAGCCGCAAAGTTTAGACACAGTCAATTAAACAGACGCCGGTTGCTTCCAATCCCCTACTTCATATATACTTCGAACGAAATATTGGTGGAAACCTGGGTCGGGATATTAATATCGAGACGCTGGATGGAATTGCTGAGCATTGCAATTTGCCGGTTCACGACCGTTGCGCCACCACTACGCGGGCAGTGAAACCCTGCTTAACTCCCTGTAAGAAAAGCATTTACGCTTGCGAGCGAGAACACACCCATGAGTGACGGTCACGAATCCCGAACCAACGTCGTCATCACCGGCGCCGGCGTCGTCAGCCCCATCGGGATCGGTCTGGAAACATTCACCGACAGCCTATTAAACGGCAAAAGTGGCATTAGCGAATTCCAATTGTTTGAAGAGGGAATCCTACCGTCGCACATCGGTGGCGAAGTCTCCGATTTCAACCAGAAGACGGTTCGCGACTACGTCCCCAAAAAGGGGCGCAAGAGCCTTAAAGTCATGTGCCGCGAAATCCAACTCGGCGTCGCCTCATCGCATCTAGCCATCGAAAATGCCGGTGTTGGAAACGGCGAAGTCGCACCCGAGCGGTTCGGCGTGGAATTCGGCGCCAACTTGATGTTCAGCCCGCCGACTGTCCTGAAGGATGCCTGCGTCAGTTGCTGGGACACCGAGGAGGACCGATTTCACTTCGAAGAATGGGGCACGACCGGCCTCAGCAAAATGGAACCGCTGTGGCTGTTGCAATACTTGCCCAACATGCCGGCCTGTCACATCGGAATCTTCTACGACCTCCGCGGCCCGAGCAACTCACAAACCATGGACGAAGCCTCCGGCAATATTGTGCTTGGAGAAGCAGTGCGGATTATCGAACGCGGCGCCGCCGACGTCATGATCGCCGCTGCTACGGGAACGCGACTGCATCCCGTGAAAAC
>Ga0316204_10010508_pt1 | contig 11904 bp, 10 predicted proteins | sample 6monrhotite_MG_2_FD_205661 | JGI IMG/M metagenome (GOLD analysis project Ga0316204, IMG submission 205661) | Microbial mat bacterial communities from mineral coupon in-situ incubated in ocean water Damariscotta River, Maine, United States -... | ecosystem: Environmental > Aquatic > Marine >...
ACGATCCCACCCGCTTCCTGACCTCGGTGTTGAAGGGCATGCAGGCCAAGCGCAACAAAATTGGCAGCGTCGGCAACACCGATCACACCAAATATTCCGCATTCTTCTTTAAGCTTGTCGTCATCGAAAGGGTGGCTGGGGGGCAATTCACGCATTGTGGCAGCGGCTCCGAATCCCATTGCAGTGAGTTGCCCCTCTCTTAGTGGCTTAAGTCAACGCTGTCATCAAAGGATCACAAATAAGACGTAAGGAATCCGCCGCTTTTGCAGAATCTCTGATGTTGCTGCGATAAAAGCACTGTTCACTTCGGTTGACATGCCCCTCAAACCGACCAACAACACCTCAATGACGGACAAAACGGCAATGAATACGAAGCGGCCTCAGGCGCGCCCATCAAAGCAGGGGTTTACCCTGAAAAAGGTGGTCGGGGCTATGGCGCTGATGCTCGGCTTCGTAATCGGGCTGTTTTACGTTTGTTACGTCTATTTTAAAGATGTGGAAGTGCAGCGCGCCGAAAATCGCATTGTTCTTTACCAAAGTACGCTTGTTGAGGCGTTGGAGCGGTACCAGCATCTTCCCTTTATTCTTGCGCAGGACCCGCTTTTACGACGCGGCCTGAATGGCTTTGAAATTGATGTCGTTAATTCACGGCTTGAAGATTTTGCCTTTCGCTCGCGTCTTGATGCAATTTACCTGATGAATACAGAAGGGTTAACAATCGCGGCGTCTAATTACGCCTCCGAACAAACCTTTCTGGGTCAAAACTATAACTTTCGCCCCTATTTTCAGGATGCGATGGACGAAAGGCGTGGCGAATTCTTTGCAATCGGCGCAACAACATCACAGCCCGGGTATTTTATAGCCGAAGCGGTTCGTGACGAAAACGGAAATCCGGTGGGTGTTCTTGCGCTCAAACTGGACCTCACACCCCTGACCGAAGCGTGGCGCGCGGGTGGCGAGGCGGTCTTTGTGGCGAACAGCGACGGCGTGATTGTTTTATCGTCCGACAATAGCTGGCGCTACCAAACACTGGGGGCTCTTACAGACGTGCGCCGCGACGCCATTGCCGCCGAGCGCCAGTTCGGTTCAGAGCCTCTGGCACCACTTGACTGGGTAAATCGCGACAACGGGATTGTCGATATTGATGGCACTGGCTTTTTGCATGTTGTTACGGCAATTCCGCGGTTGGGATGGACGTTGCATTTTCTGGCAGATGAAAGCCGGGTGCGTGAACGCGCCTTACTCGTTGTGGTGTTTGTAACCATCGTTGCTTTCGTGCTTCTGGCGCTCGTCGGGTATCTCAGGTCTCGTCGGCTGAAGGTTGCTTTGCTGGCGTCCCAGCTTGCCCGTCGAAATCTCGTGACCGTCAATACCAAGCTGGAAGAGGAAATCTCTGAGCGCCGGGCAACCGAAGCACGGCTTGAACGCGCGCGTTCCGAACTTGCCCGGGCTGGTAAACTGGCTGCGCTTGGTCAGCTTGCGGCGTCGGTAACACATGAGTTGGGCCAGCCCATATCCGCCATGCGGAATTATCTGACAGCGTCAGAGTTTGAGTCGGACGCGGGAGCAGCGCGGCTTGCAAAGCGTCTGACCGGCATCGTTTCGCGGATGGAGAACATTACAAAGCAACTGCGGTTTTTTGCTGGTCCGGGCGAAGAAAACGTAGAAGATTTCGATCTGCGCCGCGTGCTTGATGGCGCACTCGAACTGGTGCGCCATGATCTTAAACATCAGGGAATTGAGTTTGAATTCTCAAAACCACAAAAGCCCGTCGTAATCACGGGCAACCGGCAACGGCTTGAACAGGTTTTGGTCAACCTTATCCGGAATGCCGTCTCTGCGATGGAAACAAGCGATGTGCGCAAACTTGTCGTTGAAGTCAGCAAAAGCGAAACGACAGCGACACTGAAAGTGCTTGATACAGGCATTGGCCTTGGTGGGCGGTCCATCGAAACACTGCAGGAACCGTTTCACACAACCAAACCTTCGGGCGAGGGGATGGGGCTTGGCCTAGCGATTTCGACGGCGATCGTGAACGAACATAAAGGCACACTTAGCGTTGTGGATTTTTCCGGTGTCCAGAGCGGCACTAGAGTTGGAGTGGAGTTCATTGTCGAGCTTCCCCTTGCGCATGAGGGGGAAGATTCATGAAACCGGCCAACGTAAAATACCGTGTTCTGGTCGTTGATGACGACAAAGAGATGCGTGAATCGCTATCTCACTTGCTAAGCAGCGCGGGTTTCAAGGTGGAAACGCTTTCAGATGGCACAGGAGTTTTGCGCAAGGTCAATACGTTCGAGCCGCATGTTGTTTTGTCCGATGTCAGAATGCCAAATGTGGACGGGCTGAAGCTTTTGTCTCAACTGACGGCGCAGGTTGGGCCGCCTGTCATCCTGATCTCGGCACATGGTGATATCGCGATGGCGGTCGAGGCGATGCAGACTGGCGCATATAGTTTCATCGAAAAACCGTTTGATCCGCGCAGGCTGCTGATCGCGCTCAAGAACGCAGCAGATAAATACGCGCTTAGTCAGGACGCGGACCGGCTTAAGGCGCGCCTGTCCCGGCTTTCCGGGCTGGACCGGGTCTTGCTGGGGGAAACGCAGATGCTGCGAGACCTGCGCGAAGATGTGCTTGATCTTAGCCAGACGGACGCGACGGTTCTAATACTGGGTGAAACCGGCACAGGAAAAGAGCTGGTCGCGCGGGCGCTGCATGACCTCAGCGACAGGTCCGCCGGGCCATTCTTTGCGCTGAATTGCGCGGCTATTGGCCCCAACACGTTTGAGGAAATTCTGTTTGGCACTGCTGATGGGGCAAAGGGTGCTTTTTTGCGCGCCGATGGGGGAACGCTGTTTCTTGATGAAATCGGGGCCAGCCCACTTGATGTTCAGGCGGCTCTTCTTCGCGCAATTGAAACGCGGGAGTTTGTACCGCGTGGGGCCGAGCAACCTGTTCAGGTCGATGTCAGATTGATTTCTGCCTCAAACGTACGGCTTGATGCAGCGGTGAAAGAAAAAGAGTTTCGCGAAGATCTGTTTTTTCGGCTCAACAATGTGGTGTTGAATTTGCCGGCTTTGCGGGACAGGCGAAATGATATCTCTCTTCTCTATACGCATTTTCTGCAAGATTATGCTGCGCTGTACGAAGTTATCGCGCCGGCAACAACGGCTGAGGATTTAACAGCGCTGTTGTCTCATGACTGGCCGGGGAATGTGCGTGAACTGCGCCATGTTGCAGAACGCCGCATTCTTGCAGCGCGCCGGGGGCGTGGTTCAGTCGCTGAGGCGATCAGCACTGATGAGGACTACGGCGATGTTCCCGACACATTGCGTGAAGCTGTCGCCGCTTTTGAAAGAATGTTGATCGGAAAAGCGATCCAGACGCATCAGGGCCGGATGGAGTCTGTTGCCGAGGCTTTGGGAATTGGTCGGCGCACCCTAAATGAAAAGATCGCAAAGCTGGGCCTCAACAAATCTGACTATCTGTAGGTCTGCGTGAATCCGCAGCCCTTTATCTGGTGCCGCGCGGATATCTTCATAGGAAATTTTAGGTTTTAGCGGTACGAAAAGGTATAGTATTGCGCGTTTGCCCGTGGGTCTTCCTTCACAAGAGCACCCAGAGGTGTCGCGCCATATATGTGTAACGGGAGGAAACCATGAACACATTCTCTTCTCTGGCAGCTAAGGCAACAACTGTCTGTGCCGCTGCCGCAATTGCAATCAGCTCAGGGTTTGGCGGTACAGCCGCACAAGCCGAAGAAGCGAACTACGTGCTGGCAACGGCGTCGACCGGGGGTACCTACTACCCGGTGGGTGTTGCGCTCGCGACCTTGGTGAAAGTCAAGCTTCAGCCGGGTTCCAAAATTGGCATGTCCGCAATCAGCTCTGCCGGTTCCGGTGAAAACGTGCGTCTGCTTGGCACGGGCGAGGCGCAGTTCGGAATTATGCAAGGGCTTTACGGCCACTTTGCCGCGACCGGAACAGGGCCGCTGGCCGAGGTTGGCCCACAAACAGATTTGCGTTCTGTGACAATGCTTTGGCAGAACGTCGAACAGTTTGTTGTGTCTGCAGATGTCGCAACAACCGGAACCTTTGAGGATTTGCTGGCGCTTAAGGGCGAAGCAATGGCGCTGGGCAAGCGAAACTCCGGCACAATCGGGTCAAACACCGCGTTGCTTGCCGGTATTGGCCTTGACGTCGAAAACGATTTTGAACTGGTCGAAGGGGGCTACGGCCCGTCAGCTGAGGCGCTGCAAAACGGTCAGGTCAAGGGTATCGGTACACCTGCAGGTGTGCCGACAGGCGCGATAAGTCAGTTGTTTGCTGCTGCGGGTGACGGCGTGAAAATGCTGAATTTCACACCAGAGCAAATCGCAATGGCTGATGGTGGCCGTGAGCTCTGGACACCTTTCACAATTCCGGCAGGTACCTATCCTGGTCAGGAAGAAGACATCAACACGATCGCGCAACCAAACTTTTTGGCGACTCATGCAAATATTTCGGAAGAAAATGTCTACATGATTACCAAGGCGATCTATGAAAACCTGCCCTTCCTGCAGGCTATTCACCCGGCAACCAAAGCCATGGCAATCGAAGCCGCAATTGCCGGCCTGCCACTGCCGCTGCACCCTGGCGCATTGCGTTATTATCAGGAAGTCGGCGTCGATGTTCCTGAACGTCTGATCGCCAACTAATCAGACTCTGACAAAAACACAGCGCGCCGGATATTTCGGCGTGCTGAACACGTATACCCAAAGATAAAAGCATCCTTGCCAATGAATGGGGAAAGACATGTCAGATACACATGCAGCACCAAATCACGAGAGTGAGGATGAAGATACCGGCTCAAAACTGCGGCATCTTACCGGCCCGATGGTTGGAATCATTGCCGCTGTTTCGCTGATCATCGCAATTGTTCATCTTTATGTTGCGATCTTTCCCAAGATTTCTGAATTTGAACGAAATGCCTTTCATTTCGCAGGCTTTGCCTTTCTTGCTGCCGTGTCCTACCCAATGATGCGCGGCGGGGTGAAGCTTAACCGAATTGTTTATATTTTTGATGTTCTCTTCGGAATCGCAATTGCGGTTTCCGCTATCTATCTGACCCAAGCCGAAGACGCGATTTACGCGCGCGGGGTAACGCTTGCACCGCTTGACTGGATTGCAGCTGGCCTTTGTATTGCTGGCGCAATTGAGCTTACACGCCGCGTCACGGGGTTGATTATTCCGACACTTATTGTCCTTGCAATCACCTATGTCGGCTTTTGGGGGCAGTATGTTGGCGGCGTCTTCTCTTTTGCTGGCCTTAGCTGGGAAACCGTTGTTTTCCGGTCGATCTATGGCGATGATGCGATGTTTGGCACAATTGCCCGCATTTCTTCGACCTACGTTTTTCTGTTTATCATCTTCGGGGCGTTCCTGCTGCAATCCGGTGCGGGGGGCTTTGTGATTGATCTGGCGCGTGCAGTCGCGGGTCGTATGGTTGGCGGGCCGGGTATTGTTGCCGTTATTGCCTCGGGTTTGACCGGAACAATCAGTGGGTCCGCCGTTGCGAACACGGCGTCGACTGGGGTGATCACCATTCCGCTGATGAAAAAGGCCGGGTTTGAACCAAAATTCGCGGGTGGAGTTGAGGCCGCAAGTTCGACCGGGGGGCAGCTGATGCCGCCAATCATGGGGGCAGGGGCCTTTGTGATGGCAAGCTTTACGCAGATCCCTTACGAGCGGATCGTCGCGGTCGCCGCCTTGCCTGCCTTGCTTTATTTCCTGAGTGTCGCCTTCTTTGTCCGGATCGAGGCGCGGCGCAAGAATCTTAAACCCATGCCTTCTGACGGCGTGACGCTGGGGTCTGCATTTCGCAAATCCGGCGCGAGTTTTGTGATCCCAATCGCAATTTTGATCAGTATGCTGGTTTCGGGGTTCACACCATCTTACGCGGCGGTTGTCGGGATAGTTGCGGTCATCGCCTCAAGCTGGCTCACGCAAAATCCAATGGGGCCGCGCGCTGTAATTGCAGCTTTGATCGCCGGTTCAAAAGGCATGATCATGACGGCGGTTCTGCTGTGTTCAGTTGGCTTGGTGGTCAATGTTATCGCGACGGCAGGGGTTGGGAACACCTTCAGCCTGATGATATCTGGCTGGGCAGGGGGCAACATTCTGATTGCGATTGTACTGATTGCGCTGGCGAGCCTCGTTTTGGGTATGGGGTTGCCAGTAACGGCGGCTTACATCGTGCTTGCAACACTGTCTGCCCCGGCGCTGGCCGGTATGATTGCAGATCGGGTCGTGATTGATGCGGTCGTCGCTGGGGCCTTGTCTGATAGTGCCAAGGCCGTTTTGATGCTGGGTGCGCCTGAATCGATTGAACTGCTCGTGCAGGATGTCATCAGCAGGGCGGATGCGTCAGAGCTGATCCGCAGTTTGCCGCTTGAGATAGCCGGCCCGCTTCGGGACATGGTGGTTGCGCCTGAACTGGCAGTTGCCGCTGTGTTGTCAGCCCACATGATCATTTTCTGGCTGAGCCAGGATAGCAATGTAACGCCACCTGTCGCTCTTGCGGCCATCACAGCTTCGGCCATAGCCAAGGCCCCTGCAATGGGAACAGCAGTGACAAGCTGGAAGCTTGCAAAGGGGCTTTACATCGTACCACTGCTCTTTGCCTATACGCCATTGTTGTCGGGTGATTGGGTGGCGATGGTTACGGTTTTTGGTTTCTCGGTTGTGGGGATTTACGGGCTGGCCGGTGCTTTGCAGGGATGTTTGGAGAATAAAATTGGCATCGTCCTGCGCTTGGCTGTCGCAGTTGCCGGGGCGGCGAGCCTCTGGCCTGGCTCAATAATGCTGAACATGGCTGGTGCGGCTGGCGTCATTGCCTGCTTGCTGATCAATATTTATGCCAAGCCAAACCGTCAAAAGAGCACGGCAAGCGCATAAGCGCGCAATATTGTACTAAGCGAACGGTAAAGTTGTTGCCGGCTGCGTTTCTATTCCAGACCGCAATCGCCAACAAAGTCTTCAAAACGCGATTTCAGCCAACCGGGTACGTCTTCGGGAACCTGATCCCCAACCTGCGTTTGCAACTGAGCAAAAACCTTTGCGGTGCGGCTTTCATCGACCATGGGAAAGGATTGGTCCGTAACGGCAAAATCATAAGCAACAAGCCCGACAACCACCAGTAAAACACCGCGCGCGACCCCAAACAAGAATCCTATACCCTGATCAAACCCGCCCAGAAATGACCTTTGTACAATGCCGGAAAACAAGGGTGTGAAGATCGACATGATGATCAGCCCGATCACCATAACAACAGCAAAAGACGCAAGCAGTGATAGTTCGCATTGATCTGCAACGAATTCGCCCAAGACTGGAATTTGGTTCACAAGCGGGCGAATCTGGTCGGCAAAAAGATAAGCCAGCACCGCAGCCGCTATCCAGCCACCGATCGACAGTGCCTCGCGCACGAACCCGCGCGAATAGGCCAGAAGAGCCGATATGATGATGACGATGGCGACAACGCCGTCGATTATTGTAAAGCCTTCCATGCTCTCGCTCCTTCGCGGGGCTAACCAGCCCCGAATATATCCCCAACAAACGCGGTCAGGTCGGACATTTTCTGTACCTTAAACCCTGACTGCGTTCCAGTCTTGCTGCGTGCAGGGGCGATTGCCCCTGTAAACCCAAGCTTCTTTGCTTCCTTTAGCCTGTTTTCGGTCTGTCCGACCGGCCTTAAAGCCCCTGATAAGCTAATCTCGCCAAAAACCACAGTGTCAGAAGGCAAAGCAGCGTCTTCGCGTGCAGAAAGTAGCGCGGCTGCCACAGCTAGATCTGCGGCCGGTTCGGTGATTTTCATGCCACCAGCCACATTCAGGTAGACATCAAGCCCCGCAAAAGGGATGCCACAGCGCGCCTCTAGCACCGCGAGAATCATGGCCAGACGCCCACTGTCCCAGCCCACAACGGTGCGTCTTGGCTGTGAATGGGGCGAGGGGGCGACAAGCGCCTGCAACTCGCACAGAACGGGGCGGGTGCCCTCGATTCCGGCGAACACGACGGACCCCGGCGCTGGTTTGTCTCGTTCACTCAGAAACAGGGCAGAGGGGTTGGTGACTTCGCGCAGGCCTGCGCCCGTCATCTCGAACACGCCAATCTCATCCGCCGGGCCAAAACGGTTTTTCACCGCCCGCAAAATGCGGAACTGATGGCCGCGTTCGCCTTCAAAATAAAGAACCGTGTCGACCATATGTTCGATCACACGCGGCCCCGCGATCTGGCCGTCTTTGGTGACATGACCGACAAGAACCACCGCAAGCCCCTTGCGCTTTGCAAAACTTGTGAGCTCATGCGCCGCAGCCCGCACCTGACTGACGGACCCCGGGGAAGAGCCCACATTGTCAGCCCACATGGTCTGGATCGAGTCGATGATCGCGATATCGGGCTTTTCGTTTTCCAGCGTCGTCAGAATATCGCGCAGGTTGGTTTCGGTGCCAAGTTTGACTGGCGCATCCGTCAGACCCAGCCTTTGGGCGCGCATCCGCACCTGCGCCGCGGCTTCCTCGCCCGAGATGTAAACGGATTTCAGGCCAACGCGGGCAAAACTGGCGGCAGCTTGCAGCAATAGCGTTGATTTCCCGATGCCAGGGTCCCCCCCCACCAAAATGGCCGACGCGGGCACCAGCCCGCCGCCCAAAACCCGGTCAAGTTCTGCCATGCCTGATTTTGTGCGGGGTGGCGGCGCCTCTTCCGTTGCAAGGTCTGACAGCGGAATGGAACGGCCCCGTGCAGCACCAAGCGCCTTTGACGCCGGGCCGGTTGAAAGCGGAACGTCCTCGACAATAGAGTTCCATTCGCCACAGGCATCACAGCGCCCTGACCATTTCTGGTGCGACGCCCCGCATGCATTACATGAAAATTGATTTGCTTTAGCCATGCCGCTTTGTGGACCGCGCACGCTTTTCCGTCAAATAGCTAATCAGGTTTGAGACCAGAATACAGCCGGTGAACATATAAAGCCCCCAGGCGGTTTCAACGGTCGCAAGCCCGACGCCTTTGACGATGACAATGTAAAGCGCGATGAGAAACACATCGGCCATGGCAAGTTTGCCCAGAATATGCAGCACAGGCAGCACTTTGCGCCGAAGCAGCCCGAAATGGATAAGCGCAAGGCCGATGGTTTTCAGGTAGGGTGCAAAGACCGCGAGGAAGGTAACCAACAATGCCAACGCCACATCGCTGTCCCAAAGGCTCTGCAGGCCGGAAATGACAGAGATTTCAGAGAGACCGAAGAGGGGAAGGAGACCAGCCCGCAGAAGTGGCGCAAACCACGCGATGGGGAAGAGGATGAGGAGGGTGAGATTGGCGAGGCGGAGGATCATTCTTCCTCCTCGTATCCTTCTTCGTCGGGTTTTGGGAGTCGCTTGATTTCTTCGGGCGCAGGTATTTGGTCGTAGGCTTGAGTGTTTTTCCGGGTGATCTTCTTCACTTCGGCCATACGATCAGTCAGAGGTTTGATGTCTTTTCCAAATTTTCCAAGTGTTTCACCAATGTCGCTAACTCCTCCTAGCACAACATCGAACAATCCCTTTTTCTTGTGAACTTCAGCTTCTATTGAGAAAATACGGTTTGAAAGCCTGACTTTATGAGCATTATCGAATTCAACAGTTGCCAGTATGATTTTTCGCATATCCGCACAGAGTTCTAAAACGCGATCTTTGTCCTTCGCATTTAAGCTAAATGTTGGGACAAAGTCTTGAAGTTCCGTTTTGTTTTCAATTGCGAGCTGTTGTTCCTTCTCTTGTTCAACTTTGTACCGTTCATCCTCAAGGACGCCTTCCATAAGTCCAAGAAGGCGAGTCATTTCTGATATGGCTTTACCCTGAAAGGCTGCGTTTTCTGCATAGTCGTCGAATTTTGCAATGATCCTGTCTACAGTTTTGGAAATGTCGGGTGAAAACAGACTAGTATTCCCCCGAATTTTGTAAACAAGTTGGATATCTGGGAGGCCCTGATTAATGCTTGATTTCAGTTTACTGCACAGGCCTACGATTTTATAAATTTTGTCTGTCATATCTACCTCACAGCCTCAATCGGCCCTTCTGCGCGGCCGTGGATGAACTGGTCAAGGTAAGGGTCGCCTGAATCGTCCAATTTCGCGACAGGCCCTGTCCATTGAATAATCCCGTCGTGCAGCATCGCGACCTTGTCTGCGATAGCGCGGACAGACGACATATCATGGGTGATGGTCATGGCGGTTGCGCCCATTTCGACCACGATTTCGCGGATCAGCTCGTTTATGACGCCCGCCATGATCGGGTCCAGCCCTGTTGTGGGTTCGTCAAAAAAGATAATCTCAGGCTCTGCCGCAATGGCGCGGGCAAGGCCGACGCGCTTTTGCATCCCGCCTGACAGTTCCGCCGGAAACAGATCAGCTACGGCTGATTTCAAACCAACACGGCGCAGCTTTTCAATCGCGATAGCGCGCGCTTCCTCTATCGGGCGCTTCAATGATCCGCGCAGCAGGCGGAAGGCAACGTTTTGCCAGACGGGCAGGCTGTCAAACAATGCGCCGCCCTGAAACAGCATGCCAAAGCGGGCAAGAAAGGCGTCACGCTCTGCCGTTGCCACATCCTGACCGTCAAGTTTGATTATGCCACTGTCTGGCTTGATCAGCCCAAGAACGCTTTTCAGCAGAACGGATTTGCCCGTACCGGACCCCCCGATGATCACCATGCTTTCACCTGTCTGGATCGTCAGGTTGACGCCTTGTAGCACCTTGTTGTCGCCAAAGGCCTTATGAACGTTCTGAAGCTCTATCATGCTGAGAAAAACAATTCTGTAAGAAGGTAATTGGACGCGAGGATCAGCACCGATGCGGCAACCACCGCTGATTTTGTTGCTTTACCAACGCCCTGTGCGCCGCGGCCCGAGTTCATGCCGTAATAACAGCCCATCAGTGCAACGATGAACCCGAAGGCCGCACCTTTTACAAGGCCCGAGAAGACGTCGATGAACTCTAAAAAATCAACAGTATTATGAAGATAGGCAGAGGAGTTAAAGTCAAGCCGTGTAATGCCGACAACGTAACCACCCATAATTCCGATCAGGTCTCCGACAGCAACCAGAACCGGCACCGCAAGCGTTGCGGCAAGCACCCTTGGCACCGTCAGATATTTCATTGGATGGGTCGAAAGCGTGACCAAAGCGTCAATCTGTTCGGTTACTTTCATCGTCCCGATTTCAGCGGCGATGGAGGATGCAACGCGGGCCGCAACCATAAGACCCCCCATAACGGGGCCAAGCTCACGCGCCATGCCAATCGCTACGATAGAAGGAACAACCGCTTCGGCATTAAAACGGGCACCGCCAGCATAGATCTGCAACGCCAGCGCACCGCCGGTGAAAAAGGCTGTCATGCCAACAACCGGAAGGCTGAAATATCCAATTGTCATAACGGCATGGATGAATTCTTTAAAGTAAAATGGCGGGCGGAACAGATGGCTAATCGTTTGCCCGGCATAGATCGCAATCTGGCCAATAGATGCCAGTATCAACAATGTTGTGCGGCCCACTGCGGCCACAGGAAACAATAACGTCGTCATCCACCTGCTCCAATATAACGCCGTGTATAGCGTGCGCCCAAAGATGTCAGAATTTCATAGCCAACGGTATCGGCATATTCGGCGAGTTGGTCAACGCCTTGTTCAGGGCACAGGATATCCAGTGACTTCGGAGTTTCATCAAGATGCGATATATCAACGGTCAACAGGTCCATCGATACGCGGCCAACCAGTTGGCACGGGATGCCGTTGGAAAACAGTAGTGCCTTGCTACCCATGGCGCGGATTAACCCGTCGGCGTAACCTGCAGAAATAGTTGCAATTATGCTTGGTTGTTCCGCAGTCCAGCT
>Ga0316204_10010512_pt1 | contig 11901 bp, 9 predicted proteins | sample 6monrhotite_MG_2_FD_205661 | JGI IMG/M metagenome (GOLD analysis project Ga0316204, IMG submission 205661) | Microbial mat bacterial communities from mineral coupon in-situ incubated in ocean water Damariscotta River, Maine, United States -... | ecosystem: Environmental > Aquatic > Marine >...
ACGCAGATTTTGTCATCGATGGAAAGGAACAGAAAAAATCTCTGTTCAGCATGATTCGTAATACTCATCAGAAAAATCCTGGTGGCGTGTTATCGGCTTACCACGACAATTCAGCTGTTATTAAAGGCAACAAAGCCGGACGCTTTTTTGCTAAGCCGCAAAGCCATCAATATGAATACCATGAAGAAGATATTCATATTTTAATGAAAGTTGAAACGCATAATCATCCAACAGCAATCGCACCTTTTCCAGGTGCAGCAACAGGTGCTGGTGGTGAAATTCGTGATGAAGGCGCAACAGGCAGGGGTTCAAAACCTAAAGCAGGACTTTGTGGCTATTCAGTTTCAAATTTAAAAATACCCGCTTCTCCACAAGCGTGGGAAACTGATTTTGGTAAACCAGATCGTATTGTTTCTGCCCTCGATATTATGCTCGAAGCGCCGATTGGTGCTGCTGCGTTTAATAATGAATTCGGTCGTCCCAATATCTGTGGTTACTTCAGAACCTATGAAGAAAAAGTATGTAGTTTTGGTGGTGAAGAAGTACGTGGTTATCATAAGCCTATTATGTTGGCCGGTGGCCTGGGTAATATTCGTGCCGATCACGTTGATAAAAATGATATTCCAGCAGGATCTCAAATTGTTGTTCTAGGTGGCCCTGCGATGTTGATTGGTTTGGGGGGTGGCGCTGCTTCATCCATGGCTTCGGGCGACAGCGATGAAAGTTTAGACTTTGCCTCGGTACAACGCGGTAACCCTGAAATTGAACGTCGCGTCCAGGAAGTCATTGATACTTGTGTACAACTCGGCGATCAAAACCCCATTATCAGTATTCATGATGTGGGCGCAGGTGGCCTGTCAAATGCCTTGCCTGAATTGGTGAATGATAGTGGCCGTGGCGGTAAGTTTGAGCTGCGGATGATCCCAAATGACGAACCGGGTATGGCACCCATGGAAATTTGGTGCAATGAGTCTCAAGAACGCTACGTTTTAGCAGTTAGTTCGACGAATATAGACGCATTTAACGATATATGTGAGCGTGAACGCTGCCCAATGGCTGTCGTGGGAGAAGCAACAAAAGAACAGAGTCTGGTTGTAGGTGACGGTTATTTTGATAACACACCGATAGATATGCCGATGGACGTATTACTCGGTAAACCGCCTAAAATGCGCCGTGATGTTAAACACCATCCGGTAGCAAAAAATGAATTCTCGCTGATGGATATTAAAATTCCTGAAGCAGCTAATCGTGTATTGGCTTTACCAACCGTGGCGTCAAAAAGCTTCTTAATTACAATAGGTGATCGTACGGTAACGGGTATGGTTGCTCGTGATCAAATGGTCGGTCCATGGCAAGTTCCCGTGGCTGATGTTGCTGTTACTGCCGCAGCTTATGACACCTTAAAAGGTGAAGCGATGTCGATGGGTGAACGTACCCCCGTTGCTTTGCTAGATCACGCTGCTTCTGCGCGCATGGCAGTGGGTGAAGCTATTACCAATATCGCGGCAGCAAACATTAATAAAATTAGCGACATGGTGTTATCGGCTAACTGGATGGCTCCAGCAGGACACCCCGGAGAAGATGCGGGCTTATATGATGCGGTCAAAGCCGTGGGTGAAGAACTTTGTCCAAAATTGGGTATCGCGATTCCGGTTGGTAAAGATTCGATGTCGATGAAAACCGTTTGGGACGAAGGCGGCTCTTCATCTAACACCACTACGCACTCAGTTACCGCACCGTTATCACTCATTATATCTGCCTTTGCACCGGTTGTAGATGTTTCTAAAACGTTAACGCCACAATTACGTACCGACTTAGGTGACAGCAATTTAATTCTGATTGATTTAGGTAAAGGTAAAAATAGATTAGGCGCAACCTGTTTAGCACAAGTGTATAAACAACTCGGGCACCATGCCGCAGACCTGGATGATGCGGAAAGCTTAAAAAGATTCTTTAACGTTATTCAAAAGCTAAATAAAAATGATCGACTACTTGCTTATCATGATCGTTCGGATGGTGGTTTACTGGCAACCGTATGTGAAATGGCTTTTGCCGGACATACCGGCGTTAATATTGTATTAGATGCGTTAGGCGATAGTTCGATTGCGAGCTTGTTTAATGAAGAACTTGGTGCTGTTATACAAGTACAACATGAATATACCGATGAAGTATTAGCTGAATTAAAGAAAGCAGGCTTAGCACATTACAGTCATGTCATTGGTCAGTTGAATAACGATGACAATATCGTTATTCAATATAACGATCAGGATGTGTTAAATGAAAAACGTCGCAGCTTACAACGCGTATGGTCAGAAGCTTCGTACCAAATACAAGCACTACGTGATAATGCTGATTGTGCTAAACAAGAGTTTGACAATTTGTTAGATCATAATGATGCCGGTTTGCATGCTGAACTAAGTTTTAATGCACAAGAAAATATAACTGCGCCTTATCTTAACTTAGGTCATCGACCACGTATGGCCATTTTACGTGAACAAGGTGTGAACGGTCATATTGAAATGGCCGCGGCATTTGAAAAAGCCGGTTTCGCCAGCGTTGATGTCCATATGAGTGATATTATCGAAGCTCGACATAACTTAAATGACTTCCAGGGCTTAGTTGCTTGCGGTGGTTTCTCTTATGGTGATGTTTTAGGTGCCGGTGGTGGTTGGGCAAAAACTATATTGCATAATCAATCTATGCGTGATGAATTCGAAACCTTCTTTAACCGTTCAGATAGTTTTGCGTTGGGTGTTTGTAATGGCTGTCAAATGATGTCGCACTTAAAAGATCTTATTCCGGGTGCATCTCACTGGCCAAAATTTGAACGTAATTTATCTGAACAATTTGAAGCACGTTATTCTTTAGTTGAAGTTCAGGAATCACCATCCATTTTGTTTAATGGAATGGCGGGTTCTCGTATGCCTATTGCGGTAGCGCATGGTGAAGGGCAGGCTAAGTTTGCAAACGATACGTTATTACAACAAGTTCAAAATGCCAGTTTAGTATCGATGAAATATGTTGATCATCATGGACAAGCTAGCGAAAGATACCCTTACAACCCGAATGGTTCAGTTAATGGTATCACAGGCTTAACCACTGCTGACGGACGCTTTAATATTATGATGCCGCATCCGGAACGTTTATTTAGAACCGTGCAGCATTCATGGCATCCTGATGAGTGGGGTGAAGATGGTCCGTGGCTACGTTTATTCCGTAATGCACGGAGCTGGGTCGATTAAATATTGCATAATGTGGCAGAGGTTTTTTTAGCTATTTATACAGCTACAACCTGTATTTTCTTAATTATGTTGTATACTTTAATTCCCCTATGTGAAAACTTTTGTGGCTGATATAAATTATCCGTTAATTTAGGAATGAAAATTCATTGCTATTGGAGTAGCAATAAATGAAAGTTAAAGTTGATGTTTCACAGTTAAAAAAAGGCATGTACGTGAGCGAGTTAGATCGGCCATGGACTGAAACGTCATTTTTGTTACAGGGTGTTTTGATAGAAACAGTAGATGAAATTATTCAATTTCAAGAAGCATGTGAGTATGTTTTTATTGATGCAGAAAAATCACATGAATCTATTTATCCTCACTTACGCTCATTATCTACTATAACGAAACCGAAAGTTGATTTAAGTGATTCTGTTGCGCAAGAATCTGAAATGGCAGATCGTGAGCAACATAATTTTCAGAAAGAATTAAAAGTCGCCCGCAAAATACATTCACGAACACGAGAGTATATTGATCATGCTTTAGAAGATGTTCGCTTAGGTCAGGCAGTAGATACTAATACAGCAAAAGAACTCGTAACAGAAATAGCAAATAGCATTGCACGTAGTTCACATGCCATGGTTTGGTTAACCAACATGAAAGAACGTGATGAATATACTTCTATTCATAGTATGAATGTTTGCATTATGTCAGTAAGTTTTGGTCGGTGTTTAGGATTGAATAAAACAGAACTTGAACTTTTAGGTTTAGGTGGTCTGTTACATGATCTGGGTAAAATGCGAGTCCCTCTTGATATTCTTAATAAACCAAGCAAGTTAACATTTGATGAATTCGAAGTAATGAAAACCCATCCAGTGCAAGGGTATAACATGTTAAAAGAGCAAAATGATTTACCCGCAGAGGTTCTTGATATTGTTAAACATCATCATGAACGTCGTAATGGTAAAGGTTATCCTTCACAACTTGATGGTGATGAAATTAATAATATGACCCGTATTGTTGCGATTGTTGATGTCTATGATGCTATTACCAGTGATCGGTGTTATCACGACGCAATTACACCTTATGATGCCTTAAAAAATATGTATGAATGGGTTAAAGAAGATTTTGATAAAGACATGGTTGAACGGTTTATTAAATGCCTGGGTATTTACCCTATTGGCTGTGTGGTAAAGTTAAATATGGGACATGTAGGGATTGTTGTTTCAGCAAGTGAAAAAAGTAAACTACGTCCAATCGTTATGTTAGTTTTAAATAGTAAACACGAAAAGTTCCCCACCCCTAAGTTGATTAATCTTGCACATCCGAAGTGGCGTACTGGTGCTCAAAAACTTGAAGTTAAAACCATATTGAGCAAAAATGAATATGATTTTAATATTAAAGATATTATTATGAATGAAGTTATAATGTAAATAATGAATAATATTTAAAATATAGCTCTTCCTCCCTTTATCACAGTCTAGCCTTTTATAATTTAAAGAATGAAAATGACAAATGCACTAGAAATATATGACTTGCATAAAACATATCGAAATGGTGTGCAGGCACTACGTGGTATTAACCTTGAAGTAAAACAAGGGGACTTTTTTGCTCTACTCGGGCCAAACGGCGCAGGAAAATCTACTGCAATAGGAATAATTTCTTCTTTAGTTAACAAAAGTAGCGGCAGCGTAAAAATATATGGCCATGATCTTGATCAGGAGCTTGAAACAGCTAAAAGTTTTATTGGCTTAGTTCCCCAGGAGTTTAACTTTAATCAATTTGAACCATCGATTGAGATTGTTGTTAATCAAGCAGGGTATTACGGCATAAATCGAAAGATTGCATATCAACGCGCAGAGAAATATTTAAAACAACTTGGTCTTTGGGGAAAACGCTATGATATCGCAAGAGAATTATCAGGCGGTATGAAGCGGCGCTTAATGATTGCTCGCGCACTGGTTCATGAACCTCGCATCCTTATTCTGGATGAACCCACAGCAGGTGTGGATATCGAAATCCGCCGTTCCATGTGGAAATTCCTTCAGGAGATAAATGCTCAAGGAACCACTATCATTTTGACAACACATTATTTAGAAGAAGCAGAAGCATTATGCAAAAATATTGCGATTATTAATAATGGTGTGGTGATTGAAAATACCACGATGAAAACGTTACTTGCAAAATTGCATGTGGAAACTTTTATCTTAAATGCGGAACAAAATTTACAGGATAAATTACAAAACTGGACTGATACACCAGGTTGTAGTGTAAAACAATTAGATGATGTGACCTTTGAGGTTGAGATTACCAAGGAATATAGTCTAAATAATCTGTTTTCTGAGCTGGATAAACTCGACATACAAATTAGCAGTTTGCGAAGTAAAAGTAATCGCCTTGAAGAGTTATTTGTCCATTTGGTTGAAGAGGTAATTCAGTGAACATACAACAGCAATATACTGCCTTTAGAACCATCGTTATAAAAGAAGTGTTACGTTTTGCGCGTATCTGGCTACAAACTGTTATTCCACCCGTTATAACGACGGGATTGTATTTTGTTATTTTTGGGCAATTGATTGGATCACAGCTTAGTAATATTGCAGGGTATTCCTATATGGATTATATCATTCCGGGAATAATTCTTATGGCGATAATAAATAATTCATATGCAAATGTGGTGGCATCATTTTACATGTCAAAATTTTCGCATTTTATTGAAGAAATGCTGGTCTCACCAATGCCAAATTATTTAATTTTGACAGGTTATGTTATTGGTGGAGTTGCACGAGGATTAACAGTCGGTGCAGTTGTCGCAATTATCTCAACGTTCTTTACTGAAATTCAGGTGTACAGTTATTTTATTTTATTTTCAGTTGTGATTTTAACAGCAATTTTATTTTCGTTAGGTGGCTTTATCAACGCCATTTATGCCAATTCATTTGACGATATTTCGATTATTCCTACTTTTGTTTTAATACCACTGACCTATTTAGGCGGTATTTTTTATTCGATAGATATGTTGCCGGTATTCTGGCAAAACGTATCACTGGTTAATCCTATTTTATATATGGTCAATGCGATGCGCTACGGCATGTTGGGCGTGTCTGATATTGATTTAGTGACAGCATTTAGTATTATAATTTTATTTGTTGTTGCCTTATTTAGCTTTTGTATCTATCTCCTAAACTCGGGCAAAGGAATTCGCAGCTAATTTATCCATATTATAAATAAGTGTTGTTGTTTTCATTATTTCCAGCACTTTTTCTAAAGATTCTCCCCGTTTTGCCGCTATTTTTCTTACTAAGTATTAACTTCAAGAAGAATTAACTATGAGTACAGCAGCGACAAATCAAGTCAACCTTGATAGTGATAGCGAAGCCTTAACCGTCTTTACTTTTTGGATTGGAGATGAGTTATTTGCTATTGATATTGCAAACATTCTTTCTGTTACTCAGGATCTGGAAAGCTTATTAAAAACACCGGTGAAATCAAAAGGTTTAACAGGAATTATTAATTATTTGGGTGATCCTGTTGCGGTATATAACTTTGCACAAATGCTCAATATCCCTTCTACAAGAGAAATAAAATCTGCTTTAGTTGGTTTATTAAATGAACGCGAAAAGGATCATGTTGACTGGTTAGATGCTCTGGAAAAATCAATAAAACAGGATGTACCTTTCGAAAAAGCGCGTGATCCACACATGTGTGCATTTGGGAAATGGTATGACAAGTTTGAAACTCGAGATGAAGCATTATCCGATATTATGAAGAGGTTTGATAAACCACATAAAAAAATTCATGCGTTAGCTGATGAATTGCTTGATTTAAGAGATACTGACCAGGTTGATACCGCACTTGAAAAACTTCAGACTGCACGAATTACAACCTTAAATTATTTAAGAAAACACTTCACGCATGCTCGTGATCAGATACAGGATTCATTACATACTGTTGTTATTAATATTACCAATGATGGAGTAAAACCGGTAGTTGCGTTATTGATAGATGAAATTCACGAAGTCATGAATTTTAGTCAATCTGATTTGATTGGCCTGGATAAAATAGGCCTGGATGAAATTGCGGGTATGGAAGGGTATTTCCGCGGTTATCTTGGCAGTGATGATAATAAATCGAGTTGTTTATTATTAGATACAGAAAATTTATTAAATAATATTAAGTTACCAGGCTAATTTAAATTTTAACTAGATTTTACTGAGTAATCGATCCATAAAATTTGTTGGCAATATCCTTTTTAAATAACCAAATAAATAAGTCGGAGTCGTAACGTAATAACGTGGCTTAGGCTTTTTGCTTTCTAAAGCATGAATCACACGTTTTAAAACGGCTTCAGGTTGTAAGGTAAAGGGAACTGCTGCTCCTTTTTTTCCAAGACGTTTCTCGGTTGATTCATATTCTGCTTTAAATCGACTATTTTCTTTATCAATATTTTTTTTATAAGCTGCAAATGAATTGGCGCGAAATTGACTTTCAATCGGGCCTGGTTCAATTAGTGAAACAAAAATATTTGTTCCGGCTAATTCTTGCCTGAGGGTATCGCTTAAACCCTCTATCGCATATTTACTTGCGGTATAAGCACCTCGAAGTTTTAACGCAATAATACCAAGCACTGAACTGTTTTGAATAATACGTCCATGTCCTTGTTTGATCATAACAGGTATAATCAGATTAGTAAGTTCATGCCAGCCAAAAACATTGGTTTCAAATTGTTGTCGTAATACATCCCGTGATAAATCTTCTAAGGCACCAGCCTGGCCATAGGCTCCATTATTAAACAAAGCATCAAGTGTTCCATTGGTACGATGGAATATTTCTGTTACTGCATTTTTAATTGATAAAGAATCAGTGAGATCCAGATGCAAGCTTTCCAAGCCTAAAGATTTAAGTTTAATAACATCTTCTTTATTTCGAGCAGTTGCAAAAACACGATAACCACGTTGTTGTAATGCTTGAGCAACACAAAAACCAATACCGGTTGAACACCCTGTAATTAAAATTGATTTTTTATTTCTATTCATAAAACTATTCAGGCAAGTAACACGGCAATAATACCGGTGAAAAAAATTCCATCAAACGTTCCGGCTCCTCCGATTGACGCAACCGGTGCTCCTATTTTTTTTATATCTTTAAGTCGAAATATATCTGCACCAATGAGTACGCCTAAGGTACCACAGATATAAGCAAGTGGGGCACTGTGTTCAGGCGTAATAATTAATGCAGATAATGCAGCAGAAACCGGTGCAATAAAAATCGGTATGCCAATGCCTAATCCTTTTACAGGACGACTGAAAATATAACTTATTATAGCAACGATCATTATTGCCGGTATAAATTGTATTGCTACGACTGAATGTAGTGTAATCAAATATAAAGAGAAACAAATGGGAATTAATGCACCACCAACATTCAGGGCAACTATTGTTTTCCCTTTTAATACTGGTATAGGGTTAAATAATGAACGTGGTACAGGATAGTTTTTAATGAATTCTTCAGAAGATGAATTTATAGTGAATAATGGTAAATTAATAAAACTACCTAACAGAGTGCTTACAAATAACAATACTGCAGAGTCGGGAGATAACCCTAGTTTTGCTAAAACGATTCCAAAAATTCCCAGCTGTAGGATAATAATTAGCAGGGTGGATAAAATAATAAGATATAAAATAGGCATGTCTTAGAAAATAGTTTTAATTTGTTCTGCTAATAAATTAGCAAGATGTATGCAGTTTGTTTTATGTGGGATAGAATCACTGCTATATATATTTTTTATGTTTGCTTTTTTTAATGTGGCCACAGCATCATTAGTAAATAATGCATGGGTAACAAGAACATCAACCTGGCTTACTTCAGCTTCATATAATTTTATCGCGGTTTCTGCTACAGTATTTCCAGTACTAATTACATCATCGACTAAAATAACGTATTGATTATTATAATTATTTTGCGGAAGCTGAATGCTGACGTGGGTATCACTGTGTCGTATTTTACTTGCTACGGTGTAAGGTGAGTTGCTTATATCTGCCACCTGTTTGACCCACTGCAGAGATTCTTCATCTGGTCCTATCAGAAGAACCTTTTTATTAAGCGATTTTACAAAGTCACCAAGTAATGGCGCTGCAGTTACAGTAATATTGTTTGTATTTGGAATGACGGTATCTAAAGATGTCACCCGGTGTAAATGTGGGTCAATAGCGATGATGTCATCAAATAGTTCACTTAACCATTGGCCGACGACTTGCTGGCTAACTATTTCTCCAGCATGAAATGGCTTATCCTGACGCATATAACAAAGATATGGTGCTACCAGAGTCAGCCTTTTCACACCTTGTTGTCGCGCTGATTTAGCTGCAAGAAATAATTCAATCAATTTGTTATTTGGATAATCAAGACTTAAGCAAAAAATGACATGTTGCTGCTTTTCTGTCGGTAAAGTAACAAGACTTTCTTTATCTGGGAAATGATGAATCTTTATATCAAAGCAGGGTAAGTTAAGGCTGTTGGCAAGCTGTTTACCTTGTTTATGATACGTTGGGAATGTATAGATTACCGGTGTCATGGATGAAGGTTAAATTTCCATGTAAGGTTGAGTAACTTCAGCTGTAGAACCAATTTTATAACCGTTATATTTTTCTGCCAGTGTTTGAGCAAACTTAAAGTCAGACGGAAACTCAGCATAAATACGGTAAAGTACATCACCTTTATTTACACTCTCACCTAATTTTTTATTAAGATCTACCCCTGCATGCTTGTCCATTGGAGCTCCTGCACGGCTAGCAATTTTTGCAAGTTGAAAATTATCAATTGCAGTAACAACACCTTTTTTTTCTGCTTTTATATCAATGCTCAAAGGGGCAGGATCAAAGTTGATTTCTATGGCTCCTTGCTCCTTAATTATTTCATGCATTTTTTTCAGTGCACGTCCACCTTCTAATATATCTCGTGCGATAGTGTAACCCTGTCCACCCCTAACATCGGGATCAAACTCAAGAATGCGTCCGGCTAACCTTAATGCTTTTTGTTTTAAGTCGGCTGGTGCATCCACTTTATTTTCTAAAACCATCATAACATCGCGGGCTTCCATCACCGGGCCAATACCATTCCCTATTGGTTGACTACCATCAGTGATAACCACCTCGAGGTGAATGCCTAAACGATCGCCAAGGTATTCAAACATTTTACGTAAACGTAATGCCTGGTTCATATGGCGAACTTTTGCTGTGGGCCCTACCGGGATATCAATCAGCAAGTGTGTTGCACCTGCCGCCAGTTTTTTAGATAAAATGGATGCAAGCATTTGTCCTTCTGAATCAATTCCTAACGGACGTTCAACTGAAATTAAAATATCATCAGCTGGTGCGAGTTTTGCCCTGCCTCCCCATGCCAGACATGCCTGTGTTTTGTTAACAACATCGTGCATTTTTTGGGGAGACAAATTGACTTCGGATAATACCGACATGGTGTCAGCAGTACCGGCCGGAGAAGTGATAGCACGACTGGATGTTTTTGGCATTAATAAACCATGTGCGGCGATTATTGGCACGATAATCATGGTGGTGCGATTACCGGGAATACCACCGATACAATGTTTATCCGCAACCAGTGCGGCATTCCATGTCATGCGTTTACCGGAATTAGTCATGGCTTGCGTTAAGTATAAAATTTCTTCTCTATCTAATCCACTTTGTGCACAGGCTACAAGAAAAGTGGCCATTTCCATTTTTGAGTAACGATTATCAATAATGTCATGCGTTATAAATTCAAAGTCATCCTGGGTAAGACGTTCACCATTTATTTTTCGTCTCACGGCATCCATTGAAGCGGGTGGTTCAGCATGCTCAACACAGACTAAATGTTGTTCTTCCATGTTTAGTTGCATAAAGGCCTGTTCTGCAAGCCCCAGTTCTCCGGGGGAAACAATGTGTTCATCATCAACAACATTAAGTACGGCGTGTATGCGAGTACCGTTTGCCAAAATTGAAATTTTACTTAAGGCCTGAAATCCTTCCGCACGATATATCTCACAATTACGATGCAGGAAGGCAACATTTTCATGGTAGGTATCAATAGCGACCCGTTTTAGCTTTAACATGGCCTTTGATGTGGCATTAGTACTCATGTTTTTACGTTACCATTAAAAAGCTGCATTTGCATATTAAATGCTATCTTATTGTTTTATATATTATTTATTAGTATATGCTATAAATAATAGAGTGGTATTAAATAAGGTGGTTATATCATGAGTAAACCGAGTCATAAAGAGTTAGAGCATGCGCTTGAACGCGCAAAATCGATGCGCGAAACTGAAACTGATCCAGATTTTATCGCGAAGTCTTTGCTAAATTGTCATTATCAGTTCTCATATTTAGAACAGGTTCTTCATGCTGCAGAACACTATATAAATAGTGGACTGGGAGAACGAGAACATAGCCGCTTGATTCAGGCAATTAATAAAGCGCGTGAAGTAGATGAACACAGCGCAAAGCAGAGCCATCGGGATCTTGGTTTAAGTTAATGGTGAGGTTTTATTGGATTGTTTTACAGTATTAGAGTGTGTTTACTTATTTTATAGAATCTCGCCAAATTTCATTTCATGATACCTCTGCAAATTCGGTTTATAAGGCATAAACCGGCCAGTATGCAGAATATTGTCTGAGAGGATAAG
>Ga0316204_10010514_pt1 | contig 11900 bp, 14 predicted proteins | sample 6monrhotite_MG_2_FD_205661 | JGI IMG/M metagenome (GOLD analysis project Ga0316204, IMG submission 205661) | Microbial mat bacterial communities from mineral coupon in-situ incubated in ocean water Damariscotta River, Maine, United States -... | ecosystem: Environmental > Aquatic > Marine >...
TTGACGATGTCAATATCGACATATGGCAAAATCAAAATCATTCCATCACGGCGACCTGAAGCGGGCATTGATGCGCTCGGCTCTTGAAATATTGGATAAGGAAGATGTGGCGGGTGTGACCATCCGCGCGGTGGCCAAACGGGCTGGCGTCTCTCACGCCGCCCCCGCCAATCATTTCCCCGACAGACGCGCGCTGCTAACGGCACTGGCGGCGGAGCAATTTGCAGTAGTCTTTGACAAAATCAGGGCGGGCATAGATGCCAAAACCAGCGATACCCGCGCTGATCTGGACCCGCTCGACCGGATCGCGGTGCTGTTCGACAGCTTCCTGGCCTATGGCCTGGAATATCCCTATCGCTACCAGTTGCTCTGGCGTTATGATCTGGTCGATCACGAGGTGGAAATAGTAAAGCAGCCGGCCGACAGGGTTTATGATTTTCTGGTTGGTGAAATTGAGAAGGTCGTTGATCGCAACACGGTCGACCCCGATACGGTTGCCGTTGCAATCTGGTCGATGATGCACGGTTATCTGGATCTGCGTATGACCGGCATGTTTGAAGATCGCCGGGACAGGATCAGCGGCGCACCGCGGGCACAGGCAATGCTGATGATTGTTCGCGACTATTTGCAAGGACTTGCCTCGCATGTCTAAGCTGCTGTCCTACATCATCAGACTTCGCTACGTTCGCGCCGGCTCTTTGAAAATTTGAAATCCGGTTCTGTGCGACGCGTTTTCCGGCGCAAATGTGTCACCCTGTCCCCCGTGTGATATTCTTTGATTTATTCTATTGTCTTCAATGATTTGAGTGAATGATATCGCACGTTCTCCAAGGTGACACAGTGTCAACTGTGTAACCTACAATGGCGGGAACAGGGTCATTCCCGTCCTCCTGTCAACAGACTATCCGGCCAGGGCCACCCATATTGCGACAAAGAACGACGCGCCGCCCATCATCACGAAACTATGCCAGATCGAATAGCGGAATGGTTGCGCCTTGCGGGCGTAAAAGATGGTACCGAGCGAATAGAAAATACCGCCCGCCAGCATGGCCCAGAGCGATAGAGGCGGTAACTGTTCCATCATCTCGGGCACGCCGATAATGCCCATCCATCCCAAACCAAGATAGGAAGCCAGCGACCAGCGCGAGTCCAGATTCTTGCCAAATATCTTGTACAGCATCGCGGGAATGGCCAGCGCCCAGACAATCATGAGCAGGTATAGGCTAAACTCTGTGTCCGCCAGAACGAACAGCGGGGTAAAAGTACCAGCAATCGTCAGATAGATCGCAGCATGATCTATCCGGCGTAGCGCAACCCGCCGGTGATGAAGGGGCGACAAATGGTAGAGCATGGAAATGACGTGAGAAAAAAGCACGCCTACGACATACAGACCAATCGCCGCAATCACCTCTGGTCCGTGATTAGCAACCTGCATGAACAGCGCTACACCGGCCAGTACGATGAAAACCAATCCTATGCCGTGGACAACCAAATCGGCGCGGCGTTCTACTCTATCTGAAGTGGGATACATCAGGCCACATACCCATAAAGCGGGGCGCCTGCCAAATTCTAAAATATTCGGCTTCCCGGGTCGGGGATCACGCCACTAACGCGACAAATGTTCGATGCAATTTGTCGTCGACAGCCACCTTAAGCCCCCGCCAGCACACTCCCCGCGAGCGTTATTCTATGCATCAGACGCTCTTGTCCTTGATAGTCATTATTGGCAAAATGCCATGTGGACCGGTTATCCCAAAAGGCGACCGAGCCGGGGAGCCAGTTAAACTGGCAGGTAAATTCCGGCTGGTCGACATGCTCGTAGAGATAATTGAGCAATGCAAAACTCTCATCACGCGTCCAGCCTTCAAAACCAATCGTATGCCCCGGATTTACATAGAGAATTTTCCGCCCACTTTCTGGGTGGCGAATGACAGCAGGATGCGTGGCATCGCCGACCCGGTCCATACCGCCCAGCGTCTGCGCCAGATCGGTTTTGCGGTAGTAGCCGCCCTCCCCGTAAATATGCCGATTGCTATGAATGGCACGCAAACCTTCCAACGTACGTTTCATTCCATTGGACAATGCGTCATAGGCCGCGGCCAGATTGGCAAATCGTGTATCGCCGCCGCTATCGGGAAGCTTGCGAGCCACCAGGATCGAACCCAATGCCGGTTCCTCATCATAGCTATGGTCAGTGTGCCAGCCGCCACCGATATTCATTTTCTGGTCTTTTGCCTTGCGAACTTCTGCAATTTCGGGATGGGCATCCGAAGGTTTGAAGAATTTGTTGAGTACGATATCGCCAAAGCGCTTGGCAAAGCGATGATGTTCCTCCGGCGGCAAATCCTGATCGCGGAAAAATAGCAAACCATGCTCGGCAAGGGCGGATTTGATGTCGGTTAAAGCGCCTTCGTCCAGCTCGGCAAGTTGTACATCGCCGACGACCACGCCGCAACCTTCGGAATACGGTGTTATTTTCATGGTACGAGTTTAGCAGGGTTATTCAGAATTAGCCATCGTGCGTCTCATCCCTTTCCTACTTCGGCTTGACGACCTAGGCTCCGGATGGTTCTTTGAAAATTTTGCATAATAAGTCCGGGAATTTGATTTTGTTCGCAAATGTGTCACCTACAGAATATTACCCATTATCCATTTTTTGTGCTTTATAATCAATAATATATAGCTGTTACCTTACCACAATTGGCTGGTGACACACTGTCACCTATGTCACCTTGATTGCGGATTCACATCCATCGAATTGCACTTGCGGACCTGACTTGTTAAGTCATATGCTCAACGGAGAAAACGGGATATGCACTGGAAATCAATCACCGGAAGTCTGATTGTTGCAGCGCTGTTTTCCACCTTTTTATTGGAGACACCCATTATGGCCGAACAGAAAAAGCAAGTCATCGTTCCTGAATCGATGACAGGAAATTATGAAAATTTCCAGTTCGCTCCGGCTATGCGCGCTGGTGACATGCTCTATCTATCGGGCGTTGTTGTTACTTTGAAAGACGGCGAAACCGTCGAAAATATTACTCCGGCTGTTGAACGCGCTTTTGATGAAATCGAGTTGGTGCTGAAAGAAGCAGGGGCAAGCTGGGACGACGTGGTAGATGTGACCAGCTATGCCGTCGATTTGGATCGGGACATGGGCCCGATGTGGGCAGTGAAAACACAGCGTGTACCGGCGCCTTATCCCGCCTGGACAGCCATCGGTACAACTCGGTTATTTGGTGGTGATAATGCCCTGATAGAAATCAAAGTAACAGCCTATTTACCAGAGAGTTGAAGCTTATAGTAGACCCGCATTAAAACCGCATCTAGACGCGACTTATAATTTATTTTGGCAAGACAATGGATTTTGTTCCCCCTCAAGGTAGATCATGTCACGGGATACCAGGCACCTATCGCAACTAGTTGCGTTCTTTTAGTATTTCACTTTCAACACCAATACGATGGCGTAACAATATCGCGTTGAGTATGGAAAAAACCAGAGCGACCCAGGGCAGTCCCAAAATTATCGGCACCAGTCCAATTTCCAGTACCACAATCAAATAATTGGGGTGCGAGATGAAGCGATATGGTCCGCGCTTCACTCGATCGAAATGGGGAGCAGAAATGATCCGCGTAGTCCACCAGCGTCCAATACTGGCCAAAGTCCAGAAACGCAGAACTTGAGTGACGGCAAACAAGATTAATCCTGTCATTTGGATTTTATGCTGCGGGTCCACCATCAACGCAATAATCGCAATCCAGGCACTGTGTAGAAAAATAAAATAGCCATAATGATCAGCTCCAAATTCTTCACCGCCATTGGCCAACAGTCTTTTTGTGTTTCGGTTGGCATAAACCAATTCACCAAGACGCTGCGCCACAACATATAAAAGCACCCAGGTCACGGGCGTGGGCATCGAAGTAAAGATCGCACCGAAATCGTGGGTCAAGTGTTGAGTACTCCCAGTGCAGCGGTAAATCCGGGGCCAAGCGCGGTCAATAAAATGGGTTTATCTGGCCTTTCTTGTATAAGCTGCTTGAGCACGAAAAGCACGGTGGGAGAGGACATATTGCCGTATCGACTAAGAACATCGCGAGTCATTGGAATAGTCGGACCGTCTGGTTCGAGATAAGTCTCCAATGCATCAATCACCCTGCCTCCGCCCGGGTGACAGGCCGGTTCGCCAAGCTCTGATAGCGACAGCCCTTGCTGCTCCAGAAATGCATCACAAAACGGAGCAAAGTCCTTCGCTACAAAATTGGGAATATCGCGGGCCAATACCAGATCAAACCCGGTCTTTCCGATCTCCCATCCCATCATATTGCGCGAATTTGGCCATGTTTTTTGGTCAAATGCACCAAATGTTGGACTATCAGATCCTTCTGATTTCCCCGAAAGGATCGCAGCAGCACATCCATCGGCAAACAAAGCAGTGGCAATCATATTCTTCTTGTCAAACTGGCTATAGTCATAGGCAAGGCTGCATAGCTCCAACGCTACCAGCAATATATTCTGTCCACCATTGGCCGCCGCCAAATCATTGGCCAATCGCAACCCCAAAACCCCGCCAGCACAGCCATAACCAAATATTGGGATAGTTTGCGTCGATTGCCGAAAGCCCATTTGCGCTATCATTTGACTGGGAATGGATGGTGTCATGGTTCCGGTTGTTGATACCATCACTATAGCGTGAATATCTGCTGGAACCATTGAGGCCTGGTTCAAGGCGTCATCAGCAACATCACAAGCGAGTTTTGTGCCGACTGTTTCGTAAACTTGCGCCCGTTCTGCCCAGCTTCTGGGCAGCAAGTAAAACCCCGGCTCACAGGCGAGATAGCGATGATTGATGCCGCTATTACCCAAGATCTGTTTCAAACGAGATGGCAAGGCACGCCCCCTCGCTTTCGCGAGAACTGCTAACACTTCGCTCTGGCTGATCCGGTGATCCGGTACCGTTGTTGCAATAGATTTTAGATACGACATGGCTGATATTCGCTGTGCATCCGATAGCTGTTACAGCAATTTCGATGCTACACGATAGATTTGTAGCACAATGCGCCAAAAGAAGTATGATACAAACCATATGGAGATTGATGCGGATATCATAATTCGGTTGATGGGAGTGGGAGCTAGCAGTTTGCTTCTAATTATGCTCATTGCGGGTTCGATACGACAGTCGCTGAAAACGCCCTTGATCGGACTGGTGATTGGAGGCGCCGGGTATCTGATCAATACTTCGGGCATGCTGGAACCGCTAACGTTGTTTCGGATTTTACTGGATTTTGTCTCCCTTATAACGCCATTTTGGATCTGGCTGTTTGCGCGCAGGCTGTTTGAAAGGGAGATCGCAGGCTGGATACTGTTCTTCTTACCTGTCCTTTATCTTGTCGGCTGGGCAACGGCACATACTATTGATATCGGCGCTGGACTTGGCTTTTACCTGATACATATCACCTCGCTCATACTGGTTATTGACCTCATCTATGTGGCGCTAAGTGGCCTTGGGGACGATCTGGTTCGGCGCAGGCGCTTTATACGAATTTACCTTCCGATATTGGTAGGAGCCCAAACTGGCGGCATATTGGTCTACGAGATGATTTACGGGAATATCGGCACCCCATTCGTCGTTCAGGTAACAAATGCATCACTCATCTACGTTCTGATATTGTTTGCTGGGCTGGTTCTGCTCAAAACCGATCCGGAACTGCTCGTCGTCACAGATAGCGAAAAATCCTTTAGGTCGGTTAAACAGGACCTGTCACCTTCGGAAACAGTCCTCCATGAAAAGCTGCAAATTGCAATGATGGAAGGCCAATACAGAATGCCTGGCCTTTCGATCAAGAAGCTGGCTGAACACTTGGGAACGCCCGAACATCGTCTTAGGGCGCTGATCAACCAAAAACTGGGTCATCGTAATTTTTCCTCGTTCCTGAATGGATATCGTATTGGTGAAGCGCAGGAAAAATTAGCCGATCGAACCTTAGTTGACCTGCCGATTCTGACAATCGCCATGGACTTGGGTTATAATAGCCTGGCGCCATTTAACCGGGCCTTTCGGGCTGAAACCGGCAAAACACCGAGTGATTTTCGCAAATCGGCAATCGATCAAAACTGAAAATAGCTGATCCGTTTTGGAATTGAACAGCATTTTTCGGGATCGCCGAGAATTTATCCCGCGCAACTGACAAACAGGCTTCATCAAATCTGCAAACCACTTGATGGAGAGATAAAATGAACGATGAATTCGCTAGTCTACTAAACACCATTGGCGATCATATGGTCATGGCAATGACATTTGATCTCAGTCGATACCTAATTGCTGCGGGTGCACTATCACTCATACTGTGGCTGGCCAGGCAATATACCGAAGCGCGGCGTATCCAAGAACGAAGGGCTTCGTTTGACGACTATAAGCGAGAAGTCCTTTCTTCTTTGCGTACAGTTTTTATTTTCGCCATCACGACACTGAGCACTGTTCTGTTCGTCGAAATTGGCTGGGTAAAAATTGATGAAAGCAACATCATCTGGCCAGTCTTTGCCATCCAATTGATCGCGATGGTCATGGCCCATGACGCCTATTTTTATTGGATGCATCGGGCATTGCATCACAGATACCTTTTCCGGATCGCGCATTTGCACCATCACAAATCCCGGACACCAACGCCTTGGGCAGCCTATAGCTTCGCCTCATTCGAGGCCGTCAGCGAAGCAGCCTTCGTGCCCGCATACCTTTTGCTGGTTTCAACCCTTGGAATGCCAATGTATGATTTTGCCATCTTCATCTTCCTGGCCCATATGATCATACGTAATGTAATGGGACATGCAGGAGTCGAGTTGTTTCCAGCGGGCTGGACACGCGGACCTTTGGGCTGGATTACAACCACCACCCACCATGATCTGCACCACAAACAAGGAAACTACAATTTCGGTTTTTACTTTACCTGGTGGGATCGCTGGATGGGAACTGAGCATCCGCAATATGAAGAACGCTTTGATGCAGTTGCCAAGCCAATTCGCATTTCGGTGAGCGCCGCTGCTAACATGTCGATTGCAGCATTCGCGGCATTCGCAATGACCACAACCGTAAATATGGTTTAACTGGTCTGGAACATCTGGAAGCTTCAACATAGCCGATGCAATTGCTCCCTTGCATTGCACCGGCTATCTGCTGCTCTGCAACATTTTGGATGTATGTTGTTCAGAATTATGGGCCAATTAGTTCTATCTATCTGTTTTACATTGATATTATTTGATCGTAAAAACTATTGTGCACTGCAACATAAATCCTTGACAATATCGATTGCCTCCCTTATTTGTGCACTGCAACAAACGAATGGAAGCAAGAAATGGCTGACACGAAAATTACAAATTCTAAGGCTGCTCCTGCAGCAACGAAACCCGGCTCGCTGTCTGCGGAAGTAGCATATGCTGCAGCTGCATCAGCAACCAATGTAGCGGACAAGACGGCTAAAGCTGTTCCTGCTGCTGAAAAATCTGCAGCAGCTCCTGTCGCTGCAAAATCTGCAACAACTGCTGCTGCAAAACCTGCAACAACTGCTGCTGCAAAACCTGCAGCAGCCAAAAAGACCGCTGCAAAAAAACCTGTAGCGAAAAAAACTGTCCGTAAAAAGACAGCCAAACCAATCGTCAAAAAGACTGTGACAAAAGGAACCAAGAGAATGGCTACTAAAAAAACAACTGCAACAAAACGCGTTGCAAAAAACACCAAAGCAGCGAATACAAAAGCCGCTAACAAAGCAAAGAAACTTGCTGACAAGCTTGGCGCTCGTTTCGAAGACTTGACCGGAACCGCTCAAGAACGTGCTAAAGAAGCTGCTGACCGCGGTGTTGAAATTGCCAAAGGTGCTGTTGAATTTAACCGCGAAAACATTGAAGCTTTGATTGAAAGCGGCAAAATCACCGCTAAGGAAGCTCAAGAACTTGGTAAAACCAACGTGAAATACACGCGCGAAAACTTTGTTGAAGCAAGCCGCGCCCTGCAAGGATTGTTCAGCGTTGCTACGCCAAAAGACTTTTTCGAAAAACAGACAGATTATGTTCGTAGCGGACTTGATCGCGTAATGGATCAAACTTCAAACAACGCTGATGCCGTTGTCAAGATTGCCGGTAAAGCTTATCAGCCAATTGCTGATCGTCTTGCTGACATCCAGAAAGAATTGAAAAAAGCTGCTTAAGCCGCTTTTGGATTGAATTAAAAAGGGTCGTTCCTTCGGGGACGGCCCTTTTTTTCGTTTCCGGTGGGACCATCAATAAGCCGTTAAGCGTAATTTCCTGAGGATTTAGCTAAACGGCCACTTGCTCTTGAAGGCAAAAATACCATATCTTGGCATGATGAATAGTGAAGAGATTCTTTCCTTGCCTTTGTGGCATGTCGATACCCTGCCAATTCTGGCTGCAGTTCCTTCAATGGCAGATGACGACGATCCGGACAAAGGCGGCGGCGATGAAGATGACAACGATCTGGGTGTCGCGACCAAAACCCGCACCAAAACGAAAAAGCCCAGCCCCTACAAAGTGCTACTGCTAAATGATGATTACACGCCGATGGAGTTTGTAATCCTGGTGCTCAAACGCTTTTTCAACATGGATATTGATGCGGCAACACGTGTGATGCTGCATGTCCATCAAAAAGGCGTCGGCGTTTGTGGCACGTTTAGCTATGAAGTTGCCGAAACCAAAGTAACGCAAGTGATGGATTTTGCGCGTAAAAACGAGCATCCACTGCAATGCACGCTTGAGAAAGCCTAATGATCGCTGGATTGAATATTCGTTCATCCTGCAAACCCTGCAAACTTTGCTTTTCAGCGAATAATTTTCGACAATAAGCATATGCCAACAGAATAAAACATGGGGAAATAACAATGTCAGAGACACCCGTCATCACCATCGATATCGTGTCCGACGTCGTCTGCCCCTGGTGCATCATCGGATACAAGAAACTCGAAAAAGCCGTGCAAGAATTTGAAGGCCGTGCGCGGTTTGAGCTGGCCTGGCATGCTTTTGAACTGAACCCCGATATGCCGCCAGAAGGTCAAGATGTTAACGAACATATGGCGCAAAAATATGGCACGACGCCGGAGCAGAGCCAGGTCAATCGTCAGCGGCTGAAAGACGCAGGTGCGGGCCTAGATTTTGAATTTAACTATCATGATGGAATGCGGATGGTGAATACATTCGACGCACATCGCCTGCTGCATTGGGCTGGGGAAACCGGCAAGCAAACAGCACTGAAACTGGCGCTATTCAAGGCCCATTTTACCGATGGCAAAGACGTCAGCAATCATGAAACGCTCGCAGAAATAGCTGATTCCGTGGGTTTAGATAAAGATCGAACGCATGACCTTCTCAGCAAAAATTTATATGCCGACGATGTCCGCGCGATTGAAGCACAATGGCAAGACAGATTTATCACCGGTGTACCCGCCATCATCTTCAATAAAAAGTTCATGGTGCCCGGCGCCCAAGAACCGGAGACCTTTGCCAATATTATTGAGCAAAAATTGCTTAAAGCGGCAGCATAACGCAAATTCAATCTTCGATTATACCAACGCAAGCGAAGTTAGCTGCCCTTAAAGTCCGGCTTTCGTTTCTGCATAAATGCCCTCGCTCCTTCGATGAAATCATCTGTTGCGATTAATGCGGGCTGGGTTTCAGCCTCCAGATCCAAATGCTCATGCAAGGTATTTTGCGATGCCAGATCAAAAACTTTCCTCACCTGAGAATACGCTCGGGTCGGACCTTTCGAAAGCTTGGCTGCTACCGCGTTCGCCTCTGCCATCAAATTCTCATCGGCCACCGCTTTCCAGATCAAGCCTGCTTCTACAGCATCAGAAGCTTTCATTCGATCTCCAAAAAATGCCAGCGCCATCGCCTTCGCTCGCCCCATGATACGCGGCGCATGCCAACTCGCTCCTATATCGGGAATAAGACCAAGTTGAGGTGTGAACACCAGAATAAACTCAGCCGATTCTGCAGCGATCACCAAATCGCACGCCAAAGCCAGGCCATATCCACCTCCCGCAGCGACCCCATTTACTGCTGCAATAGTGGGAATAGGTAGGTTCAATATCTTTTTCACAATCGGATTTAGGCGATTATGCATACTCTGCCGTGTTGCCTCACCTCGCGCATGCCCATCCTTGCTAGAACCGCCCTTGGCAGATAGATCAGCACCGGAGCAAAAGCCGCGGCCATTGGCGGTCAGAATCATTACGCGGAGACTTGAATCTTCCGAGCAAATATCCAGCGCCTCATTCAATTCATCGATCAACGCCGCACTAAGGGCATTTAGACGTCTCGGTTCGTTCAAGGTGATCGTGGCAACACCATCGGTAATCTGGAGTAAAACTGCTTTTTCTGACATTTGAAATGCTCCTCCTTGAACGGCTGTTGTAGATATTTTGTCCGGCTATTCGCTTTTGATTCCTGATCCGGACTGGCCGCCCGGATCGGTCTCCACGATATCTAGCATCTTCTTGCCGGGGAACTTTGGGGATACGCTATGATAATAACCGCTTAGCCGCTTCATATCCTTTTTGTAGTCGCCCGTTGGCATAAACGACGGCCCAAGCCCTCCGGTCTTTTTGGCATAATCCATCATACCAATGATCAACGGAACTTTGGCCTGTAGGGCAATGTAATAAAACCCGGTACGCCATTGCTTGACGCTGCCGCGGGTTCCTTCTGGCGGGATGGTGAGCAGAAACTCGCTACGTTTTTCAAACTCGGAAACCATCGCATCTACCATGTTGTTATTGGTAGAACGGTCAACCGGGATTCCGCCCAGCCTGCGCATCATGTCGCCCCATGGCCAGTTAAACAGAGTCTTCTTACCGATCCAATACGATTTGATACCCAAGCTGTTACACAGGCCAAAATAGTAAATAAAATCCCAATTGCTCGTATGCGGTGCCGCAATAATCACAGCTTTTGCTGGAGGAGGATTTTCCTGAACAGCCTTCCAGCCACCCAACTTGTACATGAAAACCGAAAAACGCCGGACAATTTCCGACAACCAGTTTCCCTTTATTTCCTTGTGCACGCAGCCTCCCGCTCGCAGATCGTTTGCCGCGATTCAATGACAACCATAAATCTATTTGCATGAGGTGCAATGGCTTAAGTCATAGTTTGCACAATCCCTGTTCAGCATTTGTGCATGAGAATCGAAGCATGATTAATGCACTGGGATTTTTAGGAGGTTTTCATGCGATTACGTTGGATGTCCGCAGTTTGCATTGTTTCTCTGGTACAGGCTGGATCAACACTGGCGAATGAAACCCCAAAGGATTTGTCACCGGATCGAACCAATCCGCAAGTTGATTATGCTGGCTTCGCAGCGCTTACCCAGGAGCTGCAAGAATATCGCAGCAACCGACTGGTCAGTATGGACAAGTTTATCGACCTTGCGAACGAAGATAATGCAATAATTTTAGATACCCGTTCCGCAGCAGCTTTTCGTGTTGGTCATATAAAGGGTGCAATCAACCTCCCTTTTTCTGACTTTACCGAACCGAAACTGGCCAAAATACTGGGTGATACGAAACGTCCGATTTTGATTTATTGTAACAATAACTTCCGAGACAACATTTTTCCTGTAGCGCGCAAATCTGCTCCGCTGGCCCTGAACATACCTACTTTCATCAATCTGTACGGCTACGGATACAAAAACATCTATGAGCTAAATGACATTGTGTTGATGTCCGATTCCAGATTGCAATGGGTAAATTTGTCCCTCGACGATGCAATCTAGTTTCTGGGGTTTTGTGCCCGCCAAGCATCGGGTCGCATAAATTCGCCCCGCCAGATGCCGCGTTTTGCTTTCTGCGCTTTGCCTTCATCATTGGCATAGATGATTTCATCAAAATGTTGTCCTGACAGC
>Ga0316204_10010515_pt1 | contig 11899 bp, 13 predicted proteins | sample 6monrhotite_MG_2_FD_205661 | JGI IMG/M metagenome (GOLD analysis project Ga0316204, IMG submission 205661) | Microbial mat bacterial communities from mineral coupon in-situ incubated in ocean water Damariscotta River, Maine, United States -... | ecosystem: Environmental > Aquatic > Marine >...
AAGTAAGAGAGCTGGCTGGGATGGTAGGATTCGAACCTACGGTACACTGTACCAAAAACAGTTGCCTTACCACTTGGCTACATCCCAGCAGCGAGGGGCTAGATACTGCGAAGGCGGGACCGGTTCAGGGTGTGAGGCAAGCTGCACCTTGGGGCAGCGGTTGGGGCGATCAACTACTCGGGTTCTTTTTTCTCGCTCGATTTGCGATTAGCAGAAATATGTGCGGCCCGCTGTTCCATTCGGTGTGCGTACTGCAATTCGCTCTTTTTTTCTGATGCAAAATGACTGTGCAATAGAGACCCTCCAACCAAAGTACCAATGATGAGCAAAGTCCCCCCACCCCATGAGGCCGTAAAGCCAATGTATATTCCAAAACCTATGCCGCACAAAATGGCGAGTGCCACCAAAGGACTGACTGCTTCGTTTGCAGCTTTATCGAGAATTTTCTCGGCTTCTTCTTTGGAAAGAGCGGCTAATTGCCCCGAGGTATCGTTTGCACCACTGTCGCTCAAAACGGACAGTGCCTCCTTCGTTATCCTTTCTTTTTCGGCTTGAGCGTCCAATTCTAACTGAGCATCCGCTAACCTTTGTTGCTGTTTTGCTGCCACTGCTTCAGCTTCACGCTCGCGACGTCGCTGCTCAATCTTATCCTTAAGTTCCATATCTACATCCTGTTACGCGATATCACTCGGGTCACCGCCCAATGAGCCAAGTATTGCAGCGCCTGCTAGCCCTGCAGCAACTCCTGCGGCCGCTCGCTTCCCAACTGCTTTTGCATTTTGCTCAGCGTCTATCACATCGTCTATCACACGCGCAGCTCTCGCTTCGCGCAACTCTTCAGGAACTCTACGCTCAAAAGTAATCATGAGGGTTTCTCGATCGCTAATGACGAGGTGCCTCTGAAGTACTTTTTCCATGAAGACCAGACGCCACCCCTCCGCGGCCATTGCATTCAGGTATGACTGCAACACCGTTGTTTCGATCCGTCCTTCGCCTAAGAGAAAGGAACTTACCGAGCCATCGGCCACATCAATGACTTTGTATTCAAATTCCATTTTTGTTTCCGCCTGAAGTAAACATTCAATCAATTCTTGTACTGTAGGTGGCGGTTCGCTGCCTCGCAAGAAAAACTGAGCCCTCTCCTGTATCTAAAATAGAAGCAAATACAGGAGCTAAGCTATGAAGACCTTATCAGCCCTCGGCGTTCTCGCCGGGGGTTTTCTTTTTGCGCCCACCACGAAGGCTGTGATCACCACAGTCCTTTGGGTGGCCTCTCGATCTCATCCCACTGTTGGGGCGGTGGTGCTGTTAGCACTGGTCGCGACCTGGAGGCGCGGCAATGACTGACGTTATCCGTCCCGGCGATGTCGTGACCATTCAGGCCTTCGATGACATGCCTGAACACTTGTTCCGGGTCGAAGAGGTCCACGACGACTGCATCACAGGGGTGGCCCTGACGGGGCCGCTGGCGGGGGAGTATGGGGAACCTGACCTCTCCTTGGTGGCTGGGAACTCTCCAAACCATCAAAGCCGCTGAAGCCCATCAAAAATTCCAACTCAACATTCAATCTGGGGCGGTTGCCCCAAAGGAGGAGCCATGCGCATCCCTTACGCGTATCTCAAACAACAGACGTGGCTGTATCGCCGCAACTATCCCCGCGACCTGCAGCCGATGCTGGGGCAGGCGCTGAAGCAGTCCCTCAAGACAGGGGATGCTCGAACAGCCAAGCAGCGAGCCGCTGAGGTCAACGCGACGTTCGAGGAGATCGTCGCCAAGGCCCGTGAGGGCATCGTCATTGAGAGGCCTGAGCCGCTCAAAGTGGCAGCCCCGGTCTTCGTCCCATCGAACCCGATCATTGGGCGCAAGACGGTCAGAGAGCTAGCCAGCGACTATCTACGACGACGCTCTGACCAACTACGGCCCGGAGGCTTCAAGTCAATAAGGTTCTCGGTGGGTCTGCTGGCCTCACTCTACGGGTCACGCCAGATCGGATCGCTATCGAGAGTCGACGGTCGTAAGTTTGCGTCACTCGTGGGGCAGCTCTCACCACACGTTGGCAAGTCATTCCGCAATCGGTCTCTGGGGCTGGAGCAACTCGTCGCCAAGTCAGGGCCAGTGAAGATCACAGCGCAGACGCAGAAGCGGATACTCTCTCAGGTGTCTCACTTCCTCGACTGGGCCTACCATGAGGGTCACAGCCCACAGCTGGACTTCTCAGCAGTCAGGATCGACCAGAAGGGCAGGGTGGCGTCCTATGCGGTCCCCAGCGACGAAGAGGTGACGCTGATGCTGGATGCAGCTCACCCGGTCATAGGGTGTGTCCTGCTGTTCTGCCTCCTCACAGGAATGCGGTCCGGGGAAGCGACTGGCTTGCTCAGGGAAGATCTGGTCTGGAAAGGTAATCTGGGGTGGTTCGCTCAGGTTCGTCCCAACAGGGTGCGGTTGCTGAAGACCGATGCAGCGGAACGGGTGATCCCACTTCACGGGGTGCTGGCTGACCTACTACCCTCTATGCCTGACGATCGGCTGTTTCCTGATCTGACTGTCTCGGTGGTCACGAAGGAGTTTGCCAAGTTCAGGAGGCAACTGGGTATCGACCGTCCAGGGCTGGTGTTCCACTCGACCCGTAAGTGGTTCATCACCCAGTGTGAGCGCACCGGGGTTCCGGAGCACTACACTGCGTCTCTGGTGGGCCATCAATCAGCAAGATCGGAGAACCGGTTGACCTATGGCATCTACTCGGCAGGCATCAGCGATGAGCAGAAACGGGCGATCGTCGACGGGATACGGTTGCCTTGCTGATCCCTGATATCGACGCCTTCGAGGAGAGGGCGGCCATCGGCCAGTACGACGGCGGGCTCTCTCGTGCCGCTGCTGAAGACAGGGCGGCGCAAGCTCAGGGCTTCCGTAATGCTGACCACTACTGGCAGGTGCTGGCTGACTACGTCGTCAACAGACGGCTCTCATGAAACTAACCTCGGCGGCTTCGGCTGCCGGGGTCCCCCACTTTGCTTTTTTTATGCCAGAGCGGCATAGAGTGGGCCGCTGTCTGTGGGTTAAATCCGAACGCGGTGCTCCGGTTCTAGTATTGTTTTGACCCTTGAACTTTCATCCCCCAGACTTGCCTTGGCGCATCATGAGGGGTCGGGCAATGGTGAAAGATGAGTTCTTTGGAAACGACGATCAACGCGCGGTGTTGCGACGTGGCCGGGGGATGGCCGCTTTGCTGGGTCAGGACAAGCGCTACAGCTATTACGGTCGCACGGTTGGCTTGGTTGGACCTGAGGACGGCGATATCGATCAACTTGCAGCCTTGGCCACAGTTCAGGGCAACGCGGCCTACGGTGCTGTCCCGTTGGACCAAGTTGAAGCTATCAAGTCTTCGTTGTTGGCGCGCGGGTTGGTGCCGATGCACTATGAGAAGTGGCAGGGGGCTGGCTCCGCCATTGAGGCGGCTCGAGAGATTGTTGCGACCCTTTCTCTGCCTGAGGACGTGACGATGTCGCGTCTGGATGCGTCGACAGCGGATGAGACATTAGCATCTTTAGCCGAGATGGCATTGGGCTGCGGTGTCCTGCCGCTCTGCGGAGAGGTCTTGCGCGGCCTCTTGCGGCCCGCTGTCTGTCTGGTGGCCGTGGACCGCACCGCGAAGGTCGTTTCTTGCGCGGCGTCCTCGGCATATGCCCATGAAGATCACCCCACACATGGCATGCAAGCATGGTGGGGTATGCTTGCTACAGACCCTGCGCGGCGTGGTCAGCGGCTATCTCTCGTTCTTGGAGCGCATGCTGTGCTTGAGATGGAATCACGGTTTGGATTTGGCGATTTCATGACCGGCGTTGAGCCTGGAAACGCGCCATCAGAATCCGTCTGCGCCCGGATGGGGCTTTCACGAGGGAATTCTGCGATCATCGGATGCGCCGATCCGCGCGCCTTGGCCAGCGGACGTATGACCAAATAAAGTCTCAGGTCGCCATGCACGCTTCCGGCGGACGGGTGTGACCGAGACTTAGCCATTACCGGTGCCCGTGATCGGTGGAAAGTGATGTAAGGACAGCGAAGGCTCACTTTCTCAGCATAGCAGTGGTTATGATGGCGAAGGTGGCCGCGTCAGAGGGAGAGGTAGTGTCAACGTGAAGTCCGTGGAGATCTTTCTTTCACGGTACCAAGATGATCGCTGCCCATTCACCTCAAACTTCTCAAGCTCAAAGACCCGTGCCTCATGCACCACCTGCCGCCAGCTAGTACAACCATACTTCGAGGGTAGCTCTTCGGGGTAACGCTCAGCTATCCATTTGCTTGCACCGACGACGGAAACCCAACCATCGACAGCCAACTCACTAGCGGCTTCTCGCAAAGCTCTCACAATACTTGCAGCTGGCCAATTCACGGTTCCATCCGGGGCAATACCGTTGAACAGCAATTCCTGGCCCTCATCCGATAGCAAAACCTCTAACATGTGCCGCCGAGTCTGCTGCAGGCGTTCTGCCCACGCTCGGAGTTGCTCATAGTATTGATCGATAAGGTTGCCAGCTGCAATCAGGGCATCTTGAGCAGCAGCGCATCCTTCCAAGCTAAATAGGTCGTATTGCTCGGTAAAGTGGTGGACTAAGTTGTTCCGCAAGTCCACCAGTTCTCTCAGCTCATTCTCTGTTCGGGCAAAATCTGCGTCGGGGAGCTCAAGATGCACCCGCATGCTAACTGAGTCTTCTTTCTCGGTGCTATTGGTCATCTCTTCGTCGGGAGCGCCGAGCTGATCGGATGTGATGTAAGATCCGAAGAGTTTGCGAACTAAAGTACCGAGCGTATCGCCAGATGTGTTGGCTATACGTTTAGCGCGGGCAGTCTCCAGCGTTTGCGCCGTCCCTGAGATTTCGTGATCTGCCACGAGAGCCTTTATCAGACGCTCGTACTGCTGAAGTTGCAGCACGCACCGGCCCAGCAAACGCTGCACTTCGCGCTGAGGCAGCTCCAACGGGTCTTCAGGTGGCATCGTCATAGCGCAATCCTATCTCTGCTAGAGCTATGTGAACCATATTTTGATCAAAGGCACTAGCAAGGCCAGCTGCTGATCGAGAGGGCCCGAAGGCCCCCTCTGCGGGTGTAGCGGGAGTGCTGTTTCCCAGTCGTGCGGGGCAGGGGAACAGCTAGAGATATCGGTGGTCCACCCCGTTCGCCCAGTTCTCCCGATCGTCATGCTTGTTATCCGCCCGCGACCCTCTCTGCAGGTGCTCGGGGTTGATGCACAGCCGATTATGGCAGCGGTGGCGGATGACATCATCATACCCAACCACCTCCCGGTTAAGGGCGCAGAAGATGAAGCGATATGCCGCAAACTGCTGCCCGTTGAACCGCACCTTCTTCACCGTCGTCGTGTCCGTCACGATGCAGCCCTCAGGGGTTGGCGTCCCTTCACTCACCAAGCGGTTAGCCAAGACCTCAGCCTCCCCAGCATGGTTCTCCAGGATATCCATCCAGCGCTGCTCAGAGTTATCAAGGAAGACGAAGTGCTGTGTCATCAATCAAACTCCCCCTCTCTCAGATGCTGACTGATTGCCTCGGCCGCTCCATCCGGCTTGATGACGTTGCCATCGGCGACGTGGAAGCCCGGTTTGATCCAGAGAACCCGCGCGTAGTCTTTGCCACCCCACTTGAGCCTCGCATAGCTCCAGCCGAGCTCCTGCATCATGTGGCGGGTCCGATTGCCGTTCTGCCGCAGTTCCTTGGTGATGTGGTCCTGCACCTCGCTCTGCGGGATCACGCCATGTCCCGAACTGTCCAAGAACTCAGCCAACTGCTCCAGCATCGTTTCACCGGAAGTCCCCAGCAACTGCCGCATCACAGCAGTTCCGTCCCGCTCAGTGTTCAGGCTCTTCGGGTTGAAGTCGTCGCTGATCCGACGCTGCATCAACGCGTTATAGAGCGCCGCGACCTCGTCCGGGTTCGCCAGCGCCTCGTACACACCCGCCACGACCTCAGCAAATGCAGCAGCCCTCGGACCTGAAGCATGGCCATCATGGTCGGTCTCGACGATGTAGTACCGCCGCTCACCACTCTCCAGCCATGTCGGAAGGTGGTTGGTGGTGAACACGAAGCACGAGACCATCGGTAGTCTTTCCGCCTCTCTGCCCTTCCTTTCTGAGAGCACGTCGGTGTCCGTGATATAAGTCTTGAGTGCGTTGGACTGGCGGGACTCAGAGCGCAGCGACAGCTCCTCGCAGACCACCAGGCGGCTCACCAGCACTTGGGTGTTGAACCGGGTGACGAGGCTATCGACGTTGTTTTGCGTCGTGCTGTTCTCAACCCCGTGCAAGTGCTTCAGGACGTCGCAGAAGGTGCTTTTTCCGGTACCCTTTGCCTTGGAGTAGAGCAGCAAGGACCAAGCAGGTCGATCGCTCTCGTTCTGCAAGGTCCACGCTACCCAGTCGAGCACCCGCCTTCTTTCGGCTGGGTTGGGAAACAGTGTCTTAAGCAGCGGCCCGAAGCGACCGTAGCTGGCTTGGTTCACCCCGCGCTGGCGATACGCTGGCATCCGCCAAGTGTTGATCGTGGCTGTACCATTCGCATTCCAGATCAATCGCCCCTCCTGGCCTGGATAGCTCCTCAGCTGGCCGCTCCAGACAGGGACAGTGTGCTCTTGCGACGTATGCTGCAGTTGGATCCCAACCTTGAACACCGTCTTTAGTGTCTCAGGCGTCAGGACTATTGCTGGCAACTCTTGCCCCACCGTCCTCATAAAGGTCTGCTCAACGTCGCGTCGTGATAGCGGCTGGTTGGGGTGATCAATATGGTAGAAGCGGTTCTCCTGCCTCAGGTAGCGAGAGGCCAGCAGGCGGATGAGTTGGTCTTGCTCTTGGGTTAAGTTGTTTAGTGGATTTTTGGTCTCCATTCATAGTGGTTCCTTGAGGCTACACTTCGTGAAAGCCCCGATAGGTTATGGTTTAGTGGTCTGGCTCATGGGTCGTGACAGCGTCCGGCATTGGGATCCGCATGGTGGCGCTGAAGCCGTTGGCGACTGTGTTACTGCCCTGATCGAGACCTGTTCATGCCACCCGCAACACCCGCAGAAAACTGCGACTGATAGTTTGCCCTCATTGGCAAGGACTTCTCTCGTTCAGCCTCCAGAGCATCCCCCGAGAAGCGAAAGTCATCGCTCAATGATGCAGTTTTTGCTGTGCGTGGTAGCTTTAGCGTCCCCTGGCGAAAAAACGACGGTTAGACGACCCAGACACTAAGTCGCTATTGGCCAGACTTTATGAGCTGGCGAGTCGACCTCAGCGTGATGCCAAAGTTCGATGCCGGGTGGGAGTTCTTGGGGGTCGTAAGGTAATTTTGGTCCGAAGATCAAATGGATGGCTCTCTTGTATCCAAACTCTTCGCGAAAAAACCTCAAGGTTTCAAAGTCTTTCTCAACCCCCTCGGCTCGAGCATCCTGCGTCTTAACCTCGAAGACCGCCAAGTTGTTTTCCATAGTTCCGGGGGTGTGAATGAGCAGGTCTGGGACTTTAGTTCCAGCTCCAAGTTTCTTTAACAGAGGGTGAGCACTTTTATTCACTTCCCCAGTAAGAATGCACTCACATCCTTCAGGCCAAAGCAGCCGCATCTGATGATAGAGCTCATAGCAATAAACACGCTCACGCCAAACTGCAGAGCCATCATAAATTGGCAAGTTGAAGTAATTGTAGGTCACCATCGAAGTGGCCTTCGTGATTAACTTATCTAGAGTGATCACTGACTGACCCTTTCTTACTACCCTGCAGCACGATCAGTCTAATCACTCTTAGGTAGCAGCACTAGGTGACATTGGGGACTGTGGGGCAACAACAAGACTACCCACATCAAAATAAGGGGTTGGACAGGGCGGAAACCAGTCATTCGCTACGAATGCATAGGCCCATGCCGTTCCAAGAGAGAGCGGACGTTCGAACAGCCAAATTTATTTACGTAATGCGAATGACTTGTCAGACTCTTTAAACCCATAGCGATGGGCAAGTATTAGCAGCGGTTTTTTCTAGGATTGATAAATTATGCTGCGTGCGTTGTTGCTTAAAAATACAACCCATGGTCTAAATACGAAAAATACGAAGATTTATTACATGGCTGAAGAAGCTCCGACACTAGTACCTCCATCAGATTCAGCCTCGCTGAGCGAAAGTCCTGAACTGGATATTATCTTTCTGCATGGGCTTGCCGGAGACCGCGTTAGCACGTGGACCAACGCAGCCAAGGAATTTTGGCCACTACTAATCGCAGATACATTCACGACCTGCCGTGTCTATACCTGTGGATTCAAATCCTCCCGAACAGCTGGTATCAAGGCCGGAGAGGGGACTTCAATCATGGATCTGGGGAGCCTTGTTGCAGATGGTTTGATCTGTCGGGAGACCCCAGCACCCAAGACGCTGTTCATCTGCCACAGCCTTGGAGGTCTTGTAGTCAAACAGATGCTTCGCAAATGCAGCGATTCAGCGGATAGTGATTTCAATGAACTTGGCCGATCATGCGTTGGTGTCGCATTCCTTGCCACGCCGCACCAGGGGTCCAAATTCGCGTCAACGCTCAAGACTATCCTGTCACACGCGGCGAGTAAGCAACTGTCTCAGCTGACCGTCAGTGAAGAGGAACTCTTCAGCCTAAATGAGTACTTCCGCGCACATGTGGGCCGAAAAAACATTGCAGTGAAGTCATTCTACGAAACAGAAAAGACGTGGGGTGTTCAGATCGTCGACAAGGTGAGCGGGAACCCGGGCGTTTACGGAAGTGACCCTATCCCGGTTGAGGCAGACCATATCGGTATTTGTAAGCCAGAGACGAGCGACGCCCCTGTTCACAGGTCCATTTGTAAGTTCATACGGGATCATCTCGAAAGAAAGAGTACAGGCACCGGTGGTCCGGCTGAGGATCAGGAGGGCACGGTTGGTGGTGGTGAGGGTGGATCAACTCTGCATTTGGATTTGCTGTCAGATTTTGAGATTTTCACGCAAATGTCGGAAGATGACCGGCGTGATTTGGAAACCAAGTTGATTGTAGCGAAGCGCGATTACCTGGTGCGGACGGCCAAACGAAAGAAGGAACGCTTCCATATGGACCTGAGGCGCCACATTGGGCAGCCGGCTGCTGTCGCACGCTACGCGAGACTGATGGCGGACGTCGAGTCCCGCTTTAACCGCCATGTTGCGCGTGTTATCGCGGATGGGGGTGAGCTTTCGGATGTTGATAGTGCGATCCAAGACTATGTTATTAATCCTTGCATCGACGTTCATTCAACAACGGATCAAACAGTTTCTGCAAATGTTGTGGACGGAGCACTCTATTATTTGGCAGGCAATTGCCACATTGCGTGGGACAATGACTGAGCTACGTATTTGGCACTCCTCACGGGATCCGTATCACTGTGTCTTTCGGATGATACGTTTATTGACGGCGACACAGGACGGATTGTCCGTGGAGCGGCTTCGCATCTTGGACATGTATCTGCTATATCCGCCATTGCTACATCGTCTGTCATTACCTTCCGCAGTAAAAGAAAAATTTCGTGAGCTCAAAATTGAGAAACCAAAAACTACCTTTATGAAACTGCCCAGCAACGCTTCGGTCTGGCAGGATCTGCAAGTGTATCAATCCGCGAGCCTTAAGCAGCTGGTCGGGCGTGGCCTCCTAGATCAGTCCGCGTTTCAAGACAAGGTCGCGCGTCTGCTTAGTGATAATCTCCCAAGAGAACTTGCTGAGCGTGTTTGCGTTGAGAACGCCGAGGACAGCAAACTAATATCGCTACTGGTTGATGGGATGAGTGTCCTTCCAATGAGCGGGCCAGTGGGTCTCATTCGTCGTTCGGGAATTCCTGCGCGGGGGCCTGTTCTATGACAGCGGCCTTAAAAATTGATCGGTTACTCGTCACCAAGGGATCGCATGTTTTTTTTGACGAACCTTTTCATGCCGGCGTCAACATCATTCATGGGTCAAACGGGTCTGGGAAGTCGACGATCGCGGACTTTATCTTTTTTGGTATGGGCGGAGATCTGACTAAGTGGAAACCCGACGCTGCGAAAGCGGAGACGGTTTTTCTACAAATCACAACGCCGTCTGGCATTTTGACATTGAAACGAGAAGTGTCGGCTAAAAGTGGACGGCCCATGGCGATCTTCTTTGGCACTCTCGCAGATGCACTGGCGACACCGGTGGAGGGTTGGCAGATACATCCATACCGCCGCGTCGAACATGAATTCAGTTTCAGTCAGGTGATTTTTGAAGCCCTAGGTTTGCCGGAGTCCATAAGTGATGGCGCCAGCAACATCACAATGCATCAACTGCTCAGGCTACTGTATGTTGATCAGATGACTCCTGTTCAACGACTCTTTCGAGTGGAGAACTTTGATACATGGCAAACAAGGCAGGCCGTGGGAGATTTGCTTGCCGGTGTGGGTGGCTATGAACTGTTTGATCGCCAAATCGAACTGCGTGACACCAACAAGCTCTATGAGACCGCAAACGCGACTTATCGAAGTCTGGTGTCTGTTGCCACAGGTTATGGTGAGAACATTCTGCTTGAACATATTCAAGCCGCGATAAATCAGGCGCAGAAAGCACGAGATGACAATTTGCGTGATCTCAAGCAATTGGTTGAGGCAACCGAGACGGATGAGACTGCGAATTCTCTGAAAGAGGTGCGCAAAGAAGCGATCAAGAGGTTGCACGCAAAGCGTTCAGAAGTGCAACGACTCCAGTCAGAAATTGAAGTACTGGGGTACGAGATCGATGATGCTGATGCATTCATCAATCACCTTAGGCATGCCTTACATGACTTCGAAGCTGCTGCGGATACTTTTGCAGCTTTGGGGCACTTAGCATTTGAGTTCTGCCCGGCCTGCTTTTCAAAGGTGAAGGACAAGGCGGAAGGTCATTGCCAGTTATGCGGCGAGCCAGATGCGCAAGATGATGGAGGTTCCAGAACTCTGGCGGTCAAGCTTGATTTGCAGATGCAATTGCGTGAGTCTTTAGCCATTCAGAAAGAGCGCTCTGATGAGAAAAAAGCCAAGTCGTCGCGCCTACGTGTGGCGCGTAGCGAACTCAGAAATGCGTCTGCCTCCGCTGATATGGCAAGTGTTGAAGGCGCCACCGGTCGCGAGACCGCTGTTGCCGAGCTCAGTCGCAAAGTTGGATTCCTCGATAGTGAGTTAGAAGGGCTGCAAAAACGCCTAGAGATCGCGGCACGCATTGATGCAGCATCACGGACAAAGGAAGAGCTAAACGATCGGATCACGCGTCTTAAGGATGAGATCAAGCGTATCGAACAAGACCAAAACAAGCGCAAAAGGGTGGCTTATTCACGCATATCTGATTGTGCAAAGCATCTGCTGGATCAAGACTTGGAAGAGCACAGTGACTTCGGGAAAATCGATCATGTCGGGTTTGACTTCTCAGGTGACTGGGTTGCCATCAATGGCGAGAAAAACCGAAGCGGCAGCGCGAGTGGGATGGTTGTTCTCAAAAACAGCGTCGCCGCTGCCATGCTACAGGCGTCGTTCCAAGATCCTTTATTCAATCTTCCAAGGTGGATGATGTTCGATAACATCGAGGACAAGGGTATGGTTCAGGAGCGGTCTTGGAACTTCCAACGACTGTTGATTGAATTGTCGAAATCTACGCCAAGTGAACACCAGATTATATTCACTACCTCAAAAATAGCGCCAGAACTTGAAGGGACAGAGTTCGTTGTGGGCAGAAAATACTCGAAGATCTCTCCCTCTTTGAACCTTTCGTCAGACGGATAAGTGAGGTGCCCCTAGATTTGTAGACGCTTTGCTTGGTAATTTTGGAACCAAGGAGAGACGGATATGAACAAGGGAATACGATTTACAGTTGAGTTCAAACAGGACGCTGTAGCGCAGGTCGTTGAGC
>Ga0316204_10010516_pt1 | contig 11899 bp, 13 predicted proteins | sample 6monrhotite_MG_2_FD_205661 | JGI IMG/M metagenome (GOLD analysis project Ga0316204, IMG submission 205661) | Microbial mat bacterial communities from mineral coupon in-situ incubated in ocean water Damariscotta River, Maine, United States -... | ecosystem: Environmental > Aquatic > Marine >...
CGCGGCTTATTTGGGGGTGCAATCTCGAGATTTGGAAAGCATGAAGGCCATGTTTTTTAAGAATCCTGATAGCGCCTATAAAATTCTAGAAATTGAACGTACGGCAACCACTTCAGAAATAAAAAAGGCATACCGTGAGATGGTAAAAAAATACCATCCCGATAAACTCCAACATATGGATGAAGCCTATCGAAAAGGTGCCGAAGAAAAATTCAATAAGGTTCAGCAAGCCTATGAACAATTGCAGAAAGAGCGCGGATTCTAAGAATGCTCGTTGCAATTCCCGCTCCAATACGTAAGGAACCCAGATTCATTACAACTAAGGCTCGTATGAAATACCTACTGCTTTTTTCGATACTCCTACTTTCTACCAGCGCGCTAATGGCGCAAGATAATGTCAACCTCAAAGGCGGATTTGCTGCCCAAGGATACGATGTGGTCGCCTATTTTCAAGACCAAGCCCTAAAAGGGGACAAGAAATTTAGCGCCACACACGATGGCATCAACTATAAGTTCCATAAAGCTGAAAATCAAGCAATCTTCAAAGAAAACCCTGAAATGTATGTGCCTCAGTATGGCGGGTTTTGCGCCTATGCCATTGCCAAAAATGGTGAGAAAGTTGGGGTGAATCCTAAAACATTTACCATTACTGACGGCAAATTGTATCTTTTTTATAACAGTTGGGGAGTGAATACGCTGGAAAAATGGAAGGCAGAAGGAGCCCCACAACTCCAAATGGAGGCCGACAAAAAATGGGATTCCATTTTAGAACAGGAGTAATTTCTCAAGTACCCTACAAAAACTAAAGGGAGTTACAACCCTAAGTATTAGACTCACAACCCGAGTCCAATGCTAGGGCCTTCGATTTTGATTTCATAATTTTTAGTTAAGGCTAAATATTAAAATAGTACAAATCCAAAAATATCTTTACCTTTGGCGTATGTATTCCTTAGCTGAAGAAAATTACCTCAAGACCATTTATCATTTGGAGCAAGAATCCAAAGGAGGAGTGAGTACCAATGCCATCGCAGCGCGGATGGAGACCAAGCCATCATCCGTGACCGATATGGTTCAAAAACTGGCAGATAAAAAAATGTTGTCTTATAAAAAATATAAGGGGACCTCCTTAACTGTTGATGGGAAGAAAATTGCGGCGAGTGTGATTCGCAAGCACCGTCTCTGGGAAGTGTTTTTAGTAGACAAACTCAAATTTCATTGGGACGAGGTTCACGAGATAGCCGAGCAGTTGGAACATATACATTCCGAAGAACTCATCACGCGGCTTGATAAATACTTAGGCCACCCTGATTTTGACCCACATGGCGATCCCATCCCAGATCAACATGGTCATGTAAAACCCACCGAGAAAAAATTGTTGTCCGAATTAGAGAAAAAACAGCGGGGTGTCTGTGTAGGGGTGAAAGAAACGGGTAGTGAGTTTCTTCAGTATTTGGACAAAAGAAACATCACCATAGGCACTAAAATTAGTGTGCTAGGAAAGGAATTTTTTGATGGCTCCATGATCATTCAAGTGGGAAGAGATCAATTTTTTATATCGAAGAAAACAGCAGAAAACTTATACATACAAACCAACTAACATGAAATCTTTACCGTTTATTTTAGTGATGATATGCTTCGGAATCCAACCATTACTGCAGGCGCAGGATGCCATCGAGTATACTGAAACGGTCTCCGACCTTATCACGGACCGGCCAGATGCCACCGAATCCCCAAACACGGTGTCCGCTGGCGCCATTCAAATTGAAACGGGAGGGTTTTATACGTCTTTTGAAGAAACCATTGACGGCAACAAAATTAAGCAGGAAGTCTTAGGCTATAATACAACCCTCATTCGCTATGGAATTTTAGACAATCTTGAACTGCGCTTAGGCTGGAACTTTGAAGAAGGACAAACCACCGTTAACAATACGAAGTTGATGGATGTGACGAGTGGTTTTTCCCCATTACTAGCCGGTATGAAGGTGAACATCACACAGGAAAATGGATGGATGCCCACCATTGGATTGTTAGGGCATTTATACCTACCATTAACTGCTGGAAACGATTACAAACCTGAAACTACGGGAGCCGACTTCCGGTTTTCCTTCGACCACACCCTCTCCCCTAAGTCGGGATTGGCCTATAACATTGGCGCTCAATGGGGAAATGACTCGCCAGAAGTTGCTTACGTATACACCTTGGTATATGGGTATAGCATCACAGACCGTCTTGGATTTTATGCCGAATTGTACGGGGATTTACCTGAAAACTCCATGGCCAACCACCTGTGGGATGCCGGGTTCACCTATTTAGTATCTCCCAACTTTCAGCTGGATGCCACCGTTGGCAGCAGCATTACGGAAGGTCAAGATCTATTAATTGCAGCTGGGATTAGCTATCGAATTTTAAAATAACAACTATGAAATATCTTTTCATTATTTTAATCACGGTTTGTCTTTTAGGTTGTAAAAACACCCAAAAAGAGCATGATAAATTAAATATAGTGACTACCACGACCATGATTACTGATTTGGTGCAAAATATTGGTGGTGAGCTCGTTGAAGTAAACGGTCTCATGGGCGCGGGAGTAGATCCTCATTTGTACAAGGCCAGTGAAGGAGATGTTTCTAAACTATACAACGCCGATATTATTTTTTACAACGGGTTACACCTGGAAGGGAAATTAGTGGAAGTGTTTGAAAAAATGGAATCTACTAGTAAAATTCAAGTTCCATTGGCCGATGGCTTGGACACCGCTACCTTGATTGGCTCCGAATATTTTGCATCCAACTATGATCCCCATGTTTGGTTTGACATAGAATATTTCAAGCAATTTTCAGAAAAAGTGGCCCAAGTACTGTCCGAGAATGACCCTGCCAATAGTGCCTTATATAATGAAAATCTGAAAGTCTATATTGGAAAATTAGACCTTTTACAAAAAGAAATAAGAGCTACCATCGCAAGTCTTCCCACCGAAAAACGAATTTTGGTCACCGCGCATGACGCTTTTAATTACTTCGGAAAAGCATACGATTTTAAAGTAGTTGGGCTGCAAGGGCTTTCCACTGCGACCGAAGCTGGCGTGCAAGATGTACAACGCCTATCTTCCTTCATCATTGAGAACAATGTCAAAGCAATTTTTGTGGAAAGTTCAGTCCCTAGAAGAACCATCGAAGCACTGCAACAAGCGGTAAAATCCAAAGGTCATGACGTTACCATTGGTGGCTCACTTTATAGCGATGCCTTAGGCAATAGTGGTACTGACGAAGGCACCTATATTGGAATGTTCAAATACAACGTCAATACCATCGTAAACGAATTGAAATAATGAAGGAAAAAATCGCCATACAAGTGGATGACCTTACGGTAGCCTATAATTATAAGCCCGTCCTTTGGGATATTGATTTGGTGATCCCAGAAGGAGTTTTGATGGCTATTGTGGGGCCTAACGGAGCGGGTAAATCTACCTTGATAAAGTCAATTTTGGGCATTATTAAACCCATCGCAGGAAGTGTCTCTATTTATGGGAAACCCTATGAAGAGCAGCGCAAACTAGTGGCTTATGTGCCTCAAAAAGGAAGTGTAGACTGGGATTTTCCCACTACCGCTCTGGATGTCATCATGATGGGTACCTATGGTAGTTTGGGTTGGATTAAAAGACCTGGGCAAAAAGAAAAGAAAGCAGCCTTGGAGGCGCTGGAAAAAGTAGGGATGCTTCCCTTCAAAAATAGACAGATAAGTCAGTTGAGTGGCGGACAACAACAACGAATCTTTTTAGCCAGAGCCCTGGTGCAGAATGCTTCCATCTATTTTATGGACGAGCCTTTTCAGGGAGTAGACGCATCCACTGAAATTGCCATTATCAACATTTTAAAAGAACTGCGAAAAGCAGGCAAGACGCTCGTTGTGGTGCATCACGATTTACAAACAGTCCCTGAGTATTTTGACTGGGTTACCTTCTTAAATGTCAAAAAAATTGCCACAGGTCCTGTGAAGGAAATTTTTAATGATACCAACTTGACCAAAACCTATGGAATCAATTATAAAGTAGCGGTTAATAAATAGGTTGCATGAATTTATACGAATATTTCGAATTGCTGTTCACGGATTACACCCTAAGGACCATCACCTTGGGAACGGCTGTATTAGGTGCCATCTGTGGAATGCTCGGGAGTTTTGCGGTCCTGCGGAAACAGAGTTTATTAGGCGACGCCATCTCACATGCAGCTCTGCCAGGTATTGCCTTGGCATTTTTAATTACAGGAGCCAAAGACTCAAACATCCTGCTTATTGGTGCGCTAGTGAGTGGCTTAATTGGCACCTTCTGGATTCGTGGTATGATTACCAAAACACACCTAAAAACCGATACGGCACTTGGACTTGTTTTGTCTTTATTTTTCGGTTTTGGGATGCTCCTACTTACTTACATTCAGAAACAACCCAATGCGAATCAGGCGGGATTGGACAAATACTTGTTCGGACAAGCGGCCACACTCGTGGAAAAAGATGTATTCCTGATGATGATTGTCACGGGAATTTCACTGTTTGTATTGCTCCTATTTTGGAAAGAGTTTAAAATTTTACTGTTTGATGCCGACTATACAAAAACGCTGGGGTTCAATACACGATTTATTGACATTCTAATCACCTTTTTTATCGTGCTTGCTATTGTTTTAGGCCTGCAAACCGTGGGCGTTATATTAATGAGCGCTATGCTTTTAGCTCCGGCCGCAGCCGCAAGACAATGGACCAATAGTTTGAGTACCATGATTGTATTGGCGGCCTTGTTTGGAGCCTTTTCAGGGGTGTTTGGCACGGCCATAAGTGCTAGCCAAAACAACTTATCCACTGGCCCTGTCATTGTATTGGTGGCTTCTGTATTTGTCTTGTTTTCCTTTATTTTTTCCCCAGGAAGGGGATTGCTTTTTAGAGAAATTCGCTTCCGAAAAAACCGAAGAGATTTAGAACTACAAAAGACGCTTCAGTTTATGTTTGGGATTGCCCAAACCCATGAAAATGTATCGCACCCGCATGCGATTAAAATTCTAAATAATTTTCAGGGCTTTACGCGAAAAACACTTCAGAAATTAGAAGAAAAAAATTGGATTACCATCGCTGGACAAGAATGGTCCATGACCATACACGGTTACAATAAAGCTAAGAATCTATACAACCAACAAGAGGAGAATGACTAGTCCGCAAATAGAAATACAATTAATTGCCATTGTCGTAGCGGTAGCTTGTGCCATTCCAGGTGTGTTTTTAGTGCTTCGGAAAATGGCGCTCATTAGTGATGCAATAAGTCACTCTATTCTGCCCGGGATCGTGATTGGTTTCTTTATTACCCAAGACCTCAACTCTCCATTGCTCATTTTATTAGCTGCTATTACTGGCGTGATCACGGTCATCCTGGTAGAGGCGATTCAAAAAACAGGTTTGGTAAAAGAAGACACCGCAATTGGTTTAGTCTTTCCGGCACTTTTTAGTATCGGTGTGATTTTAATAGCCAAAAACGCTAACGATGTGCACTTGGACGTGGATGCTGTTTTATTAGGAGAACTTGCGTTCGCTCCCTTTGATAGATTGTTAATGTCCGGCATGGATATGGGGCCTAAATCACTGTGGATTATGGGATCCATTCTGCTAATTAGTTTGGTGTTATTGTTTCTGTTTTTCAAAGAATTAAAAGTAAGCACCTTTGATGCAGGGCTGTCCTCGGCACTAGGCATATCCCCAATTGTTATGCATTATGGGTTGATGTCGGTTTCCTCGGTAACCGTTGTGGGTGCATTTGATGCAGTGGGTGCGATCCTCGTGGTTGCGTTGATGATTGCCCCTGCTGCGATTTCGTATTTATTGACTTCCGACCTGAAGAAAATGATGCTGCTTTCTATTGGCTTCGGAGTTTTATCTGCCGTTTCCGGCTATTGGCTGGCCCACCTTTTGGACGCGTCAATTTCGGGGTCTATTACCACCGTTTTAGGTCTTATCTTTTTACTCGTCTATCTGTTTGCCCCTCGGAAAGGCTTGCTTTCTGTTTTATACCGCCAGCGTCAGCAACGTACTGAAGTTTCACTCATCACCTTCTTATTGCACTTAACCAACCATTCCGAAGAAAGTGAACGGCATATCAATCATTTAAACGAGCATATCAATTGGCACAAGGTACGCGCAACCACCGTACTCGAGTTGGCCAAAAAGAATAACATGATTTTGGTTACTAATGAGATTGTTTCCTTGACAGAAAAAGGAAAAGAGTTCACTGATCTTGCCTTAGCATATATCATAACCAACAAGGATGAGAAAATAGAACATATGAAAGATGACTTCTTTCTCTTTAGAGGCTAGCTGTCTTTGGTACGCTTTTTCCAGTATCTTTATGAAACAAATAGCCGTAATGAAAAAAATCAGTTTTATATTAATCTTATTAACTAATAGTTTTTGCTTCGCTCAAACCGAAGTAGCAACTACTCCACAAATTGTCTTCAAATTGGCACTAGGTGAAACAGCCTCCTCCAACGGAGTTACATTTCATTTTAAAGAAGTGCTAGAAGACTCTCGATGTCCTGAAAATGCACAATGCGTTTGGGCGGGACAGGCCAGGGTTCAAGTACACCTTGCTGGTCCTACTATTGAGGAAACAGAAATAGATGTAATCGTTGGTAAAAAAGATAAGGATGTTATTTGTGAAGCGGACGGATATGTATTTCGAGCGGTTCAATTAACGCCCTATCCCATTGCTCCTGAAGGTAATAAAAATGGCTACGTCTTGCTTATTCTGAAGGAGAAAGTATGATTAGTGACAACCGCAATCCTTCTTACCGCATTTGGTTTTATCCCCATCTAAGGTCCCTAAAGACTGTTGTCTCGTTTCGAATATTGGATTCCATACAAACTTTTTGAGCAAAAAGCCTGTGGCGATACAAAAAGTTATAATGACAAGAATTGTTTGCATAGTGTAAAGATACTTAATTTAAAATTTGATAGGCTCCTAAAGCAACTAAGTAGGCGATCACTGTCATCACACCTAGCTGCCACATCGGCCATTTCCAACTATTGGTTTCCCTTCGCACTACCGCCAATGTACTCATACACTGCATCGCGAAGGCATAAAACAACAAGAGTGAAATCCCACTGGCAAAATTAAACCTAGGCGTGCCCAATATTGGATTGATTTCAGCAGCCATTCTATTTTTTATGGTTTCTTCTTCTTCACTCCCCACACTATAAATGGTAGCAAGCGTGCCAACAAAAACCTCACGGGCCGCAAACGAACTCACAATAGCAATCCCAATCTTCCAATCGTAGCCCAGCGGTTCCACGGCTGGTTCAATTACTTTTCCGAGAATCCCGATATAGGATTTTTCTAGTTTATAGGCAGCAATTTGAGTTTCAATTTCTTTTTCTGAAGTGTTCATACCACTATTTGCTTCACGTACAAATTGTTCCGCATTATTGAAGTCGCCAGGGCCATAAGAAGCCAACACCCACAGGATAATGGAGATGGCCAAAATGATTTTCCCAGCACCCAAAACGAAGGCCTTGGTTTTTTCTACCACGGTAATCAAGACGTTCTTTGGCAAGGGCACTTTATAATTCGGCATTTCCACCACAAAGAAAGTTTTGGATCTAATTTTAAGTACTTTATCCAACAAATAGGCCGAAAATATAGCCGAGCCGAAGCCTAGCAAATACAGAAACATTAGGGTTAGTGCCTGATAGGTAAAAAGACCAAGTACGCGGCCTTCAGGAATCACCAAGGAAATGATGATAAGGTACACGGGCAAACGGGCAGCACAGGTAGTAAAAGGTGTGACTAAAATAGTAATTAACCGTTCTTTCCAATTCTCAATATTTCGGGTCGCCATGATTGCTGGAATGGCACAAGCCGTTCCTGAAATTAACGGCACTACACTTTTTCCGCTTAAGCCAAATCTTCGCATGACTCGATCCATTAGGAACACCACCCTACTCATATATCCACTTTCCTCTAAAACGGAAATGAACAGAAATAGGAAGGCGATCTGTGGAATAAAAATTACAATACCGCCAAGTCCCGGCACGATTCCTTCAGCGATAAGATTGGTGAAATCACCAGAGGGCAAGTTGTTTTTAAGCACCTCGCTCAAATGTGCAAAGGAGCTATCAATAAAATCCATTGGGTAGCTGCTCCAATCAAAAATGGCTTGAAATATGAGTAGTAAAATTCCGAAGAAAATGAAATAACCCCACACTTTGTGCGTGAGCACCCGGTCGAGTTGACTTCTGAAGTCTTTTGCGTTGGCCGTATCAATCGTCAAGGTTTCCTTCAAGGTATCGTTGATAAACTGATACCGTTTGATGGTTTCTTTTTGCTGAAGTCGCTTAAGATTGCTAGCCGACTCGGTTTTAAAGGAGGCAACACCGGTAAAGTCATTTCGTTCTAATTTCCCGAAGTTGACGTCTTGCGTAATCACCAACCAAAGCTTGTATAAATCCTGGTTTGGAAACGTTTTTTGCAGTCGGTCGAAATACTCTGGTGCAATGATAGACGCATTTACACAAGGCTTGGTGGATAGGTGTTTAAAATTGGCGATGAGCTCTTTTAATCCATCAAAGCCAGTATTTCTTCGAGAACTAACTAGCGCTATTTTTGTTTCCAATTGGGCTTCCAATGCTGGAATATCTAATGAAATGGCCTTTCTCCCCATGCGGTCTGCCATATTAATAGCCAAAATTGTAGGAATTCCAAGGTCTTTGATTTGTGTAAAAAGTAAAAGGTTCCGCTTTAGGTTTTCAATATCACAAACCACCACCGCCACATCTGGAAAATCCTTATCGTTTTTGTTGAGTAAAACTTCGATAACCACATTTTCGTCAAAGGAAGAGGCGTTCAAGCTATAGGTGCCCGGCAAATCTAAAATATGTGCTTTTACCCCGCGATCTAGTTTACAAATGCCTTCTTTTCGTTCTACCGTAATGCCCGGATAATTCCCTACTTTTTGATTAAGCCCCGTCAACCTGTTGAAAACAGAAGTCTTTCCAGTATTTGGATTGCCTATAAGTGCGACGTTAAGCTGTTTGGCCATGGGTTAGGGAATCAATTCTATTTCAATCTGTATGGCCGTCTCTTTTCGAATTGCCAAATGACTGCCGTTTATATTCAAATAGAGTGGGTCATGAAAGGGTGCCATTTGAACTAAGGTCACTTCGTTGCCTGGCAAACAACCCATTTCGAGCAGCTTTAAAGGCACCAAATCCAAAGAAAACCCCTTGATAAGGGCGCGTTCTCCTTTCCGTAAATCGGCAATTGTTGGCATTATTCTTATTTAGATTGATTTTAAACAATACAAATGTAATTGAAAATGTCGAGCTAGAAAAGTGTTTTTGAATTCCTTATGATTCTTTCTCTTATGGCATTGTTTTATTGACAACAGCCTGCAGTTTCTGCCCATTTCTAGGGACTCTTGGATTATGAGAATCTACTTTTCCTTTTTTAGAATTTCTATGTCTTTTAAGAGGCGCTCAATGGCTTCCATGTTAGTGCCGTCATAAATTCCGCGAATCCGTTTTTTGGTATCTACCAGCACAAAATTCTCCGTATGTATCATGCCATATTCTTCGATATCAGGGAAGTCTTTTACCGCGAGATACGACTTTCGGGCCAAGGTATAGATTTGTTTCCGGTCCCCCGTGACCAAGTTCCATTTGGCATCATTTACTCCTTTTTCAAGCGCGTAGCGCTTTAGCTGTGCAACACTATCAATCTCTGGTGTGACCGAGTGTGAGAGCAATAGTACGTCCGCATCGTCCTTTAGTTTTTGTTGAATATGCACCATATGATCTGTCATGATTGGGCAGATGGTCTGACAGGTAGTGAAGAAAAAATCGGCCACATAAATTTTGTCGGTATAGTCTTCTTGGGTAACAGTGATCCCATTCTGATTGGTGAGGCTGAAATCGGCTATTTTGTGGTATTTTTTTATATGCTGAAGTGTGGTGTCGACCACTTCCGCGTTGAAGTCGGCGGGCTGATAAATCTTAAGCCTAAGCGTTGGTTTCAGAATAGAATAAATACTGAATATGATAATCACTGAGAGAATGGCGAGGACAATTCCGAAGAATTTATACTTGGCAAAAAACTGAAGCATACAGACGAAACATTTTTGCAAAATTACCACCTAAAAAATGATTGTCCTTCCCGTAACCGTTAAAACTTTTCTAATACTAGTGGCTGCAGCGCTATTAATTTTTTTAACACCGTATAAACGATTACTTTTGTGCGTTCCAAAAATGGACATTTAGAATTATGACTGCATCTGAAATTATTATAATAACGGTTCAATTTTTATTGAGTCTCTCTCTCTTGATTATTCTTCACGAAGCTGGGCATTTTGTCCCAGCGCGTATTTTTAAAATGCGCGTGGAGAAGTTCTTCTTATTCTTTGATGTGAAGTTCGCCTTGTTGAAAAAGAAAATTGGTGATACTGAGTATGGTATTGGTTGGCTGCCATTAGGTGGCTATGTGAAAATATCGGGGATGATCGATGAGAGCATGGACAAAGAAGCGATGGCCTTGCCGCCACAACCTTGGGAATTTAGAAGTAAGCCAGCTTGGCAACGTCTTATCGTGATGTTGGGTGGTGTGATTGTCAATTTTGTTTTGGCATGGCTCATTTACGTGGGGATGATGTTCACTTGGGGTGAGCAAGTTTTTACTACTGAAAATGCTGCTGATGCCTTGATGGTGAGTGAATTTATGTCTGAGAAAACAGGATTAAAAACAGGAGACCAAATTGTCGCTATTGACGGTGAGAAGTATGAAAAATTCCAAGATGCGATGCAAAACGTATTTATGGCAGAACAGGTGGATGTATTGCGCGATGGTCAACCGGTGCATTTGGACATCCCTGTAGACTTTGTTGGACAATTAGTGGATGCGAACGATTCCATACGTCCTGTGTCTTTAAGACGGGCCTTTATAGTTAGTGAAATTCCTGAAAATTCGGCCAACTTGAATTCTGGCCTTAAGGTTGCCGATATTATAACTGATGTGGATAACCAAGGGTTTCGCTATTACGACCAAATAATTGACTACATAACTGCAAATAAAGGAAAAACCGTTGAAGCTGTGGTGCTAAGAGAAGGCGAGAAAATTTCCACGACTCTTAAGGTTACCAATGATGGGAAGTTTGAACTAATTACTGGGGGAGCATCACTTACCGACTTGGGAAAGTTAGGTTTTTATGAGCATTCGGTAAAAGAATATTCGTTTGCTTCATCCTTTGGTGCTGGTTCACGAAAGTTTGTGGGACAGTTTAAGTCCTTCGGAAGACAATTAAAACTAATTGTCAATCCAAACACTGGAGCTTATAAAGGTTTAGGAAGTTTTATTTCTATTGCAAAGATTTTCCCAACTACTTGGAATTGGGAAGTGTTCTGGAGAATTACCGCCTTCTTATCCATTATGTTAGGCGTGCTTAATCTACTGCCTATACCAGCATTGGATGGTGGACACGCCATGTTTTTAATCTATGAAATGATCGCTGGAAAAAAACCAGGAGACAAGTTTATGGAATATGCACAGATCGTTGGATTTGTGTTACTTATCTGCTTATTTGTATTTGCTTTTGGGAATGATATTTACAGGCATTTTATAAAGTAGGAAAAAAATTAATAATTCTTTTTCGCGTGAAGGAAAAATAATTATATTTGCGTCCGCTTAAAAGGAATTACACCTTCCTCTTTAGCTCAGTTGGTTAGAGCATCTGACTGTTAATCAGAGGGTCCTAAGTTCGAGTCTTAGAAGAGGAGCGAAAAGAAGCCGGTTTACGAAAGTAGACCGGTTTTTTTGTTATTTGTTTGCACATAGTTTGCACAACCTTGGCTATAACACTCCAAAGATGGCAAATGTGAAAAC
>Ga0316204_10010517_pt1 | contig 11898 bp, 5 predicted proteins | sample 6monrhotite_MG_2_FD_205661 | JGI IMG/M metagenome (GOLD analysis project Ga0316204, IMG submission 205661) | Microbial mat bacterial communities from mineral coupon in-situ incubated in ocean water Damariscotta River, Maine, United States -... | ecosystem: Environmental > Aquatic > Marine >...
TAATAATTATACGAACGCCTAATAGCGAGTTGGCTCACCTATCTTCTAAATTTTCAAAAGCATAATAATAGACCGACATAAAAAAAAACCTGCAATGTATGCAGGTTTTCTTTTTTGCGTGTGTCTATTTAAAGTTTACGGAGTTACATTAACCCGAATGCTCGGTGGCGTACTATCAAAGTCGCCGACCGAAGTTCTCACATTCAATGTCACTAAATACGAGCCGACACGATTGAATGTAACTGTCCCTGGATTTTGTACCGAGGTATTTAACGAGGCACCACCAAAATCCCAAAAATAAGAGACTGTCTGTGTCGTCGCACCGATGGAAGACCCAGTAAAATTCAAACTGGTCCCCACTCGAATCGTCGCATTATCACGAGGGGATAAGATATTACCCTGCAATCGGCCGATGCCACCGCTGGGTGGTTGTGGTGGAAATGGACCCGGCCGATTAACAATAATCCGACGTGTTCCACCAATCCGTGAAGTCACACCTGTTACTCGATTGGTGCCGGATACCTCAAAGCGCACTTCAAATTCACCGGCGTTCCGAAATAGAATCCTACCAGGGTTTTGCACGGTTAAATCGGGTAATAAATTCGCGTTACCAAATCCGCTTAATCGGACAAAGCGCCATAGATAACGAATACCAAGGTATTGTCTTGAATCCAGGGAATCCCCTTGAAAGTTGACTTCTGAACCCGCATTAATAATTATATCGTTGGCTGGGGAAAGAATTCCGCCAGCTAATACCGCATTATCAATGACCCGAACAATGATAACCGCTCGCGAACGAGTCAACACGTTACCAAAGGTATCAACCATCCTAACATTTAACGTCACTTGGTATTGTCCACCACGCTGGAATGTGACAGAACCCGCATTGCTTTGACTAGAAGCCGGTGCAATATTGTCACTGAAAAACCATTGATATTCGACCTTATAACCTGCTGGCGGAGTCACAGGACGTGCGGCAAATATCAATTGATCACCAGCCCCAATAGTAATGTCACTACCCTCCGGACTTAAAATCGGGCTTTGCTGTGGTCTCTGTGGTGGTAGACTCGATCCAATGACGGTAATGGTACGACGCACTTCTTGGCCCACCAAAATACCATTGGTATTCCCTACAAGAAAAGAAACGTTATAGATTCCAGGCTGGGTAAAGGTAATTGCACCCGGATTAAGTAAATTAGATGTGGGCGCAGCCTCATCAAAATTCCAAAAGTATTGTAATGGAGTCAACCTTGCTTCTGGTAATCCTGTCGCCGCTTGTGCAGAAAATGTAACGCTACCACCCACTTGAATCGTCATATTAGAGGCAGGTGAAATAATCTGATTTTGTCTAACATTAGACCCTTGATTACCCGTTGACTGGACCGTAATGATACGCACCGGAGGATTGGGATCAGCCAGTCCCGTCGCATCTGCCGCAATAAATTGCACGGTATAAACCCCTGGATTGTTAAATCGAATGAGACCAGGAACTCGCTGGGTTGAATCCTCACTTGCTCCACCAAAATCCCACAAATAATGCAGCGGTTGATTATTTTCTGGATCAAATCCATCGCCCGAAAAAAACAAGGCATCCCCAGGACGAATCACCACATTTGTGGTGGGAGAGCTAATGACTCCTGTCGGCGGAAGATTATTAGAAACATTGCCTGCCAATACCGTCACCACGACTTGTGCAGCTTGGAGATTCGACACACCGAAATTAGTTTGTACGTTTAAACGTACTATAAAGGTGCCTGCGGATAAGAAACTTAAACGACCTGGCGTTTTCGCTGTTGAGCTAGGCACCGGAGAAGTCACGGCTCCACCAAAATCCCAAAAATAGCGTAAGGAAGAAGGGCCAATCGCCGGACCAAAACCTGAGCCAATAAAATCAAGGCTCTCACCAACACTGATGGTAACATTGCCACTCATAGGCGACATAATCAATGGCGCGGGCACCGCAACAGGTGTATTGGGTGGTGGGGCCGGGCTAGGAGTGGGCGTCGGGTACGGTGTGCCGTAACCTGGGGCATTTGTTGAAGACTGAACAATAATAACTCGTGTGCTCGGTGTTGGATCGGATATTCCTAAAGAATTGGTTACCGTCAATTTAACCACAAAAGCCCCCGGCACATTAAAAAATATCTGACCAGGATTCTGCGCATTTGAATTCGGTCCTGCACCACCAAAATCCCAATGATAACTTATCGGTATCCGCCCCAAGGCATCAGAAGCTGCTGCTGCGAAATTCACTGATTGGCCTGCCATAATTGTCATATTCTGTGCAGGACTTAACATTAAACCTTCAGGCCAAGCGGCTAAAGGTGAAATGTTCTGGTCAGCGACCGCTTTGATGGACGGCGAAGCTAACGCACGGGACTGTGATCTTTTCACCTTTAACGTATCACACTCTTCAGGTGCATTTTCGATGCTTTTTGATACTTTATTATCATCTTGAGATGCTGTCACCTGACAGACAAAACCATTTATTTTAATCTGCCATGCACCCACATCTGCGGTGGTGCTGGCTAATAAATTAGCCGCTAAATCATCAATGAGTTCAATTTCTGAAGTCCCATCACTTCGACCAGCAACCGTCAACGTGGCTGTCTCTTTATCCCAGCTAGCATGCGTAATGGTTAAATTATTCGATTGAGATATGCCGGGATTATCACATGCCAATAGAACAACTGAAATAAACAAAATGAGAAACAATGAAAAACAATGAATACGACAATAATGGCTTAACGACATTTCATCTCCCCCAAGAAATGATACTTCAGGTGCCGCCGCGTACGGGACGTTATTTTTTTAAAATATTGAAACAGGACGAATACAATTGAAGGACGTTATATGGAAAAGTAGCTTGCCTTCCATCATTTATAATAATTCTTCTAAGTATTGTTAATACGCCTACTTATTATTATTAAGTTGTATAACTTTAATACAAAAGACGGCTCAGGGCAAACACTAAGTGATCAACGTAATGCGAATGTCCATTGCAATTGCTGAAATTCCTCTCCTTAATTATTGGACATCATATATGAAATTTCGCTCGGTCATACAGACTATATGTTTGACAATAAATCCTCGATCGCTGCACCCTCATGCTTTTTTCTCAGCAAGCAAGCAAAACATTCGAGTCATTATACTACAGTACTTTCTAATCATATTAAGTTTATGGCCAAGTATGTAGCTTATGACCTACAGCATTAAACTCACAACACATCCTAACCTAGCAATAATCCTACAGCCATTAACGCAGGCATCAATAGTGTTATCAACACATTCAATCCCATATAAGGAACTAATCGCTCGGCATTATTCGCATATCTGACAACACCAAGATACAAAGGCAGCGCACCCATCAAGGTGACCATAGCCATTAACACCAATACAGGCAAGCTATCAAAATAAACACTCAAGCATAAGATCAGATAAACCCAGAGCAGTGATATACCGAAAAGATGACTTGCAAACCGGGTTCCCATCACAATAGCAATATGCCTTCTGCCTACTACCTTATCTGCCTCAATATCTGGCATTTGATTTAGTAAAAGTAAGTTATTGGCTAACAAAAAGGGAACCAATGAAACCACAAAAGCGGTCCAACTGTAATGGCCTGACAAGATTAAATCGGTCCCCATTACCATAAGGGGACCGAAACCCACACCCGCTGCGATCAAACATAAGATGGGGTGATGGGTTATCCAAGAGGTATACAGCGTGATTAGCAATACACCCAGCATACCCAATGGTAACAACGCGAGTCCATTAACGTAGATAAAATGCAAACCAATGGTACAAGTCACAATGAGTGTAAGAATGGCTATCCCCAAGACTTGCTTAGCAAGTTCAGGGTGCTCCACTAAAGTACCACTGCCACCACTAAAGGATGTACGCTTTGTTTTGAAATCTAAACCCGAACGAAAATCAAAATATTCATTAAATGCATTCACGCTGATATGCGCACAAACCGCAGCTAACATGATGAGCCCCAGATAGAACAGATTGATTTCATGCCCTGACCAAACCGCCGTACTGACTCCCAATAACACACATACCGGAGTTAACACTAAAAAAGGCAAACGTAATGATCCGATGGGAAATGCCATACAGTGAATCCCTCTTGGAAACAAAACTTAAAACCTATATCGCATGGATAAGGTAATCACATGAATGCGATGAGATGGACTCACCTCACCCAAGCTCAATAGATTGGGTGAGGTATCGAGTGTCACACCCTGTCTGCTCCAGTCATCGCTGTGATAACGTTCATACCAATACGCAAGATGAAGTGACATGGATGTCTTCCATCGATAGTCTGTATAAATTTTTAGCGCATCAAGCTTAGTGAATAGATCAGGAAATCCTGTATTTCCTGCACCGTTATGCACCGTGACTTCACCTCGGGTTCGCATTTGGTTATAATCCAGGCCAAAGTCCAGTTTATTTCTGACGGCTTGATATTTTACCCCCATCACAAAACTATCAACCCGATCATTGTTGTTTGCATACCAATCCGGGCGAGCAAAAATTTGACTCCCTATTTGTTTGGACTCAATTTGTTCATAGCTTTTGTAAAAATACACACTTGTTTTTTGACCAAGTCTGACCGAGCTATCCAGACTCACCGTCACATTTTGACTTTCTGTTAAACCTAGCTTTGATTTGTGATAGTCATCGTTAGCGAAATCAATACCTAATCCAATATTGATCTGCTCATGTGGTGTCAAACTGGCATGAATCGCTAGTTTGTCGCGTATACGATCCGCCATATTATATTTTTTCAACAACGGGTTTTGCGGTGCATCATCCAAGGTGATCCCATCATATGCCGATGCATTGCGCTGCGCATGTTCAAGCTTTGCAGTAATGGCTACCGCCTGCCTGATACGTACATTGAGCTTTCCCCAAAAATGATGATCTTTGGTTTTATTGATAGCTTGCAGAGTCCGTTTTTGCCGCTGGTAATCAAAACCCATGGCCATTGAACTCCGTTTAAGCACTCGATAATCTGCGCGCAATTTAACAACACTTCGAGTAAAACTATAAGGTGAGTTGGTGCGCGGCAACGCAACAAAGCTGTCTGTGGTTACCCAAGGATAAACACGTTGAGGTGTTTTATTGTCTCGCTCATGATAAATATAGTTGGCTTGGAGTTTGAGTTTGTCGGTTAATGATGAACTTATTCTGAATTTACCAGTGACAGTATTCACCCGTATAGCCGCCGTGCTGGCCGGCAATGGTGCAACCACTAAATTGGAATTTAACGTGGCCGGTAAAAATGTTTCATTCTGCTCCATACGACCCACCGCCACATCGCCATTGACGCGGGTTTGTGCGCTGATCTGATATCCTGTGGAAAAAATAATCTGCTGAAATTGATTATCGGGAGGCAGTGCCAATTGTCCGCTATCTGCGCCTGCGACAATCGATGTAAACGGATTCTGCCAAATCAACGATTTATTACGATTGCGAAATGCCGAAGCATAATACGCCAATTTCAGCTGCCATTTAGTTTGATAATACGACGCCGAAGCATCCACTTCATCGGTCACATAATCCACCGGTGCGACTAATTGCACTGCCTTGAAAAAAAACGAACCTGCCAGGCGTTTTTTGCCTTGCTTGGTGGTACGGTGATATTTCGCCGCGTATTCCCAATGCGTATTTGCATTAAATAACGCACCGAGAGTTAGCTGATTCCTTTGCGTATCGAGACCCACTTCTTGTGCGCTGACATTCAATTCACTCATGTCATGCGTTACACCGGCGGCGTTCCAAGTCGATGGCAATGACAAGTGATCACTGCCAATACCACGGTAAGGCGTCTTTGCACTATCCGAAGTAAAATACGGCAACTCACTGTAGTTGATAAATAACTGATATTGTCTTTGCTTACCTGCGTCAATGCTCAGTGTGCGGCTATCCAAACCTAAATCAGATGCCGTTAAATCCATATAAGAGGCATTTTGGTGACGATAACGCAGGTCAGCGTTGGCAACAAAAAAGTTATTCGCTTGATTCAGCCCCGTGTATTGCCCAAATTTAAACGAGTCATCCGATAGCTGACCAATGCCAAGTTCCAATGTCCCATGCATGCCTTCTTCAAACAAACAGTATTTGCATCGCCATCGGGAAAAATCGATCTCCGGCTCGGTAGCTAATGCGATCTCTTCTGCCATCAGCCATGACAGCGGCACACATAATACCGCCAGCACACAACATTGCTTGAGTCTCATGATTAATTTGCGTCGAATATCCATGGACGCCACCATTTTTCAATTCAATTTAGCGCATTAATTTCGCACCCGAAGGGTGATTTGAGCCATGTACTTGCGCATGACAATTGATGCATCCTCCCGCGAGCAATAATGCTGAAGGGTTGCCATCAGCTAAACCCGAGCCATCCAATGCCAAACTCGGATGACCCGCTTGACTGTGGCACTGCTGGCACAACAACGGCAATCGTTTTACCAATAACGCAGGATGTATGGAGCCGTGCGGCAGATGGCATAAACGACAATCCTCAGCAGCCGGTGCATGTTCCCACAAATACGGCCCACGCATTTGTGCATGGCAGCGGAAACAAGTTTCATTGAGTGTCGGCATGCTCAACAGAGCCTCTGAAATCGCCCCATGCGCACGATGACAATCACTGCAACCCAGCTTACCAAAGCGCATGAGATGTGATGAAGGTTTGAAAAACTCAGCACGGGCTTGCTGATGACAAACAAAACAAATCTCAGGTTGTGTCAACCGGGTTAAAACCGGGTCTTGTGGTACATGAATTCTATGGCAATTGACACAAACCACACCCTGCCCTTCATGTGAACTTGACTGCCAAAAAATACGGCCACGCTTGTTATGACAAACTAAACACACCTGGTTTTGCGCTTTGGTTGACAATAATGATTTTTCACCAAAATTAATAATGAGTTGTCGTTGTTCTCCTGACCCCACTTTTCGACTATGTTCTGCACCCGGTCCATGACAGGCTTCGCATTGCAACCCGGCAAAGGGTGTACGTGCATCGGCCAATGCTGCATGTTTGGTTTTGAAAATTGAAAGCACAGCAAATTCCGATGTTTCATTATGGCATTTGAGGCAAGTGTCCGCGCCTTTTTTGCTATATTCTGAGGCTTGCACCTTGTTAGTATCTCCCGTTGATTCCGCCCAGACAACACTCAATGCCATATTGCTTAACAAACACAGTAGGCTGATTAGCCCATATTTACGATACCTAGGATGGCGATTAATGGGGTGCATGAACTAACGCCACATCAGCAACCCGCCCTGGCCCATGACATACCGCACAGGTCTCCACCGGTGAAATATCAATGCTCGCCTGATTGGCATCAAAGATAGCCCCATTTAGTGTCATGTGTGTTCTAGCCAGTATTCCATCGTGGCACGATGTACAAACCGAAGCGATGGGAGTCATTCTTAAATCATCACTTGGATTCATCAAGCCATTGGCCAGCGAGGTGGCATCGGTGGCGTGGGGTGCAGCTTGGGTCACACTGCCTAAAATACCATGTTGGGACGGAATTTCCCATGGGCCGATCAACTCATAGGTTCCCGGTAAATGACACGCTTCACAAGCTTGCAAGCTACCAGGAAAGCGCACATGACTAAAATCATGCAGCCGATTACCAAAGCCAAAAACAATCAACCCTGCCTGACGAAAACCATGGGCTGCGCTGCCGTCATAGTTAGTCTTCGCAGCGGCGTGGATGGCATGAATTAATCGTTTAAAATCGATTGATGCTTCTGTTTTTCCATCCAGGCTTAACGACGCATCCGGCGCACCGGCCTGGTTTTTGGGACGTTGATTCACGTCCGTGGCACGGGCATTGTGACAAATCACACAAAGCTCAATTTGGTCGGTACGATTGTTACCATGCAGACTGAGTTGTTGATGGCATTGGTTACATTTTTCAATGGCAACCACTTGACGTCGCTCAGTTAAGTTATCGCTAATAGAGAAGTCCTTCACTACGCTCGTCACCGGTACTTGAATACTCCAAGCATCCGTATCATCCTGCGCTGCCAAATGACCTTCAAAGCCAACCCGACCGGTACCTTGCGCATCGACTGGCAAAGCGGAAAGTTTTGTCAAGCTATATACCCCTGCCGTTACCGTACAAGCCCAATCCACGATGGGAATACCATCGCAGGCATCCACCGGATTGATTGAAATCGGCTGACCTGAATTGACGTTGCTTAGCTGATTGGTAAATCCCAGCGTATTCCAGCCAATGAGTATGGCTAAACGACTGGTCGAAGGCGTTGTAAAAACAGCACCACTGGTAATATCATAAAGCGTCTGGTTATTACTGGGATCGGTCACCGAAAATTCAATCACTGGCGTATTGCCACCGGTGACATTCAGCAGATTGAATTGATATTTGGCCTGCTCTACCTGAGCCGGGATGTTATGTGCTTGCTCAATACTGCCAGCAATGCGGCCAGCGCTATGACAGGTCGTGCACTCACTATTATCGGCGACAATACCACCGGGATGCCCACCCGGTGTCGCACTGCCATCCACATTAAAATCGATATTATCATGGCACGACCCGCAGGCCTCCATGCTGGCTTGGCTATTCCAATAATGGCCTTGAGGCGTCTCAGGATCTTCACCATCATGGCATTTATTGCAATAACGAATATCTTGCGGTAATTCAAGGTCCGAATAATCGTGTTTGTTGTCCCGAAAACCCCAGATGGCATATTCACCGCCGGCAATCACGCTGGGTAAATTGGCCCCACGATGAATTTTATGAATCATGACCTTAAAATCAACAACATTGCCGCTATTGGCATCTTTCGAACCAGGATTATGACAGATCACGCAATATTTGACGTCAATGCGCGCATCGTGAGCTTCCAGTTGATAGTGGCAAGCATTGCACTTAGCCGTGCTGACAATATCACGACGGAAAATATCCTCCGTGCTGCCATCGGACGGACGAAAAGTATACGTCGCGTTCACCGCAGGCAACGCCCCGCTGGTTTGTATACTGAAACGATGGGTTAAACTGGCATCATAGACCACCGCCAGCGGCATGGTGACTTGAGTAATATCTGTCGCAAAAGTATAACGATATCGCCCCTTGCCTTGCTCAACTAACTGACCATTATTTTCACGGGTGGCCTGTATCGCACTATTGCCTGTCGCTGGACCCTCCGTTGCGGTCTCGGTTTGATTGAGATAACTTTGCCATTGACTTGGACTACCAAAGCTGCCTGACACCAGTTTCGCCACAGCAAATCGTAAGTCATCAGTCGTCAATCCCCTGACAGTATCACCGTCCTGATTGGTGACGGTGAAATCGACAACAGGCGCACTATTGATGACAAGCTTATCAATAACCATATGGAGAGACGTTGCAGTTGATGCCAGAACATCCGCCGAGCCAGAGCCAGCCGGTCCCATCGGACCTTGCTCACCATCATCGCCGCTACAGCCAATCAGGAAAAAGAGTACCAAAAAACTTAGCAAAAAAAAGTGACAGCACCGCGATACTCGGCCAATCCGCTTCATAACTACCCCCTTATTTTGCCATTGTTTATCATCACATCTAACGCCCAATTTCACCTTGATACAAATCAAGTATACGTTAATCAAATTCACAGCCAACAACAAAAATGGTCAAGCCATCATCGATTTGATGCTTTGAGTTTTTATTAGCTCAAACTCTTCTACGTATAACTACCTAACACTGTCATTCATTATTACGGCAGCTTCCAACCACCGCGCTGAACGGCAAACAATGGGTCCACGCTGTCAGCGCTTCAATTTGCAAAACTCTGAGCAATCATTCCTTAGGAATGGACACGAAACACTGGCGCAAGACACCCAAGAGTCAACAGCAGAAATTCAATCACTGATTGAAAAGTTAAAACGGGTGTGAAAAATACAGCTCTTGCACGATTTATCATAAGATCCAGCAAGTGATTATTCAAACCCCATCACCATTGGCTTTATCACGAGAGAAAAGCTTAACTTGACTGTAAAACCTAGTAATTCACTTTGGAATAAAATACCAAAACGTATCCAACATTGACTTCACAACAATATGATTTCCCATGCTTTCCCATGCAGGACTAACATAACATTAGCACCCCACGATCAGTACTTAGACCCATAGCACAAACAAGAAAACGCTATATTTATGAGCAAAACTCACTCATGTGATATATTTTTAAGCGATTTGGGATTTACATTGAGCCTCAATAAAGACTAGACTATAAAGACTTAAAAAAATAAATAACCATAAAAACCGACACGGAGCCTACCATTCAATCTTGCTTAGCATTAGGTCCCACAATGATTTTTCTTCAGTCGACAATACAACCTGTATTACCTCCACCAGAAAAACCGCTGTGAAACCCAATGCATTTGCACTGCTGTGATTAAATTTTTGCGCCGTACCGGTTAATCATTGTCAACACTTCACGCTTAGTCTATGTGATGCTGTTTTCAATGCGAACTTTCATACCGTGGGAAAACATCAAGTTATCTGGGAGATAACTTGGTACAGGAAGGGGAATCATTCATGAAATATTACTTTCAATGGCTATTACTATGTCTTTTGTATTTTTGGATAGTCGGTTGTTCCGAATCTATACCGTCAGCAAAAACTGATATTGAGGTAAGAGATACCAAATCTACCGTACGTATCACAGAGCAAACTGCCACCAATCGCATCTCACCCGATCAGATCGGTGTTAAAGCAACGGCATTTGATCAAACCATGTACGATGACGCCTCGCTGGCCTTAGGCGGCCTGGCGTATGATAAATGGTGGATCATGGATGACTTAGGCAATATAGGTATCCTTCCGCCAAATACCGAGACCAATCACCCGCTTTGGCCAAAATTTAACACCAAAAAAACCAACGACACCACCTGGCGATGCAAATCTTGCCATGGCTGGGATTACCGTGGCCGAAAAGGTGCTTATGGCAGCTCAAGCAGTAGCTACTTTACAAAAATTAAAGGTTTCATCGCCGCCGATGATGACACCCCCAATTTCACCACCCCCGCCGATATTTATGCCTTCATTGACGATGGTCAAGTGTTGCAAGCCAGCGACCACACCTTTGGCACGGTTGCCACGCCTGAAGTATTACATGCGCTCACCAAATTCATTGTGACCATGCAAGAAGAAGCCACAGCGGGAAAAGAACCTTGGTTGGTCATTGATAGCGGAACGAAATTAGCCACCGGAGGTGATGCCGCCAATGGCAAAATCATCTATGATATGCCCACAGAACAAGCTCCCACCGGGGGTGGCTGTGATATCAATTGCCATGGACCGGATGGACGAGCAATTGACTTTAGTACCGATCAAAATAAATTTGTCGATACCTATGCCTGGGACAATCCCTGGGAGATATTACATAAAATACGCTTTGGACATCCCAATGCGGATCCGCCGATGCCCGGCTTGGTTTGGTATGATCCGCAATTTGACTTTCAGTCCGCTATTGACGTACTGCGTTATACCCAAGAAAGTTTAATCCCTAGCACCGCCGGGTTTGATGTGACTCGTTATGCAGCAAGTCGCGATCAGGTCATCGCAGATTTTGCACGCGGTGGCATGTTATGGGATAAATGGTGGACAGATAGCAATGAAGCCACCCCATTAACCGTGCCTACCAGCGCTACTGCCACTCATGAACTATGGGCCAGCTCAGGAAACACCACCGAAACCAACGATGCAACATGGCGATGCAAATCATGCCATGGCTGGGATTATTTGGGTGCAGCAGGCGCCTATGGATCAGGGGATTACCTCACCGGAATTAAAGGTGTAGTGAAAGAACCTGAGGGCACCCTACCGAATAACGCCACCCCGGCAGAAGTTTTTGACATCATCCACT
>Ga0316204_10010520_pt1 | contig 11894 bp, 7 predicted proteins | sample 6monrhotite_MG_2_FD_205661 | JGI IMG/M metagenome (GOLD analysis project Ga0316204, IMG submission 205661) | Microbial mat bacterial communities from mineral coupon in-situ incubated in ocean water Damariscotta River, Maine, United States -... | ecosystem: Environmental > Aquatic > Marine >...
TTAGATATAGGTCATTACTTCCCCTACTCGCTACTCTTGACAGTAAAAACTGTTCATTGTCTTTGCCTATATCAGTAATGCGCCCGATTCCTTGATTCACTATGCTCAATTCAGTCGTTTTGGCCAGCATATTATAAAGATGACTATCCATGCCGGAAGCATTGTTTTGATTTGAAGAATAGGACAAATAATTTCCGTCGTCGCTCCAGTTGCCCATCCAATTATTTGATTTTCCTCCACTGGTAATTCGTTCAATTTCGCTTCCATCTGCCTTGATTGTGTATATCTGGCTATTCATACCACCACCGGGAGCAAGTTGAAAGGCAATTTTATTTCCTTTTGGTGACCAGATTGCATTGGAAACCGGATCATTAAAGTTTGTCAATTGTATAGGCCAGCCTCCAGTACTTGGGATTTTCCATAATTGTGGAATTCCACTAATATTCGATATAAATGCTATTTCACTGCCATCCGGTGAAAATGATGGTGAATAACATGCTCCTACTTTTGCCATCGCCTCTATTTTGGCAGTAAGTTCTTTTGATGACTTTTGCGCAAAGGAGTTTATCGAGATGATCAATAGGGGGAGGAATACGATCCTGAGAGTTATTTTCATAATTTATTTTTTCATTCTTTATTAATTATATGCTTTGTTAGACTTTGTTATTCCCTCAACGATCTCTGTCTTATTAATTGAAGAAACTTAACATATTAATCTATTCTTTCCAAAAAGGTATAAGGGCGGTTTCACGAAAAAACAAGGTGTCTTTTCCATTATTATTTTCGAGAATTTGCACATCTACTTTTATGGCATGTTCTCCGCGAGGCAAGTATCCTACATCCAGAACAGTCAGTAATCCAATATTTTTGCGAGCAGGGTGTTCATGAAACCGGTATTTAAGATTATTTAATAGTGTATCATTAACATAAATTTTAAATCGTTGGACGTGGCAGTCCAAAGCCAAATCTGCATTCATGTTCTTTCGTAACGGATCATTATTGCCAAAGAAAAAAAAGCCTGTTTTAGCTGGTTTTAAGTCCGGGCAAATGGCCTCAATAACTTTATCATCCATACGTGCGACATAAGGCAGAAAAAGTTGAGCATATCCGTTTTTGACAAATTTGGAAGAAATACTTGCTGAATATGAAGCACTGTCTTCTAAGGTATCATCATAAAAATTGTTGCTAATGGATTGTAACGTTCGATTTCCCGGCAGATAAGCATGTGTATTAACGGTCAATGAAGCAATTAAGGTAAAACCAATCAGATAAGGGATTAAAAATAAAACTATATTACGGCCGAATTTATTATCCAACAAATTATAATAAATCGGACGATAGATAAAAGCCAAAGTAATAACACTAAAAAAGCGATAAATAGGATAATAGAACCTGGCAATTCTTTTTTTTCGTTTTATCCAACCAAGGGTAATGAAATCAAGGAAATAAATAAAACCTCCCAATAAATATAATAATAAAAAAGGCACAATAACCAAGACCCACGGACCTCCGAATCTGCTGCTTATCCCTTCCATAGTCATTGCCTGGATAACAATTCCTACAACAAAAAGACCACCGGAAATTAGAATAAAAATGATAAGAAAAGTAAAACCGAAAACAGCACTGCATAATTTTTCCAGTTGCTGGATATATAAATCGAAACTCACAATCTTGCTTCGAAGAAAGCGATCAAATTTAGGACTGATATTTAGCTTGTTAAAATCAATATCTCCAGACACATAGCGTAATCCTATTGTGCTGATCCACAGCCCACGTAACAAAACATGCAGTATAAGATTAATAATCAAAACATACCACGCACCCAATAATACCTGGTAAGGTATATACAGTAATCCATAATAGGTACTCCCTGATAGTAATAGGTCAATTTGATAATCCAGGTTGTGAACTGGCTCATAGGATTCGGCGAGTAAAAAAATAGCAAAGCCAGAAATCAATAGTTCAAGTTGCCAACTTTCCTGCTGCAGGATCTCCAACCATTTAGTAAACGATTTATTCTTGTCTTTTTCCATTTTGTTTTTTATAATCACATGTCTAATTTACCATATTGATTTTATTCATCACTTTCTCTTCTGTAAGGCTGGACTTGAATTTTATGGTTTGGATAATCATAATTATATAAATATGAATAAAATACAAAATAAAAGAATACTAATAGGTAGGTGATATAATGCTAAGATTGGGTTTGTTGCTAAATCAAAGCCAACGGTCTTATATATGAGCCGTTTTAATGGCTTATATACCTTGTTAGCCATTCGTTATTTAACATATAGTTTACGTGTTCGGTTTTATTCTAATTGCATATTAAATCTGTTGTTTAAAATTCAATTTTTTCAAAAATCAACCTATTTATTTCAGAAAGATGAATCATTTTTAACTTAAAATCTTATCCAAGAGCAACACTCCATTTTTTATTTCCCCTTAACATCATACTTTCTTTGCAAATCTACCCAGTGTTCCTTCTGAATCTCCTTCATCAAACCAACATTGATCAGGTCAAAAGCCGGGTGGTTCTTCGGTAACATAAAACTTTGATAATTCTCTTTCAAAGTGAAGGGCAGCAGTTTCACTTTTTCATCTAAAGAAAGCCGATTTATGTAATACTGTAAAATGGTACGATCATATAGCAGGACATCATTTTCTTTTTTGGCAAGTGCCCTGAGTGCAAGAATTGGTGAGGCATATGTCTTACTGATAGGGATATTTTCCTGCACTAAATAGGACTCACTGTTGGTAGCACCCACTACGGAAATATTTTCCGCCAATCGAATATCCTCAGCATTTTTTATGTCGGTTTGTAATCCGGTAATAGTCAGGGTGGAAGCGATGCTGGCAGTAAAACTCGAAATAATGATCACTGCAGTAAACATCCAAATAATGGCAATCGCTTTGCCTATGTTCGACTTGGGGGCTTTATCACCATAACCTACCGTAGTCATCGTTACGGCTGACCACCATAGCCCGTCAAAAAGGCCTAACAAACCGGGACGAAATTGAAATTTATTGTGCCTTCGTTCAATTAGCCATAGAAAAAAGCCAAAGACAAAAATGACAAAAATGAGTAACAATATAATTTCTAAAAAAGCCAGTGAGAAAATATTACTGATGAAAACGGCTAAGGGGGAGCGATTTAAGTAAGGAATGGCTACTCCAATACTGGAAATGAAATAGGGCTGCGTCATGTCAAATTTGTTAACCCGCGAATCATTCACATCCATTGGATTAATGGTCAGATCGATATCCTGGTACTCAAGTCTTTTTAAAATACCGACGAAATCTGAATATAGTTCATAACGATACGTCAGATTAGCAGACTGTGCTATGTTTTCCCATAACTCAATACTCAAGCCTTCAAAATCATTATCTTCTGTTTTTATTACAAAGGGGGGATTATGGTAAATCCCTACGGTAAGAGTATCTCTTTCGGCAAAGGCCTGTTGGTTATTTCCCCCAAACAATAACAAGATTAATATGTGAAACGATAGATACTTCATAACCTTTTCGTTATTTCCTCGTGAATGGAAGAGTAGATAAATTGGGCTAAAATTCTAAACATAACCAAATCATTAGGGTCGAAATGATTTTTCTGGATACTGTAAGCACATAATACGACCGGCTGATCATTCTCTAAAGTAAAAGGAATAAACAATAAGGAACTAAAACGGTAGGCTGCCTTTTTTTCAATGTACATTGCATGCTCCTTTTCGAAGTCATTGATTAAGACTTCCTGACTGTTGGTCATAGCCCAGCATGTTAAACTGGTTTTGGTGTTGAAGGGTTTGCTTCTAAAGGTATAACCACTTCGTTCCTGGTTGGAATAACCCCTATGGACTATTTCATTTTTTTCCATAAATGCAATTTCAAAAGCGTTAATATCAGCAGATTGGTTAACGGCTTTACCCATTGCAGTGATGATGTCGTTCCAGGATGCCTTTTTGGGAATTTCTTTGATAAATAGTTCGAGGGTTTGGATATTCGAATTTGCATTATCCAATTCTTCTTGCTGCTCTTCAAATTCCCGAATCTTTTGATGGAGTTGTTCTTCCTTTTTCGCTAACTTTTCATTAGAGTATTTCAAGACTTGTTGTAATCTGTTGAATCGCCGTTTAGCGTAAAAACGAAAATAATAAGATATAAATAAAACCAGCAGGCCAATAGAACTATAAATAAACCAGGTTTGCAAATACCAGGGCACAAATACCTTTAATTGAATTTCCAAAGGCTTACTCCATTGGTAGCCTCCAGGTTGTCTGGCTCGCAATTCCAGGGAGTAATCACCTAGTTCTGTTTGGTTTAATGACAGCGTATTTTTATTTCCGTTGGATTGCCAGAGCTGTTCTTCCAACATGATCTGTCTATCTTCTTTTGGAAGCAGTCTGTATTGGTATTGAACATTTCTGGCAGGAAAGGATAAATTCGTAAATAGTAATTTGAGCTGTTGACTCTTTTTTATTTCTAACACCTCATTGAAGCCTTCGGTAAATTCCATTCCATCGATTATAACCTTTCTAATCCTTGGCGGATTGGAATAGGGAAGGGTAGCTGCGGAAATGCGTGAGTATACCAGGCCTTCTGCGGTACCTGCCCAAAGGCGTCCCTGAGCATCTGTAGTGATACATCGGTAAGCACTTATAACTGCAGGTAAACCTTCTGTTTCACCTAAAATGGTGGAAGTATTTTGTTGGTGAAAAACCAGTCCTTTGGTGGCCGTGGAAATCCAAATATTATTATTGGAATAATGCGTTACTCCTCTCACCTCTTCCTGACCTAAAATATCATTTTCGATCAATGTAATTTTTTCAGAATCGTAGCGAAGCAATCCATCTGTAGTAGCCAGCCATACGACACCACGATCGTCGATGGTCAAATCATGGGCTTCAAAATTGAGCATAGCTGTAAAAGGAAGGGCAGGGCTAAGGTTCTCAAATCGATCTTTCACCGGATCAAAGCGGTACAAATAATTTTCTTCACCAATACCTGCGGCATATATTTCGCCCTGGGCACTTTCCTTGATTGCCAGAACTCTGCTGGAAAAACCTTTGGTCTCATCGTAATACTTGATTTCCCCTTTTGCATTGATCTTTGCAATGCCAATAATGGGTTTATTCACAGGGGCCTGACAAAACCAGAGGTTCCCTTTACTGTCTGGATAAAGATAGAAAATGGCCTCGCCCCGGTCATGGAAATCATCATATCGTTTGATGATCTTGTTATTGGCATATTTTAATAATTCAACTTTTGGGGTAGTCGTAGTTACCCAGGTGAAACCGGCTTTGTCTTGAGCAACTGCATTTGCTTGTAAATTATTATAGATGGTCTTGGCGCTGAATTCATCTTCAAGAGGAGAGATTTCGTATAAATAATTAATGGGTACCCAGGCTTTCCCCTGATTGCCCATGGCAATACCTATGGGATTATTCATGGGTAAATTTTTAACGGTTTTGAAAAAGCGTTGTTGGAGCAACCAGAGACCGGTTTCCGAACAAACCCAAAGCTTATCATTATTACTTTCGCTATCCTTAGTTACATAAATTTCATAGATATGTCCAAAATCTAATTCTTCCACCCGATGAGCTTCATTGGCTCCATAGATAGTTTGAGGAGGATTGTTTAAATCAGCTACTGTAAATAACTTTCCCTTCCTGGTCCCGATGGTGTATTGATCATTTTGATCCACATACATGGCAGTAATCAGGTCATCATCCAGCTCAATCGTCTTAATTAGCTTGGGCTTATTTTCTTGAAGGGTATAGACATGCATTGCATCGTTTCCCACCACAAGGTAATCTTTGTGAATTAATAAGGCATTCCCATTTTTAATGTCCAGCTTTTTTTCAAAAGTATTAGTGGCTTTATCAAAGTAGAATAATCCATCCAATGGACTCAGCACCCAAATTCCTCCCTTTGAGTCTTCATGTATCGTAAGCTTTTGAGCTTTATTCGTTTTGGAAAATTGATAGGTTTTGAAATTTCCTTGTTGCAACCTGCCAATACTGTGATTGGATTGAGTAAGCCAGATTTCTTGATCTTTACCTGGCACAAAATCGTTGGGGTAAAAAGGAAGCCCGGCAGTTTCATTTATTGAGCCTTCTATTAAGGGAATTACCTTAGGCTGGGAAAGCAAATCGTCAATTTGATAGATACCCATATCATTTACAAACAGCAGGTGATCTTCACGTTCATGAAGCTGATGAACGAATTGACTCTTGGTATGCATGCTATAGATGTCAAAATGGATGCCATCAAATCGATACAAACCGTTTTGGCTGCCAATCCATATAAAGCCCGCCTGATCCTGAAGTACGGTGGACACCAGGTCAAAAGGGGCTCCAGACCCGGAATTGTATTGAACATAGCTATACTGTTGTGCAGAAATATGAAAAGATATGCCACACAAACAAAGGCAGAGAATTACTTTGTTCAATTTTCCTAGCATTAGAGACAAATGTAGGAAAAAATTAGTCTATTTCAGGATAGGATCTGAGACCATTTTGTCATTTTATAATTGGTTAATTATTGGACGTCCTGATAATCCCGATAGCTCCTTCTCCATAGTATTACGTAGGAGAAGTTATCGGGACGTGAAGATTTTCGTAAGTAAGCTTGCACCAGCAAAAATTTTTATGCGGTGTTAGCGGTTGTTCGATATTTCTTGATTTATTTCTCCTGGATCGCTAGAAATTCTTGAATCGCAGTAACCACAGCGAGTCTATTATCATTGAGGGTAGAATGACCTGCATCTGGGATGATAATAAATTTTGCAAAGGGTATCATCTGGCAAAGTCCTTTGACTGTTTCGGGGCGTGCTTCATCAAATTCACCCGTAGTAAATAATGTGGGCACTTTGACATTTTTGAGGTTTAGATGATTGTCGTAATCCCTTAGCGTACCTGTTGCAGTGAATTCACTGGGACCCCACATATAATTATATATAAATGAATTTCTTTTGGACGGCACAGTGTCAAATGGATGTTTATTAAATTTTTTTCTTCTACCATGTTTACTTGCAAACAATGTATTGGCAGCAGCGTAAGATTCAGTATCAAATATACTATCAGTTTCAGCTATTCGAATGGCTGTTTGGATAGAATCAGGCAGAGCTGCTATAAGCTTATCTGCATCTTCAGTCCAAATTGGAGTGCTAAAATAGGGGCTATTAAATATGAGTCCCTTAATGCCTTCCGGATACATTGTATAATATTCAAGTGCCAATGCTGCTCCCCAAGAACCTCCAACCACATAGAATTCATTCAATTTTAACTCCGATTTAATCGCTTTCACCTGTTCAACGAACTTATTCACTTTTAATAAAGACGTATCCTGATGATGGTCGGATCGCCCTGTCCCTAATTGGTCGAACATGATAACCGGACGTTCTTTCGCAATTTCAGATAAGTTATAATAACTTCTACTTGTACCCCCAGGCCCTCCATGCAAACACACTAAAGGAGTATTATTGCCTTCTCCCATTATTCCGTACCAAATTTTTCCACCTTCTACTTCAACGAATCCCTCCCCTGCCTTAAGGTAAGGATTTGATTGTTTTTCATAAAAGGAACAACTGGAAATGAAAAGTATTATAATGATATAAAATTTAGAAGAGTTCGTCATAATAATAGTCTTGAGAGTATTGTATCAGGATTCTTTCTTAAGGTCAACAGGTATTTTGTAATTAAGATTAAATTACCGCTAACGGTTTGGCAATATGCTGTGTCCCTAAGGCATAGCGTATAGGTTTTGCCGGTGGCAGGAATTGTTTATTCTTCGATAAAATTTGCCTCCCATGGACCAATACCAGTAAGCTGAATTATTGTTGATGAGTCGGCCCAAACAGTGTGAATGGCGTTTCTGGCATTTACATAGTAATCACCTGGTCCAAATTCTTTCGCATCTTCCCGTGTTGCGTCCTTTCCAAATGCTACATAAGCTTTGCCTTGCAGTATGGTCGCCCGTTCATCTTTGGGGTGTGTATGGGGTGGCATAACAAATTCTCCACTTAATTTGAAACGAACTGTAAATAGGTCGTTACTTTTTGGGCTGCCTTCCAAAACAGCTATCTCACAACCTGCTGGCAAGTTTGGGGGACATGGTTTCCATTGAATATCTTTCGAATGCACGACATGTTGAACCGTTCCTTCGGGGAATTTCATTTCTCCTACCTGTGCCATTAATTGAGTACATTCCATACTGGTTAAACCCAGGATAAATACGAGTACGCATAATTTCTTCATCATTTTAGATTTTTGGTTTATTGAATTTTTGAATCGCTGCTATATTGCTTAAATATAGTTATACTATTTCAATGACTTTTGAAAAAATACTAACCTTTTTTCTTGCCACCAACATTCAGTATGAAGCGTAATGGCGATTAGCTACTATGATTTTTTGCACGTTGTTGTGTACAGTGTCATTCCTTTTCTACTTTTTTTGAAACCTCATAGGCAAACTTTAAATTCATCTCATAAAAACGATCAAACCACCAATCTTTATATTCATCAGGAATGGGAACCATCCCAATCTTCTCTATTGATTGATCATACTTGTGCAGATTACTCGCCGATATTTCTAGATTCAATAGATAGTTCTTCATATGATTAATAAGTTTCTTTGCTCCAATTTCACCATGTCCGGGCATGATTGTATTAACTTCAAGAGAATTCATATAATCCAACCAGTTCTTCCAGTTCGATATGGACCCATGAGGCACGTATGGATGGCACTTATTGAAAATGAGGTCACCTGAAAATATTATTTTATCATCAGGCAAGTATAAAATTAGATCACTTTCGGTATGACCAGGGCCTTTTGAAATAAGCTGTATTCTTCTATTCGGACCATCAAAATTTTGGATGCTGTCAACATATGTGTCTGGCAATCGTGTTTCTATTTCGAGATGACTATTCAATAGGGTCTCATAATATGGCCGCCACATAAGAATTTGTTGATATTCCCTTGATAGCGTGTCTCCACTAAACGAATTATACAGGGAATCATAATATGAATAACGTGTCGGCGCATATTTCTTCTCTTCTGCAATATCCAATGGTTCCCATTCTTCGATAAGGTCCCTTGTTCTTGTAGTGCTGATGATTTTAATGTCATTTGGAAAAGTTTGATTGCCTCGAATATGGTCATTATGTGAATGACTATTTACAACATATTTCAATGGAGATAGATCCATTTCCTTTAAAACTTCCAATAATTCTTTTGCTACGTCAGGAGAGAGAAAACTGTCGAAGATTATAGTTTCTTCTCCATTATCCACTATACCAACATTACAAATTGCCTTTCCCCCAAATTTATGAATACAGCTGTACACGCCGTCGCCAAGTTTAACCAATTCAAAATTGACCGATTCAAAACGATCACTCCGATCAACTTTACAACTGTAAAGGAATATTGTAAAGAAAAATAATATGGTAATTAACCTCATAATTAAATCAAGTTGTACACAACGGTTCGGTTATGGCAAGTAGGGCAGGTACGCCGTCTGCGATAGCAGCGGGCGAGTTGATGCGCTGGCACCGTTTCCGTCTGCACTCTTAGCCAAAGCTTTTTGTTTTTGCCTGCCACGCTTTTTAGCGTGGTTTTTATCTTTTCCATTTTAAAGGCCAGCTTAGCGCAGTGTTATCACGAATTCCTTGTTAAAAATAGGAATCATAAGAGTAAATCCAAAAGATTTTGCGGACTTCATAAAAATACGCAAACCTTTCGAACACCCCCGAAGCCCTTATTGTTTGTAGGTTTTATTGTCATCAGTTATTTACAGGATATAGTAAAATATAAAATAGGTCATCGCAAAATTAAACCCTGCGTGGCTAAGGATAGCGCCATAAATCGATCCTGTTTTGTTTTTGGAATAAAAAAATAGCCTACTGGCCAAGAACATTAGTGTCATCCATAAAAAAGCGGGTACAAACAAGAATTTCCAATTCCCGCTGGCGTGTACAATTCCAAAATGAGCCAAGTGAACAATGGCGAATGCTAAACTGTCCAAAATTGACGCTTTGTTATTTCCGAATTCAGGAACGAAACTTTGATGGATTAGTCCTCTGTATAATAGCTCTTCGCCAATCGGACTGAAAGTCATTCCAATTCCCGCAAACATTGCAAAGTATACTAGTTTGTTATCTCCTTTAAGTTCATCAACGGGGATGCTGCTATATGATTTTGAGATATACACAAACCAATTTTCTATAGATTCTTGGTAAAGATATTTTCCAAGAAAAAATATTATTGTAGATGCAAAAACTCCCAGTACAAATGAAATACTTAGCCATTTAAGGTTTTTCGTCCATTTTATTCCGATTAATTCACGCCCCTTATTTGATAAAAGCAAAAACGGCGTAAGCACCATTATCACAAATATTATTGAAGTAAAATTGTAGTTTCCAGTCCGATTAGCCTCCAGAACAAGTAAAAAGCGTGGTATTCCAAATAACAGGATTAAGGTCAAACCAAATTGCCAATTGAACTGTAATTTTCTAAATCGAAAAAGGTTCTTCATAATTAATGACAACGTTTCAAATATGGTGCTTTTGGTATTTCAGAACATTTCACTTTCAAACCGCCTTATGTATTTAAATCAACTCATTTTCAAATCGGAACGGCAGATCAAATGCATTATATTAATGGTTAGTTGCAGAAATTTATTCATAATCATTCAGTGATGGGGGTAGATTTTCTTTACCAAAATCACTGGGTATATCGGCCATGAAGAACTCAATAGTTGCTCCATCCTTTATATCATCATGTTTAAACCATGACTGGTCTAGCGCATTTCCGTTAATTGTTGCTTTTTCTATGTAAATATTTTTATTCGAATAATTGTGAGTTATTATCTTCAAAACCTTGTTTTCACCCATATTTAGAGATACTCTTTCAAAATGAGGGGAGGTTAGGATATAAACATCTTGTCCGGCATTCGGGAAGAAACCTATTAAATTAAATATAACCCAGGCCGACATAGATCCGGCATCATCATTTCCTGGAATGCCATCCTGCGCCGCAGAGTAATTATTTTTTATAATGCTGCGAATTGTGGAATTGGTCTTATCCTGCCGACCAGCATAGGCATAAAGACATGGCGTAAAGAAGCTCGGTTCATTACTTACTTGAAAATGACCATTGGTAAAAAAAACATCCAATCGCGAAATGAAACTGTCCCTACCGCCGCAGAAATCAATAAGTGATTTTACATCATGAGGCACATATAAGGAATATTCCCATGCGTTTGCCTCATAAAAAAAATTTCCCCAGCTACCTGCCTTTGTCACACTATAATCTTTTACCCATTTACCCATTTTCGTCTTTGGCCAAATAAAACCACTTACACCCTGGCTATTTATCTGCCCGTTCCAAAGGTTGGCCCAGTTAGAGGCTCTTTTCTTGTATTTCAGATAATCGTCAGTTTTGCCCATGCCTCTGGCCATTAATGCTATTGCCCAATCATTGGCCGAATATTCCAGCGTGCGAGTTCCGGCACGGTCATATAGCTTTGGAGTATGCAGGGTAGGAGAATCCTGCTGGGGTTCATATTCAGCAGGCACGTAACCAAGTTCAATGTATTGGTTAATACCACCACGACCAACTTTTTGTTGGTTTCCTCCTGGAGGTATTTCTGCATTTTTGACCATGGCCTCATAGGCTTTTTCAAAATCAATCCCTTTTAAACCTTTAAGGTATGCCTCGGCTACCACCATATCACAATTGCTACCGCCTTGTGTCCTACCGCTTGAGTTTCCGCTTCGTGAATCGGGCATATAGCCTTCATATTTATAGATATCAATTAAGGAGCGAACAATATCGGCTTCCCTCTCCGGTTGAATTAAGGTTAGCAATGGGTTTGTAGCCCGGAAAGTATCCCAAATAGC
>Ga0316204_10010521_pt1 | contig 11894 bp, 10 predicted proteins | sample 6monrhotite_MG_2_FD_205661 | JGI IMG/M metagenome (GOLD analysis project Ga0316204, IMG submission 205661) | Microbial mat bacterial communities from mineral coupon in-situ incubated in ocean water Damariscotta River, Maine, United States -... | ecosystem: Environmental > Aquatic > Marine >...
CTGACCAAGGCACCTCGGTTGGGCCAGCCCCCAAAGCTCTTCCCAGAGCATGATCATTGGAACTAAAAAGATGTCAAAATCAGCAGACGCCTTTCGCACCATCAGCGAAGTCGCGGACTGGCTCGGCGTGCAGGCTCATGTCCTGCGCTTTTGGGAAAGCAAATTTACCCAGATCAAACCGGTAAAACGGGCAGGTGGTCGGCGCTATTACCGACCCGCGGATATGCTTCTGCTGGGCGGGATCAGGAAGCTTCTGCACAAAGACGGGCTGTCGATCAAAGAGGTGCAGGCGATTCTGCGGGATCTTGGCATCGCCCATGTGAGTCAGCTGTCCCATGACCTGGAGTCAGATGGGCCGCCATCAGATAATGTTTTGGCGGATTCCCCGCCCCTCCCCAAGGGTGCTGCGCGAACGGGGGCTTCGGCACCTGACCTGCAACACACTATATCCTCGTCCCCTGTTAAGGATGAGACTGACGAAGATACCGCTCGGAAATACCAGAAACCGCCGGGATTGAGCGACAAAAAATCTGTGGCATCGGCCAGCCCAACCGCTGTCGAGCCCCCCCTGGCGCGCACTGTGGACCCCGGCACCGGAACGCCCCCCCTCGCGGATGAGACCTTTGACACCCTTGAGAGCGAATCATCCCACGCGGCAGAGCAGGCTTCTGACTTGGCTGCCGGAGCTGAAGCTGCGGCCCCCGCTGCAGACAGCCCATCCGAATTCGGGGGAGAACTGCTGCCGCAAACAGATCCCGTTGACCCAGATCCGTCTCCTGAGGTTGATTTGGTGCCGCCCACCGCCGAGCCGGTGGGTTCAGAACCCGAACAGATGCATATGGAGCTCGACGGTCCCGCAGAGCTTGCCCCCGCCGCCCAGATCCAGACGCCATCCACACCGCCACAGCCAGATACCCCAGCGGTAGACATGCCTCCGGTGGATGACATGCCTTCTGCCGATACGACACCCGTCGACACGGCGGCGGACCCGGTGCCGACAGACACTGTGCCGACAGATGCGGCGCCAAACGCGGCTGCCCCGGCCGAGCCTGCGCCGCTAGAGAGCACAGCTCAGGCGCCTGAGCCCCAGGAGCCAGAGAATCATCCCGCCGCTGTGGCAGCGGGTCATTCCCAGGCCCAGCCGCTCGAAGACCCCGCTCAGCCCCCATTGCCGCCTCTTGAGCAGAGCGAGCCAACCCAAGCTGGAGATACCGCGCAGCAGCCTGAGCCTATTGCAGAGCATTCCGTCCAGGCAGGACCCGTGCTCTCTCTGCTTGCGCAGACCTCTCGCCTGCCTGCCCATGTTACGGCGGATGTTGCGAAATGCGCTGCAGAGCTGCGCGCAATCCTCGCTGCGGGATAAAATATTCTTCGCCACGGAAAAAAACCGGAAATACCCCCTTGCCCCTGCCGGGAAATACAGTAGAACCCGTCATCAGCGGGCTATGGCGCAGCCTGGTAGCGCGTCCGTCTGGGGGACGGAAGGTCGCAGGTTCGAGTCCTGCTAGCCCGACCAAAAACCGTTTGAGTGTTTTCACTCAAACGGTTTTTTTGCTTTTTGGCACAGCTATTTGCAACTTTTGCCAAAACCCAAAAGAGGTGATATCGGTCTGCTATATCGGCATTGCGTAGCCAGAGGATAATGGATCATGACCGGCGTTCTACCCAGCCAAGCTATTGAAAAAATGTTTCAACGTGGCGAGATCACTCTGGCCCAGCCTCTGGTCGAGGGGCAGGTCCAACCCGCCAGCCTTGACCTGCGGCTGGGGACCGTTGCCTACCGTGTCCGCGCCTCCTTCCTGGCGGGGCAGGACTGCAGTGTCGCGGACAGGATCAGCGAATTTGAAATGCATCGCATTGATTTGACGGATGGCGCGGTGCTGGAAAAGGGCTGCGTCTATCTGGTGCCGCTGATGGAAGGGCTGGCGCTGCCCCAGGATGTATCAGCAGTGGCCAATGCCAAAAGCTCTACTGGCCGCCTTGATCTTTTGACCCGGACCATCACCGATGGCGGCGTGGAATTTGACCGGATCAAACCCGGCTACAGCGGCCCGCTTTATGCCGAGATTTGCCCCCGCTCCTTTTCGGTGTTGGTACGTCCGGGGATGCGGCTAAACCAGATCCGATTCCGTCAGGGGCAGGCCGTGCTCAGCGATGTCGAGCTGGCCGAACTGCACCAACAAAGCCCCCTGGTGGACGGCACAGCCGTGATCGAAGACGGCCTGGGCTTCTCTGTCGATCTGCGTCTGCCCGGGTCCGATCTGGTTGGCTACCGTGCCAAACCGCACACCGGGGTGATTGATCTGGATCGGATCGGCGAATACGACCCACAGGACTATTGGGAGGAGGTGCACAGCACCTCTGGCCGTATTATACTGGATCCTGGCGCCTTCTACATTCTGGTCAGCCGCGAAGCCGTGCAAATCCCCCCGGCCTATGCAGCCGAGATGGCGCCCTATCTTGCAATGGTGGGCGAATTCCGGGTGCATTACGCGGGTTTCTTTGACCCCGGCTTTGGCCATGACGCCGCTGGCGGCACCGGCTCACGCGGGGTGCTGGAGGTGCGCTGCCACGAGGCGCCCTTTGTTCTGGAACACGGACAGGTGGTCGGCCGCCTGGTCTATGAGCGCATGAGCGCGCTGCCCGAGCAGCTGTATGGGGCTGGCATTGCATCCAATTACCAGGGTCAGGGCCTGAAGCTGTCAAAGCATTTCAAATCCCCGCGCTGATAGATTTGGCCTTGTTTTGGCGGCGGCTTCCAATCTTACTCCTGTAGCCCCAGCAAGGCCTGACCTCTTTCAGCTCGTAGCGGGCTATGACGCGACGCAGCTTGCAGCCTGGGCTTTCCTTCCAGAGGCGCTGAGGCTAGGAGCAGGATAATACCCCGCGCAAAAGATGCACCATATGCCACCGCTATCCTCTCCGCCGCTGCAGCAACCGCTTTGGGCCTCGATCCTGATCTTGATGAGCGCAATTGGCATTGTCGGCTCAAATTCGCTGCTTTTGTCGCCGCTGGTTCTGGCTGTGGGCAATGATCTGGGCACTGATCCGGCCCGGGTCATGCAGGCTGCCAGCGCCTATGGGCTTGGCGTTGCAGCGGCGGCCCTCACCCTGGCCCCAATGGGCGACCGAATCGGAGCGGGGCGGCTTTTGCGCATTGCCCTGCTGGTGCTGGTTCTTGGGCTGGGCACCAGTGCGGCAGCGCCGGGGCTTTGGGGCTTGATAGCAGCCCAGGCTTTCTGTGGTCTGGCAGGAGGCGCCGCCCTGCCCTCGATCTACACCCTGGCGGCGATGATTGCCCCAAAGGGGCGCGAAGCCCGCGTTGTTGGCCTGGTGTTGACGGGATGGACCCTGTCTATGGTGCTGGGTGTCAGCCTCAGCGCATGGCTGGCGGATCTGGCGGGCTGGCGGGTGGTCTATCTAGCCCTTGCACTGCTGGCGGCGGTTCTCTGGCTCAGCTCAGCAGGGCTGGGTCAGATTACGACCAACTCGGCTGGGCAAGCCAGCTCCCCGCTGACGGCACTGCGGGTGCCGGGCATTCGGCGCGGGTTGCTGGCCTCCTGCCTGCTGATGCTCAGCTTTTACACCACCTATTTTTTCACCGGCGCTCATGTCACCCTCACTCTGGAGCTAAGCACCGCCCAAGCGGGGTTGTTGCCACAGTTTTACGGTATTGGCTTTGGCTTGGCTGTGATTTTTGATCCGCTGCTGGACCGGCTGGGGTTACCCCGTGCCACGCCGCCTGTCTTTGTGCTGATCGCCCTCACCTATCTGGTGATGCTCAGCGTTGCAGGGACCTACACATTGCTGCTGGTTTTTGCGCTGGTCTGGGGCATTTTTCAGCACCTCGGCCTCAACCTTCTGGTGGCGAGACTTACCAGTTTGGATCCTGAACAACGCGGCGCCATTATGGGGCTTTATAGCACCATCACCTATCTCTGCGTCTTTGCCGCCCCTTTTGCGGGCGCTCTGCTCTTTCCTCTGTGGGGGCTCAAGGGATGCCTGGCGCTTTCGGCACTCCTCTGCCTTATCGAGGCAGTCGAAGCCGCAATAAGCCTACGCAAAGGCCCTGTGCTTGGTCCTATTGATCCCGTTTCGCCCGACGCGCCTGTCTGATAGCACGGATACGCTCCCGTTCGGCGCGGGCTTCCGCCTCTGCCGGGGTTTCTGCCCCCGGCTTGCTGCGATCAGAGCCGCGTGATTTTCGCCCAGACAGAGCACCAAACCCGGCATCAACCCCCGCATTTACGGCCTTGCCCAGCAAACGCCGCATCACCATTTTTATAATCATATCAAGGTTCATCACGTTTCTCCCAAAGCCAGAAGCGTCAATTGCCCAGGGCAGCGCTCCATTGCTAATTACATCACAACCGCAGATTCTAGCAGCAGAATTTGGCAATTCCTTGACAGATAGATGCCCCCCGTTAAGGCCACCGCGCACCCAAAGCTGGGGTCGGCCTACTCGCCAAACAGTTCGGGTTGATCGCCAACCTCTTCGTCGTCCTCACCACCCTGCCCCATTGGCAGGCTGCCCGGAGGCGGTCTGTTCTCCAACAGGCCCGCGGCGCGCAGCTCTTTCAGTCCCGGCAGATCGCGGGCGCTTTCCAGCCCAAAATGGTCCAGAAACACTGGCGTCACCACAAAGGTCACTGGTCGCCCCGGCGTCATCCGCCGCCGCCCAATGCGAATCCATTCCATCTCCAGCAGCTGATCCACCGTGCCGCGCGACACCGAAACACCCCGGATTTCCTCAATCTCGGCCCGTGTCACCGGCTGGTGATAGGCAATAATCGCCAGGGTCTCGATTGCGGCGCGGCTCAGCTTGCGGGTTTCGACGATCTCTTTTTGCATCAGAAAGCCAAGGTCAGGCGCGGTGCGCATAGCCCAGGCCTCGCCGACCTGCACCACCCGAACTCCGCGCCCCTCGTAGCGTTTGCGCAGATGTTCCAGTGCGGCCGCCGGGTTGCAGCCATGGGGCATCCGACCTTCCAGATCGCGCAGGGTTACCGGCGTGGCACTGGCAAAGAGCACCGCTTCGACCATGCGTTCTTGTTCGGCAATGGGCGGGGCATCAAACAGGCTGTCGCTGTCGCTTTGCGGATCACTGGCGGGGGGGGCGCTATGGGGGGGCTGCATCAGCTTTCCTCGTCTAGGCTGCGCAGTTGAATGGGCGCAAAATTCTCGTTCTGGCGGATTTCAAGCCGCCCTTCCTTGACCAGCTGCAAGGAGGCCGCAAAGGTGGCTGCGGTGGCCGAGCGCCGCTTTACCGGATCCTTATGCCAACCATCCGGCAGATAGCTGAGCATATCCGTCCAACTGCCTGTAAAGCCGATCAAAGCCCGCATGCGCTCCAGTGCCTCTTCCATGGTGAAAACGCTGTCGCGGTCCATCACAAAGGGGCGGAAATCATCCTTGGTGCGGATCCGGGCATAGCCCTGCATCAGGTCCAACAGATTGGCGGAATAGGTCACCGTCCTGATCCGCTGGATGTTTTCATCCTGGCCACGTACAAAAAAGTCACGCCCCATCTGGTCGCGCCCCATCAGCCGGGCGGCGGCATCACGCATCGCCTGCAACCGTTCCAACTGAAAGGCCAGATGCGCCGCAAGCTCCGCCCCGGATGGACCGTCTTCGGTGGGATCAGGGGGCAGCAACAGGCGCGATTTCAGGTAGGCCAGCCAGGCAGCCATCACCAGATAATCCGCCGCCAGCTCAATGCGCAGCTCCTTGGCGTGTTCCACAAAGGTCAGATACTGCCGGGCCAGTTCCAGCACCGAGATCCGGCGCAAATCGACCTTTTGCGTCCGCGAGAGTGTCAGCAACAAATCGAGCGGCCCTTCAAAGCCGTCGACATCAACAATCAGCGCCTCCGCTGCCAGCCGCTCGTCGACGGACTGCGCGGTGACTTCGTGAAACAGGTTTTGCTCAGACATAGACCTTTCCGCCCATCAAGGCGGTAAGTTCGGACTCCGCTGCGGCGGTGTCAAGCGGGCTGGGGGACTGTCGCTGCGCCAAGGCCGCTTCAGCCCGGGCCAGACCTGCCGCATCCATTGCTCCTGCGGCCTCGGCCACGGCACGACGATCGCTCAGCGTGGCATTACAATAGAGCACCAGATCACAGCCCGCTTCCCGGGCCGCTGCCGCGTTTTGCGCAGGGGTGCCGGACAAGGCCTTCATCGAGATATCATCGGTCATCATCAGCCCGTCAAAGCCGATCTCATTGCGGATCATTGCCATGACACTCTTGGAAATGGTCGCTGGCAGCGCATCCAGTGCGCCGTAGACCAGATGCGCCGTCATGCCGATGGGCAGGTCGTTCAGTTGTTCAAACACCGCAAAATCCTGCGCCCGCAGCGTATCCAGTGGCGCCGAGACAAACGGCAGGTCCTTATGGCTATCCACAGTTGCGCGCCCATGGCCCGGAATGTGTTTCAACACCGGCAGCACGCCGCCATCCAGATGCGCCTGCGCCGTTACGCGGGCCAGCGAAATCACCTGCGCAAGGCTGTCGCCGTAGCAGCGGTTTTTCAAAAAATCATGGGTGTCTGATGTCACCAGATCACCAACCGGCGCGCAATTGCTGTCGATCCCAAGATCCAGCAGCTCCTGCGCGATCAGGCGATAGCGCAGGTACATGGCGCGCTCAGCCTGTGCGCCAGCCTGTGTCACATGGTCCAGCGGCGACATCCAGTCGCGCGCCAGCGGGCTGCGCAGGCGCTGAACCCGGCCTCCCTCCTGGTCGATGGTGATCAGACAGTTACGGCCAACGGCTTCGCGTAGCTCAGCACAGAGCGCGCGGGTTTGGTCAGCGCTGTCAATATTGCGAGCAAAGAGGATAAAGCCAAAAGGGTCCGCCTGCCGGAAGAACGCTTTCTCTTCGGCACTCAGAACCAGACCTTCGGCATCTAAAATTGTGGCGCCACAGGCCGTCACCGTGTTGTCACCGGAATGCAATCCGCCTTGCCGGCAACCAAAGTCGAGCAGAACCGGCGTGCATCCGACAGCCCGTCAAAGCCCATGGCCCGCAAGCGATAGAAGGTCCGCCCACCACTTTCGGCCCGCTGGATGACACGGGTTTTCCCCTCCAGATAGTCCTCAAAACGGCTGTAAATGCGATCCCATTCCGCACGGGCCACTTCGGCGCTTTCATAGGCGCCCAATTGTGCCAGTCGGGTTCCAGCTGGCAGACTATTCGGATCAACTTCGAGCGTCGCCCGGCCACTGCCGGGAGAGGTCTGTGCAACAGCCGGGCTAAAGCGTGCTGGCCTTAGGTTCGGACGCAAAGAGATCTTGACGCCGGGCGCATTGAGCAGCGCAGAAGATGGCGCGGCAGCCGCACCAATCGCTGCGATTTCAACAGGTTGCAGCGGCTCAGGCTGTACGATTACCGGCGCTACTGTGGGCTGCGAAGCCGATTGATCCTGCGTCGGATCAAGGGGGGTGACCCCTTCGGTGAGTTCAGCCACCAAAGCGTCGATGTCGCCATTGCGATAGGCGGCCACCGAGGCCTCAGAGATCTGTGCCGAGGCAGTTTGGTCCGTCTGGTTGATCACCTGCGGCGGCACATCTGCCTGCGGGGCTGTGAGCCGCGACATGGGTTGATCATCCTGAGCCAGTTGAATTGGCTGCGGCGCCAGGGTCAAGCGTTCGGCTGGCGCTTCGGCAGTTCCATTGGCCGCAACGGAATTCACCGAAAGCCCCTGATGATCCGCCTGACTGCCACCTGGATTTTCCGGTTGCGCCCGCATTGGTCCTTCGACAGCGCGGACAACGGGAACGCCGCTGACGTCCCGCATGACCAGCTGATAACCCCACAGACCCAGCCCGACCACCAGCGCCAAAGAGGCAGCAGCGCCCACCAGGCCAGTGACCCGTGCCAGGCCTGTGGACGCGCTGGGGGACGTGCCGGGCGTCGCATAGCTGCTGTCGTCATCATAGCGATAGTCTGCTGCACCCTCTTGCGGCTCATAGCCATAGCTCTGCGCTGCAGCGCCGCCATAGGCCGCGCCGTAGGTGCCCTCAGGTGCATGGTCCTGAGCGATATTTTCCTGCCCGCCATACACCGTTGCGCCAGAGGACTGCATCGGTTGAGGATCGTTGGCGTAGGTTTCGCCACCAAAGGTCTGCGCAGTATAGTCCTGTGTGCCAATCCCCGGAACGCCATAATCTTCGCTCACATAGTCCTGCAGCTTGGCCTGCTGCAGCGGCGCCGTTGCGGCTGGCGCTGCAAAGGCAATTGGCGCAGCGGCGGTCTCATCCTCTGAGGCACGTGGCTGATAGTTGGCGTAGAGATCCGGCCCTTCCGCCGGAAACGGGCTCACCTTGCGCGGCGCGGCTTGCGGCGCAGCCTGTGGCTGCCCGGGCGCAAAGACACGCGCTGTCACATGCGGGTTCACTGTAACCTTGGGGCCAGCGACGGTGGGGCCAGAGGCGTTTTGACTGGCGCCCCCCTGTCCAAAGTGATCAGAAGCTCCCTCATTCCGGGAGTCATTATGGGAATGGGGCTGATGAGAGCCCGCCTGCGCAAAATACGCCATAATCCGCCTTACTGCCCTTGAGAGCCAGGCGAGATACATCTCACCTGACTGCTTTGGGTCTCTTGAACTGCCTCAGTCCGGCGGTTGTGCGCGGTTTTTTACCGCATCTCCTGCGCCGGTTTCACCCCTAGAATACCAAGACCGGCGGAAATAACAATGGAAACGCTGCGCGCCAGCGCCAAATTGGCATGTGTTGCCGTTTCGCTGCTCTCGTTAACAAAACGTAAACCAAACTCAGTTTTGCCAAGGTGGTACAGACCGTGCAGCTCAGAGGCGAGATCATAGAGATAAAAGGCGACCCGGTGTGGCTCGTTTGTGCGGGCGGCAATTTCAATCTGACGTGGCCATTCTGCCAGCTTTTTGATCACGGCCAGCTGCGCCGGGTGTGAAACCTCGGCCAGATCTGCAGCGGCAAGGACCGGATCATTGGTGGCGATCCCGGCTTCCTCTGCCTTGCGCAGGGTCGAACAGATCCGCGCATTGGCGTATTGCACGTAGAAGATCGGATTATCCTTGGATTGCTCCAGCGCCTTATCCAGATCAAAATCAAAGCCCTGGTCGTTTTTACGGGTGAGCAGCATAAAGCGGGTGACATCCGGGCCAACCGCATCAACCACATCGCGCAGGGTGACAAAGGTGCCTGCCCGTTTCGACATCTTGAATTCCTGGCCATCCTTGAACAGCTTCACCAGCTGGCACAGCTTAATATCCAGTGGCACTTTGCCGTCCGACAAGGCCGAGACAGCCGCCTTCATCCGCTTGACATAGCCCCCGTGATCGGCGCCCAACACGTCGATCAGCTCATCAAAGCCACGGCTGATCTTGTCGTAGTGATAGGCAATATCCGGGGCAAAATAGGTCCAGGCACCGTCCGATTTTTTCACCGCCCGATCCACATCATCGCCATGGTCGGTGGATTTGAACAGGGTCTGCTCGCGCGGCTCCCAATCGTCTGGCTTTTTGCCTTTTGGTGGCTCCAGCACACCCTGATAGATCAGGCCCTTGCTTTCCAGCTCTGCCAGGGCGGCCTCGATCTTACCGGTGCCGTACAGGGATTTTTCCGAATAGAACACATCCATCTTGATGCCCAGCATTGCCAGATCTTCGCGGATCAGCGCCATCATCGCATCGGTGGAGAATTCCCGCACATCCGCCAGCCAGACGTCCTCGGGCTGGTCCACATAGGCATCGCCAACCTTGTCCTTCAGGGCCTGACCAACCGGTACCAGATAGTCGCCAGGATAGGTGCCATCGGCAAAGGCGACCTCCTGACCGTGGGCCTCCTGGTAGCGCAGATAGACCGAACGCGCCAGCACATCGACCTGACCACCGCCATCGTTGATATAGTATTCCCGGGTGACGTCATAGCCAGCATAGCCCAGCAGGGAGGCCAGCGCGTCGCCAAAGACCGCGCCACGGGTATGGCCCACATGCAAAGGCCCGGTAGGGTTGGCCGAAACATATTCGACGTTGACCTTTTTCCCCTGCCCCAGATTGGCGCGGCCATAGTCAGTCCCGGCACCCAGAACCGCCCCCAGCACGCCCTGCCAAACAACCGGCGCCAGCCGCAGGTTCAAAAACCCAGGGCCTGCCACCTCTGCCGAGCTGATCCGTGTGTCCTCTGCCAGTTTGGCGGCCAGCGCATCGGCAATATCGCGGGGCTTCATCTTAGCCGGTTTGGCCAACACCATGGCGGCATTGGTGGCCATATCTCCATGGGCCGCATCGCGCGGTGGCTCAACCGCGACATTTGCAAAGTTGAGCCCCTCGGGCAATGCGCCCTCGGTGGTCATGGCAGTGAGGCTGTCGATGACAAGCGCGCGGATATCGGAAAAAAGGTTCATCTCTGGCGTCCCATTGGTTCGACTTTGCGGCTTATCATGCCTAGCTCAATGGTCAACCATTCTGTGGCGCAAGACCAGCCCACAGCCACTGCAACAGGGTACAATAGGCGCATCTTTGTCCAAAGCCCTGCGCCCTGCGATCAAAGCGGCCCCGCCCTCAAAACGCCGCCTGACCCACAGGGGCATCGCCCCAGGCGCTGATTTTGTAGCGCCGCAAAGAGGCGACATAATAGGGGTCCGACAGGATCAAGCGTTCCACATCCGCCCGGGTATCCGCCTGCACCGTCCAGATGGCGCCAGGAAAGTCCTGCATCGGCTGCAGGGCCAGCGGCCCGCCAATGTTCAGCTCTGGGCGACTGCGCACAAAGGCAATATGGGCAAGACGGCGGGGTTTATCCCCCCGGATACGGGCCATTTCAGAAGCGTCCTGAAAGGTAACAGTCCAGTGTTTCATCGCGCGCGCCGGCCTTTACTCAGTGATCTCGCCATAAAAAACGGCCTGTCAGCGCCAGATCATAGGGCCAGATTATTCCACTGTTACAGCCAGCGCCTTTTGCCTTGTCTCCCCAGCGCCGCTTTTGCGGCTGCTAGGCCAGCTTGCCCTCGCGGGTCAGCTGCTCGTGCAGTTGCAGCGCAAACCGGTCCGTCATACCTGCGATATAGTCAGAGGTAATCCGCGCCAGCGCCGTCTCATCCGCAGCGGCGGTGATCTCTTCATGCCAGCGCTCCGGCATCTGTCGCGGATTGGCCAGAAAGTAAGGAAAAAGCGCCGCGACAATTTCTGCCATTTGAGTGCGCACCTCCATCACCGAGCGGGCGCGGTACATGTGGCGGAACAAAAAGGCGCGGATCTCTTTCAAATCCCGCCACAGAACAGGCGAAAAGGCCACCACCGGGTGCCCCAGGGCACGCACCTCTTCGACGCTTTGAACGCCGCTCTCACGCAGGTTTTTGCGGGTTGTATCAATCACATCCCCAACCATGACGCCAAAAACCCGGCGCAGGGCCTCGTGACGGCGGCGCAGGCCGTCAAGCCCGGGGTATTTCTGATCGACCTGATGATAGGCGGCAGCAATGATTGGCAGATGGGCAATATTCGCATCTGTAAACAGCCCAGCGCGCAGCCCATCGTGCAGGTCGTGATTGTTATAGGCAATATCATCCGCTAGCGCCGCCACCTGGGCCTCGGCGCTGGCATGGGTATGCAGCTCCAGATCCATCGCAGCGTTGCATTCGGCCAAGGCCCAGGGCAGCTCGCCCACCACCGGCCCATTGTGCTTTGCAATGGCTTCAAGCGTTTCCCAGGTCAGATTCAGCCCGTCAAATTCGGCATAGTGACGCTCCAGACAGGTGACAATGCGGATCGCCTGGGCATTGTGATCAAATCCACCATAGGGCTGCATCAGCGCATGCAGCGCATCTTCGCCGGTATGGCCAAAGGGCGTGTGGCCCAGATCATGGGCCAGGGCCACGGCCTCGGTCAGTTCCTGGTTCAGCCCCAAGGCCGCAGCAA
>Ga0316204_10010522_pt1 | contig 11893 bp, 6 predicted proteins | sample 6monrhotite_MG_2_FD_205661 | JGI IMG/M metagenome (GOLD analysis project Ga0316204, IMG submission 205661) | Microbial mat bacterial communities from mineral coupon in-situ incubated in ocean water Damariscotta River, Maine, United States -... | ecosystem: Environmental > Aquatic > Marine >...
ATCGCTGATTTTTTTCGCTCAATGGGTGGCAGCGCTTTTGCTCTTACACTATACAAGCGCCGCCTTGGTGTGCCGGATCGACCCGAATTAAGGTGATCGAACGGTCCAAGACGGGTATTATGGATGTAGGCAGCATATGCCTGACCAAAAGCGGGGAGACCTCATGACCGCCAACACGACTAACGGCAAAACTGCCGAGCCTGTTGCTATTGAACTGTCTGAAGTGCGCACAGCGCACCATAATTGGTCAGAAGAAGCGCTTTACGAGGAATCCGTACGCCGCGGGGAAGCCCGCATCGCCAAGGGGGGGGCGCTGGTTGTGGAAACCGGGCAGCACACCGGGCGGTCTGCGAAAGACAAATTCACCGTTCGTGATGCGACCAGCGAAGACAGCGTTTGGTGGGACAGCAACGCGTCCATGACGTCCGACCAGTTTGGCACGCTGCTTGATGATTTCCGCGCGCATATGAAAGAGCGCGATCTGTTCGTGTCGGACCTGTTTGGCGGCGCAGATCTCGATCATCGCCTTCCGGTTCGTGTCTTTACCGAATTTGCCTGGCATGGATTGTTCATTCGCCATTTGCTGCGCCGCCCTGAAACGAACGAGCTTGATGGCTTCTCGCCGGAATTCACCATCGTCAATCTGCCAAGCTTTAAGGCCGATCCCAAACGACATGGCTGCCGTTCCGAAACCGTAATCGCCGTTGATTTCGCGCGCCGCCTCGTCCTGATCGGCGGAACGTCTTATGCCGGCGAGACCAAGAAATCCGTATTCACCATTCTCAATTATCTTTTGCCCGCCAAGGGCATCATGCCGATGCATTGCTCGGTCAATGTCGATGATGACGATGACGCCGCCATTTTCTTTGGCCTGTCCGGAACCGGGAAAACCACCCTGTCCGCTGATGCCAGCCGAACCCTGGTTGGTGATGACGAGCATGGCTGGTCAGAAAACGGCCTCTTCAATTTCGAAGGCGGCTGTTATGCCAAGATGATCCGCCTCTCGGCAGAGGCAGAGCCAGAAATCCACGCCACGACAAAAATGTGGGGAACAGTGCTCGAAAATGTCGTGATGGACCCCGTGACACGAGAGCTTGATCTGGATGACCCGTCGCTGGCTGAAAACAGCCGGGGTGCATATCCGATCCACGCCATCCCGAACGCCAGTGACACTGGGCGCTGCGCCCAGCCCAAAAACCTGATCATGCTGACCTGTGATGCGTTTGGCGTTTTGCCGCCGATCGCCAAGCTGACACCAGCACAAGCCATGTACCACTTCCTGTCAGGCTACACTGCCAAGGTTGCCGGAACCGAAAAAGGCGTAACCGAACCCACAGCGACCTTCTCGGCCTGCTTTGGCGCGCCTTTCATGCCGCGTCACCCGGCCGAGTATGGCGCGCTGCTGCGCGAATTGATCGCAGAACACAATGTCGATTGCTGGCTGGTTAATACCGGTTGGACCGGCGGTGCCTATGGCACCGGAGAGCGTATGCCGATCCGCGAAACCCGCGCGCTGTTGAATGCGGTCCTGGACGGTACACTCAAGAGCGGTAATTTCCGCGAAGACTCGATTTTCCGTTTCATGGTCCCCACCGCTTGCGATGGAGTGCCGTCCGGCATCCTCGAACCGCGCAGCACCTGGAGTGATCGCGAGGCCTATGACACCCAGGCGGCGAAGCTGGCGAAAATGTTCAACGACAATTTCGTCAAGTATGAAAGCCATGTCGCGCCTTATGTACGCGCCGCAGCTCCCGTAATGAACGATAACGCCGCAACGGTGGCTGCTGAGTAGTTTCCAGTATCATTTACCGCATAAAAAAGCCCTCGCTGGTTTCCAGCGAGGGCTAAATTTTGGGTGCGGGGGTAGGATTTGAACCTACGACCTTCAGGTTATGAGCCTGACGAGCTACCGGACTGCTCCACCCCGCGTCAGATCGCCTGTTGTAGTGTCAGGCGAAGGGCGGCTAGTTAAGGGCTGCAGGCGATGGCGTCAACAGATAAGCTGTTGCGGACACTGAATTAAGGACCATTACACTGACCGAAGCAGACATCATCCATTCTGCCGTCCAGGATTGGCAAGCCGGCAAGCATGGTGACGCTCTCTCAGCACTGAGCGATGCGGCCGCGGCCGGCGACATTCAGGCCGCACTCCTGATGGTCCAGATGGCGAGCGAACGGAGCGCGCCTGACTTCGCAAAAGTGGCCGCGTGGGACGCCATTGACCAGTCCGCCGGGTCGGCGCCTCTCGCCCGGCAGTGGGCCTATTTGAAAGCCATAGGCTTTGGGACGCTCGCCGACCCGATCGCGGCCATGGAGCACCGCCTGGCCCGTGCAGACGCAGATGATCAGATGGCCATGGCGGAAATTGGCCTGATACACCAAATGGCTGGAGATACGAATGCAGGGCGTCGCTGGCTGGATAAGGCCGAGGCGCTCGGCTCCATCCATGCCCTGGCCGCTCTGTGCCGGATGGCGATTATCGACGAGACCGTCAGCGCCCATATTAAAGCGCGCAGTTCGCGCCTGGCGCAGGCTCAACATCCGTTCGCAGATATACTGAGCAGGGGCCTGGTTGATCTTCCGGTTTGTGAACACGCGGCAAAACCGCCAAAGCGCACGAATTCGGGCGCGCTTGTGACGGCACTCTTGTCGCCTTCCGGTGCATCGGCGAATTTGTCTCAAGCGCCCCGTATTGTGCGATTTGAGCAAATTGTTCCGGTGGAAGTCGCCGAATATCTGGCTGCCGGCAGCATGCCCTTCCTGCAACCGGCGTCGATTTTTGATCCTGGCACCGGTCAGACAATCCAGGATCCCTATCGACGGTCTTTGGTGGCCACACTGCCCGAAAGCGCGATGGATATCGTCCTTTGGGCCGTAAAATGGAAGATGGCCTGGATGGCCGGCTGTACCTATGAGCAGGGCGAACCCCTCACCGTTCTGGTTTACCGACCGGGCGACGAATACAAGGCGCATTTCGATTTTCTTGTTGAGGATGGCGCGATTGCCAGTGCTGACCTCGCGGCACGTGGTCAGCGCATCGCAACATCACTCATCAAGATCGTCGATACGCATGTGGGAGGCGAAACGATCTTTCCGCGTCTAAGCCTGTCCTGGAACGGACGTTCGGGAGACGGTGTCGCCTTCGACAATGTCGACAATGGCGGCGCGGGTGATCCCAAAACCCTGCACCATGGAGCCACGGTGACTGAAGGTCTCAAAATCCTGACAAGCCTTTGGCTGCGAGAGCGTTAGAATCCGGTTTCCGCGCCGCGCCAATACCGTTAGGACAAGGCAATGACTTCATCGACCACACAACAATGGGGCGTGTACAGTCCCAAAGGCTTGTATGCAGCCCTCCTGTCAGCCGCGCGCTCAACAGGCAATGCAGCGCTGGCACGTCTGGCAATGTGGCTGTCACCTGCAATGACAGATATTGAGACCCTGGGCTTCAAGGCACGCCTGCACCCGCGGGATAATCTCAGTGAAAAACGGGCCTTGGTAAGCCCACAGCGCTTTGATCCAGCCGAGCTCGCATTTTTGAGCGCACATGTGGGTACGGACTTCAATTTTATCGATATTGGTGCCAATTGCGGCGTCTATACGCTCCACCTCGCCACTCAAGCCCCGACAACGGCCCGTTTCGTCGCGGTTGAACCGCAACCGGAAATGCTGCGCCGATTGCGTTTCAATTTGTCGGCCAATGACCTTTCATCCGTCGCAGTTTGTGATGTCGCGATCAGCGACGCTCCGGGCGAGGTGACGTTTCATGTCAACGACTCCAATCGTGGGGAAAGCGGCCTGATCACATCGGGTAGCGAGATCACGGTTAGCGCCATCACATTGTTACAATTAATGAATCAAAATTCAGTTGAGCGAGCTGACGCGATCAAGATTGATGTTGAAGGTGCGGAAATGCGGATCCTAACCCGCTTCTTTGACGAAGCGCCGCAGGATCGCTGGCCGTCCATTCTCCTACTGGAAAGTCTCTATTCCAACGAGGAACGCGACCCGGTCGCGCTGGCATTGTCCAGGGGCTACCAGATCGCGCTCGATACGGGTCGCAATGTCGCCCTGACGCGCTAGTCAGTGCGGCGGGTGAAGCGATACGTCAGATAGGGCGACCACTCCGCATCGACATTTTGGCGCGATTCCACGCGCCAGATCAGTGTCATTTCGTCGAAACGCTCCCAAACAGTTCGTGCGAACGCTTCCTCTTCGCTGCCACCGATTCCCGACACGTAAGCGGTTGTTTCATCTTGGATTCGAGCGTCTGCGACGTTGTAGAAGGACGCGCCCTCGCCCGCCTCCGTTGCAGCAAAATAGAGGTGCGGGACACCTGGTTGATTATTGAGGTAAAAAGCCACCCAGCGATCGAATATCGGAGAATAACTCCACGCCAGAAGCCCGCGATAGTTCGATTCAGGACGTTCAATGACGCCCGCGACGGCGCAGCCATCAATCATGTGCCCGGCAGTAAAGGATGCCGGCTCGGTCGACCCGTCCGCGGCCGTCACCTCTCCGGCCCATTGACCCACCAACCCGTCGAGAGCGCCATGGGGATTCGAAGTGCACAAGAGGCCTTGCGAATAGCCCGGCCAGTTTTCGGTCACCGGCGGCAGGTCAGGCATGTCACCGAGACGGTGAAAATCCACCACCATCCAGGTGCTCCAGCTGGCACCACCATCAGCGGTATTGGCCCCGTCCCAACGAAAACCGTCATCGCGGATATCCGAGAACTGATACCGGCGGATCTGCGGCGTTCCTTCCGGTGTTTGTTGGCGCATATCCGCACTGTAGACGGCGATTCGCCCGTGATGTTCCTCGCCTGTGAGCTGATCGAGGAATGCGACACCATCGAAATTGGGATTGGGCCAGTGCTGAGCCATGACCCAGCGCTCCCTGGACTCGTCATAATAGCGGATCGAAAAACCGCGACCGCCTGCAACATCCGGCTCAATTGTTCTGGGTTCAGCAATCTCGATTATGGCTTTGCCGTCGAGCGCCGGAAATACGTAATGACGCATCCGGCGTCCCTCTTCGACATGAAACAGGGAATTTTCAGCCCGCGGGCGCCAATTGCCCTCGCCCAGCCCGGTCCAGAAATCATACTGGCGATGTTCTTCGCCCTGCCAGTCTTCGGTTATCTCGGTGCCCAGGACATCATCCCAAGTCCGGTCAGCGTGCTCTTGTGCCATGAACACAGTCGCAGCGATCAGTAATTCCATCATCTTTCTGGTCTCCGCATCAACCTGACCTCGCTGAACAGTGTGGCCGAGAGCCCGGCCGGATGAGAAGCCACAATTACGTGAAGACAAGACGTCAAAGCGGAATCCAGACGCAAAAAAGCCCCGCCATTGCTGGCGGGGCTTTCTCGTAACATCGTAAAGAGGTTGTTTTTCAAATCGATCGTGCGGACCGGGCGGCGACCTACTCTCCCAAGTCTTAGGACTTAGTACCATCGGCGCTGGGGGTCTTAACGGCCGTGTTCGGGATGGGAACGGGTGTGATCCCCCCGCCATAACCACCCGGTCGGCGCGATCGATTTGAAGATTGAAGAGACGTATGTGCCTGACTTGTAGGGTTCAATTATGGTCGAACGGAACGTTCGCCATACATGAACTTCATGAAATCAAGCCAATCGAGCAATTAGTACCAGTCAGCTTCACGTCTCGCGACGCTTCCACATCTGGCCTATCAACGTGGTGGTCTTCCACGGCTCTCAAGGGAAACCTGGTTTTGAGGGGGGCTTCCCGCTTAGATGCATTCAGCGGTTATCCTTTCCGTACTTAGCTACCCTGCACTGCGGCTGGCGCCACAACAGGTCCACCAGAGGTACGTCCATCCCGGTCCTCTCGTACTAGGGACAGCTCCTCTCAAGTTTCCGACACCCACGGCAGATAGGGACCGAACTGTCTCACGACGTTCTAAACCCAGCTCACGTACCGCTTTAATTGGCGAACAGCCAAACCCTTGGGACCTGCTCCAGCCCCAGGATGCGATGAGCCGACATCGAGGTGCCAAACAATGCCGTCGATATGGACTCTTGGGCATCATTAGCCTGTTATCCCCGGCGTACCTTTTATCCGTTGAGCGATGGCCCTTCCACTCGGGACCACCGGATCACTATGACCGTCTTTCGACTCTGCTCGACCTGTCGGTCTTGCAGTCAGGCTGGCTTATGCCATTGCACTCAACGAGCGATTTCCGACCGCTCTGAGCCAACCATCGCGCGCCTCCGTTACACTTTGGGAGGCGACCGCCCCAGTCAAACTACCCACCACGCAGGGTCCCGGGCCCGGGTTCACGGGCCGCGGTTAGACGTCAACAAGGATCAGGGCGGTATTTCAAGGGTGACTCCACCAGAACTGGCGCTCTGGCTTCATAGTCTCCCGCCTATCCTACACAAATCGTCACTAACGCCACTGCGAAGCTATAGTAAAGGTGCACGGGGTCTTTCCGTCTGACCGCGGGAACTCCGCATCTTCACGGAGAATTCAATTTCGCTGAGTCTATGCTGGAGACAGCGGGGAAGTCGTTACGCCATTCGTGCAGGTCGGAACTTACCCGACAAGGAATTTCGCTACCTTAGGACCGTTATAGTTACGGCCGCCGTTTACCGGGGCTTCAATTCGGAGCTTGCACTCCTCCTTTTAACCTTCCGGCACCGGGCAGGCGTCAGACCCTATACGTCGTCTTGCGACTTCGCAGAGCCCTATGTTTTTAGTAAACAGTCGCCACCCCCTGGTTTGTGCCCCTCCATACTGGTTGCCCAATATCGAGGCTCCCTTCTCGCGAACTTACGGGAGTAATTTGCCGAGTTCCTTCAGCATAGTTCTCTCAAGCGCCTTGGTATGCTCTACCTGTCCACCTGTGTCGGTTTAGGGTACGGTCTAATGCGGGAGCTATTTCCAGGGACTGCTTCGCCGCCTTCCCAATCCAATAAGGGAAAACAACTTACGCAATCCGTCACTACCCGCTGGCCCACGAATATTAACGTGGTTCCCATCGACTACGCCTTTCGGCCTCGCCTTAGGGGCCGGCTAACCCTGCGCTGATTAGCATTGCGCAGGAACCCTTGGACTTTCGGCGAGAGTGTCTCTCACACTCTTTGTCGCTACTCATGTCAGCATTCTCGCTTCCGATACCTCCACCAGCCCTCGCGGGTCTGGCTTCATCGACTTACGGAACGCTCCGCTACCGCTCTTTCGAGCCCGCAGCTTCGGTGTATCACTTAAGCCCCGTTACATTTTCCGCGCAGGAACGCTTGACCAGTGAGCTGTTACGCTTTCTTTAAAGGATGGCTGCTTCTAAGCCAACCTCCTGGTTGTCTAAGCATTCCCACATCGTTTCCCACTTAGTGATAACTTAGGGACCTTAGCTGGCGGTCAGGGCTGTTTCCCTCTCCACTACGGACCTTAGCACCCGCAGTGTGTCTGCCGTACAGTACTCTTCGGTATTCGGAGTTTGGTTAGGTTTGGTAAGACGGTGAGTCCCCCTAGCCCATCCAGTGCTCTACCCCCGAAGGTATAAATACGACGCTCTACCTAAATAGATTTCGCGGAGAACCAGCTATCTGCAGGTTTGATTGGCCTTTCACCCCTAGCCACACCTCATCCCGTTCTTTTTCAACAGAAGTGGGTTCGGCCCTCCAGTGCATGTTACTGCACCTTCAGCCTGGACATGGCTAGATCACCTGCTTTCGGGTCTTATCCCACGAACTCATTCGCCCTATTCAGACTCGCTTTCGCTGCGCCTACACCTAACGGCTTAAGCTTGCTCGTGAGACAAAGTCGCTGACCCATTATACAAAAGGTACGCCGTCACGCTTGCGCGCTCCGACTGCTTGTAGGCGCCCGGTTTCAGGATCTGTTTCACTCCCCTCGTTGGGGTGCTTTTCACCTTTCCCTCACGGTACTGGTTCACTATCGGTCAATAAGGAGTACTTAGGCTTGGAGGGTGGTCCCCCCATGTTCAGACAGAATTTCACGTGTTCCGCCCTACTCGAGTCTCTCTCTTCTTCTCTTCATACGGGGCTGTCACCCACTATGGCCTGCCTTTCCAGACAGTTCTGATAAATTCGGAGAGAGCACTGGCCTAGTCCGCGTTCGCTCGCCACTACTAACGGAGTCTCAATTGATGTCCTTTCCTCCAGGTACTGAGATGTTTCAGTTCCCCGGGTTTGCCTCCTGCACCTATGTATTCAGTGCAGGATACCCCTAAAGGGGTGGGTTTCCCCATTCGGAAATCTGCGGATCAAAGGTTGCTCGCACCTCCCCGCAGCTTATCGCAGCGTGCCACGTCCTTCATCGCCTCTTATTGCCAAGGCATTCACCAGGCGCCCTTTTGACGCTTGATTTCAACGAAGTTCATGCACGGTGAACGTTCCGTCCGATTTCGGGTCGTGCAACCCAAAATCCTGATATGGAACGACCATACATGAACCCATCGGTCAGGATGTCTCTTCAATCCACCCTAGTTCGGGTGAATCCTCTTATACGATGTTAAACATCCACTTGAATGATCTTCCGAACACTCAAGTGAAACTTGTTACTTGCCGCGATCTGGTGGAGCTGGACGGGATCGAACCGACGACCTGAAGCTTGCAAAGCTACCGCTCTCCCAACTGAGCTACAGCCCCGTTAGATACGCGTAAAGTCGGCCGGCATCCTCCAGGATTGCAAAGCGCATGGTGGGCCTGGGTAGATTCGAACTACCGACCTCACCCTTATCAGGGGTGCGCTCTAACCAACTGAGCTACAGGCCCGATTAGAACCGATCCAAGCGCACGCAACCTCTCACGAGGAACGCGGCCGTTGTAGCCGCGATCGGCTACAACGTGGAAAGAGAAACGAAGACGGCGACATCTGCATTGTTTGGTCGTCACTCTGGGTAGAGTGCGACCTGATGTCTAAGTGGCTGAAAGAAGATCGCCAAATCCGAAGATTTGGGTCACTGATCGATCAGCAATCCTTAGAAAGGAGGTGATCCAGCCGCAGGTTCCCCTACGGCTACCTTGTTACGACTTCACCCCAGTCGCTGACCCTACCGTGGTTGGCTGCCAGATTGGCGCACCACCTTCGGGTAGAACCAACTCCCATGGTGTGACGGGCGGTGTGTACAAGGCCCGGGAACGTATTCACCGTGGCATGCTGATCCACGATTACTAGCGATTCCAACTTCATGCTCTCGAGTTGCAGAGAACAATCCGAACTGAGACGGTTTTTTGAGATTAACTCATTGTCACCGCCATTGTAGCACGTGTGTAGCCCTACCCGTAAGGGCCATGAGGACTTGACGTCATCCCCACCTTCCTCCGGCTTGACACCGGCGGTCCCGTTAGAGTGCCCAGCCAAACCTGCTGGCAACTAACGGCGAGGGTTGCGCTCGTTGCGGGACTTAACCCAACATCTCACGACACGAGCTGACGACAGCCATGCAGCACCTGTACATTGTCCAGCCTAACTGAAGGAAATCATCTCTGAAATCCGCGACAAGTATGTCAAGGGTAGGTAAGGTTCTGCGCGTTGCTTCGAATTAAACCACATGCTCCACCGCTTGTGCGGGCCCCCGTCAATTTCTTTGAGTTTTAATCTTGCGACCGTACTCCCCAGGCGGGATGCTTAATGCGTTAGCTGCGTCACCAAACAGCATGCTGCCTGACAACTAGCATCCATCGTTTACGGCGTGGACTACCAGGGTATCTAATCCTGTTTGCTCCCCACGCTTTCGCACCTCAGCGTCAGTACCGGTCCAGTGAGTCGCCTTCGCCTCTGGTGTTCCTCCGAATATCTACGAATTTCACCTCTACACTCGGAATTCCACTCACCTCTCCCGGACTCTAGTTTGATAGTTTCAAAGGCTATTCCAGGGTTGAGCCCTGGGCTTTCACCTCTGACTTTCCAAACCGCCTACGTGCGCTTTACGCCCAGTAATTCCGAACAACGCTAGCCCCCTCCGTATTACCGCGGCTGCTGGCACGGAGTTAGCCGGGGCTTCTTCTGCAGGTACCGTCATTATCTTCCCTGCTGAAAGAATTTTACAACCCTAAGGCCTTCATCATTCACGCGGCATGGCTGGATCAGGGTTTCCCCCATTGTCCAAGATTCCCCACTGCTGCCTCCCGTAGGAGTCTGGGCCGTGTCTCAGTCCCAGTGTGGCTGATCATCCTCTCAGACCAGCTATAGATCGTCGCCTTGGTGAGCTTTTACCTCACCAACTAGCTAATCTAACGCGGGCTAATCCATCAGCGATAAATCTTTCTCCCGAAGGACGTATACGGTATTAATTCCAGTTTCCCGGAGCTATTCCGTACTGATGGGCATATTCCCACGCGTTACTCACCCGTCTGCCACTCACTCCGAAGAGTGCGTTCGACTTGCATGTGTTAAGCCTGCCGCCAGCGTTCGTTCTGAGCCAGAATCAAACTCTCAGGTTGAGTTGGATCCCGACATCGCATTGGCATTGTTCAAGAAATTAACAAGAACCATTCGTTACCGGCGAACCGGCAACAATTGGCAATGTCATTCTAGAAAAACGCTACAGCGTTATCGGTATCTAGGTTGATGACCGAAGTCATCCGCTAGACGCCGCCGCCTGCGTTTCTCTTTCCATATCTACGATGTCAAACAGCCAGTCCTGAACAGCTTCCGCCGCCAGTCCCGTTTGCCCAAGCGAGTGCGTCACCGCGTCCGCCCGAACAAGGAGGGCGCTATCTATGCGCCCGCCTAACCTCTGTCAACCGCCTTTTCAAAGAGTATCTCAGTCGTGTTCATATTCCGGCAGTAGAGACCAAAAATCTCTAGCCGGCGCGAAACAGAACACGCCGCTGATTTACTCTCGTCGAGACGAAAGAGGCTCGGCAACATAGGGAGGTTTCCCGCCCCACGCAAGCTCTAAAGCGCGCGCTCGCCACCGAGGAGCCGGGGTATAGGCGGGGGTTTTTAAAGACGCAACAGCCAATGTCGCATTTTCTTCAGAAAACGCAGGGATTGGCTGTTTTTTCCGCATCCACGCCGTTCGATCTGTAGAGAGTTTACCTGCCCTGGCTGGTGCGGACACCAAAAACTGCGAGAAACAGTGGGTATAGCAGTGCGCCGGCAACCAACCCGCCAATATGGCCAGCCCAAGCGATAGACACCCATATCTGCGACCCGACAAACGCCAAAACAATATTGAGAGCGAGCCATGGCAGGGCGAGTCGCAACATGCCGCGATAGCCGCCATTGGCCCATCCGGCCGCCGCTATGCAACCAGACAGGGCCGTTGATGCGCCAACCATGGGAGTAAAGGAATCGGGGCCGGACATAAATTGAGCCGCCGCCCCCGCAACTGCGCATACAAAGAAGAACAGCAAAAATCCCGCCTGCCCCTTTACAGAGTCTCCAAAGGCGCGTGCCGCCGCGGAACCGAAGGCAAGCAAGGCCATTGTGTTGAGAATCAAATGCATCCACCCGGCGTGCAGGAAGACGTGAAGTAGCCAGGGCCACCAGACCTCGACCCGGCCGGGGTCCGCCGAAACATGGCCCGGCACCAGAGCACCGATCTGGTAGCTGGCTTGCAGGAACGGGAATGAGAGTGTGCCGAGCAGGAACACGCCAACCATGATGATCGCCAGGACCAAAATGACCGGAGACATATGATTGAACACCGGTGTGTCTCGCCTTGGCACAGTCATGGCGGCTTTCCCTTTTTCAGCACGTTTCGATTCGACCCAATACACTTAACAAAAGGTTTTCGCCTCATAGGAGAAAGGCTTCCCGGCACTTCCCCCGGTGGCATGGCGGTTGCACCACTCCCCTTCAGAAACCTCATAGGAAGAGGATACGGGATTATGACGTTGCGCAAGACAACACTGTTTATATCGGTCGCCATGGCGACTTTATCTGCGGCTCCG
>Ga0316204_10010523_pt1 | contig 11893 bp, 10 predicted proteins | sample 6monrhotite_MG_2_FD_205661 | JGI IMG/M metagenome (GOLD analysis project Ga0316204, IMG submission 205661) | Microbial mat bacterial communities from mineral coupon in-situ incubated in ocean water Damariscotta River, Maine, United States -... | ecosystem: Environmental > Aquatic > Marine >...
AAGGCCTGCCGCTTATATTCATCGGGGCCAGCTACAGCGGTGAAAAAATGGCCGAGGCCGCCCGCAATACCACCCTGCCTGATTTAATGATCGAATTTTCACCCGGTTCATTCAGCGATGCTTCTATTGCCATGATCGACCCAAGCGACATCCCGTGGCTGTTTATACGCGCCGAAAAAGAGCTGCCTTTTTTCGATCCTCTATTTAATGCCATCCGTGCTGGTAGTAAAAATGCAGAAATCTGGCGCATCGCAGGTGAAGGCCACGGCACACATATCCTCAACACTCGACCAGAACTTGAAGACCGTGTGATAAGCTGGGTCAACAACAAGCTGATTTCGGTAAAAAACTAGATTGTGGTTACAGCACCGAATCTCGCGCTCCAAAAACATTTCCCATGTTTAGGCTTCACCTTGACGCCCCTAGCCATTATAAGGGCGGTGAAGTAAATATTTTAACTGCACTGGGTTCCTTAAGATGGCTGAGACATACATCGACTATGATGCCAAAGTACAAAATGCATTGCGTCAGGTAGTAAAAACCGTACTCAAGGAAACAGAGGAAGACGGTCTGAAAGGCGATCATCATTTTTATGTTGCCTTCAAAACCCATGCCGAAGGCGTTGATATTCCCGCCCATCTGGTAAGCCGCTTCCCTGACGAAATGACCATCGTTGTGCAGCATAAATATTGGGGTCTGAAAGTATTGCCTGACCATTTTGAAATTGGCCTGTCATTCAACCAAAAACCAGAACATTTAACAATTCCGTTCGCCGCAATCGTTGGCTTTGTGGACCCAAGCGTGCAATTTGCGCTGCAGTTCCACGACGAAAGCGCCGACCCTGCAGATGATTTTGATGATACTGCGGAAACAGAAGATATCACCCGCGAGATAGCTGAAAACATGATATCGAACGCCGCACACGATGCTAATACGGATGCGCCAAGCGAAGATATAGAAACCAGCGGAGATACAGCCGGTGAAACCGGCGGTGACAATATCGTTACGCTAGATGCCTTCCGCCGCAAGTAATTCTCCAAACATAAAGGGCACGTCATGCCAGATACTCAGCCAGCCTGGACCTATTCAAAATTGTTTCAGCTAGGAGCTGACACCACGCCCTACCGCAAAATCACCAGCGACCACGTACGCGTCGAAACAATCGACGGCCGCGACATTCTTAAAATAGACGATGCCGGGCTTGAACTCATCACCCGCGAAGCCATGGCTGATATCGCGCACCTACTCAGGCCTGCGCACTTGCAGCAGCTGGCCGATATTCTCGATGATGATGAAGCCAGCGACAATGACCATTTTGTCGCGCGCGAGCTGTTAAAAAACGCCAACATCGCCGCTGGGCGCATACTGCCCAGCTGTCAGGATACGGGCACGGCGATCATCATCGCCAAAAAAGGCCAACATGTGTGGACCGAAGGCGACGATGCTGAGCCAATTACAAAAGGCGTGATGGACACCTATACGGAAACCAACCTGCGCTACAGCCAGATGGCGCCGCTTTCCATGTATAAAGAGGCCAACACAAAAAATAATACGCCAGCGCAGGTGGATATTTATGCCGCCACAGGAAACGAATATCATTTCCTGTTTATGGCCAAAGGCGGCGGCAGCGCCAATAAAACATTCCTGTACCAACAAACACCCGCCACGCTGAGGGAAGACCGCATGCTGGCCTTCCTTGACGAGAAAATTAAAACGCTCGGCACGTCGGCTTGCCCGCCTTACCATTTGGCAATTGTAATCGGCGGCTTGTCAGCCGACCAAAATTTGGCTGTGGTGAAAAAAGCGTCGGCAAAAGAACTCGACAGCCTGCCTACCACCGGTGACGCTACGGGCCGTGCATTCCGTGATGTGGATATGGAAGCACAAATCCACAAAATGACCCAAAACATGGGCATTGGAGCACAGTTTGGCGGCAAATATTTTTGCCATGACGTGCGTGTTATTCGCCTGCCGCGCCACGGCGCCAGCTTGCCCGTAGGCATTGGCGTTAGCTGCTCGGCAGACCGCCAAGCCAAGGGCAAAATCACCGCTGAAGGTATTTTCCTCGAAGCACTGGAAACCGACCCAGCCAAATACCAGCCGGAACCGCAGGATGAGCACTTAACCGACCATGTGGTGAAAATAGACCTGAACCGGCCCATGAAGGATGTATTGGCGGACCTAACGCAGTATCCGATTAAAACCCGGCTTTCGCTCACTGGCACCATCGTAGTCGCCCGCGACCTTGCGCACGCCCGCGTACAGCAAAACATTGAAGACGGCGGCGACATGCCAGATTATTTCAAAGATTATATCATCTATTACGCTGGGCCTGCGAAAACACCCGAAGGTTATGCTTCTGGCAGCTTTGGTCCCACAACAGCCGGGCGTATGGACAGCTTTGTCGGGCCGTTCCAAAAAATGGGAGGCAGCATGATAAGCTTGGCCAAAGGCAATCGGTCACGCGCAGTTACCAAAGCCTGCGAAGAAAATGGCGGCTTTTATCTGGGGTCCATCGGCGGCCCAGCCGCCGCGCTGGCGCTCGATAATATCACCAAGGTCGAAGTGCTTGATTTCGATGATCTGGGCATGGAAGCCGTTTGGAAGATCGACGTGAAAGATTTCCCGGCCTTCATCGTTGTCGACGACAAAGGCAACGATTTTTTCCAGGCGTTATAATGGGCATAGTGATTAGACCAGCATCAAGCGAAGCGGACTATAAGGCTGCTTTTGCTCTTGTCCAGGCGTTAGCCATTCATGAAAAAACCGCGCAATATTTTAAAATAACAGAAGCCGACTTCGCCGCCCAAGCTACCGCTGACAAACCTTTGTTCCAGGCCTTAATCGCATGCGATACAGATAAAATTGTTGGTGCCGCCACTTATTTTCGACGTTTTCATATCTGGAATAACAGCGACATTTTCATATTGGATGACCTGTTCGTTCTGCCGGCTTCTCGTGGCCAGGGCATTGGCACCCAATTACTGGAAGTGCTTGGTTCACAGGCTAAACAAAACGGCATACCCGTCAAATGGCAAGTGCAAACGGAAAATCAGAAGGCCGCGGCGTTATATAAGCGCATGGGCGCCGACATATATACGTCGGGCATCTGCTGGTGGTGGCCGGATAATATCGGGTAAACCATTTGTCTAATGCGCGGGCGCACAGATGCTATACAGTAACACAAATAGGTATAGCGGGAGATAAACCATGATGATATTGAAGCATGCGCTGATTGGCGGGGTCATACTTTTTCTAGTATCCTCAGGCTTGAAGGCAGCAGAAGTAACATTCACCGCGAGCGATGGTGGCACTGTTTACGCGGACGAAATCACTGACCCGGCAGGCAAAAGTGCGCCACTTCTTATTTTATTTCACCAGGCTGGCGGCGACGGGCGCGCCGAATATGCTTACGCTGCGAACCGGCTGTCGGAGGCTGGCTATTCACTGCTTGTCGTAGACCAGCGATCGGGCGGTGACCGCTTTGGCGGCACTAACCGCACAGTGGCAGCCAGAGGCGGCAGCAGCGGCTACTGCGAGGCATACCCAGACATGGAAGCCGCTCTTGTCTACGCCAAAACAAGCGGCTACACGGGCCCCATTTTCGCCTTTGGCAGCAGCTATTCCGCTGGACTGGTTGTTAAGCTGGGTGCGGAGAACACAGGCACACTCGCAGGCGTAGTTGCTTTCTCGCCAGCATCTGGTGGCCCAATGAAAAATTGCAGCCCTAACGGCTTTGCCGCCACCACTAAAACGCCGACCATGGTTTTGCGGCCCATTCGCGAAATGAAAAACCCAAGCGCAGCCGCCCAGTTTGATCTATTTAAAAATGGCGGCCACTCTATGTTTATCGCCGAAAATGGCGTACACGGGTCATCCATGCTTGATCCCGCGCGCACCAAGGCCGACGTTGAAAGCACCTGGGCTGCTGTCACAGCATTTTTGGATGCACACCGTAAATAAAATGCACCTACACCCAGCAGTTTCTTCACGGCAAAAAGCTGTTGGTGAATTCATTAAACACATCAATAGGGCCTGTCCATAACCGTTGGGCGGCTTAAATTATTCACGCTTTGCTTGCCATAGGCATGCGAAAGGCCTAGAAGCGCGGCTGTGTGAGAACAATGGTCGCCCTTTCTTCTTTGGGAGCCAAAACCAAGGACAGCTCCCTTTGTCAAAAGCATTTGCCATCCCCCGCCTCAGCCTTGCTGACTATAAAACAGAAACCCTTTCGGGCCTTACTGTCGCGCTGGCACTGGTGCCTGAAGCCGTGGCATTCGCGTTTGTGGCGCAAGTGAACCCTTTGGTGGGCTTGTATGCGGCGTTTATCGTGGGGCTAATTACCGCGCTTATCGGCGGTCGTCCGGGCATGATTTCGGGAGCCACCGGAGCGCTTGCGGTGGTAATGGTCAGCCTCGTGGCAACACACGGTGTTCAGTATCTGTTTGCTACTGTGGTGTTGATGGGCACGCTTCAACTGCTTGCTGGAGCATTCAAGCTGGGTAAATTTATCCGCATGGTGCCGCACCCAGTAATGCTGGGGTTCGTCAACGGCCTTGCAATCGTGATTTTCCTCGCACAACTCGGCCAATTTAAAGAGCATACCACCGGCGAGTGGATGGCGGACGGGCCGATGGCGATGATGCTGGGGCTAAGTTTTCTCACCATGCTGATCATCTGGCTCGGCAGCAAATATATCAAAGCTATCCCTGCCCCGCTTTTGGGTATTGCCGCCGTCTCCGCGCTGGTGATTGGTTTCGGCATAGACATACCGCGCGTGGGCGATTTGGCTTCCATCAAAGGTGGCCTGCCCGAGTTCAGCATACCAAGCGTACCGTTTGATCTGGCAACGCTGAAAATCATTTTCCCTTATGCGCTTATCCTCGCCGCCATCGGGCTTATCGAAAGCCTGCTTACGCTCAACCTTGTGGCCGAATTAACCGACGAAAAAGGCGGCACCAGCCAAGAATGTTTCGCACAAGGCACGGCCAATGTGGTTACCGGATTTTTTGGTGGCATGGGTGGCTGTGCGATGATCGGCCAATCGATGATCAATGTAAATTCAGGTGGGCGCACCCGGCTTTCCGGCATATCAGCCGCGTTATTTCTGCTCGGCTTCATTCTGTTTGGTAGCAGCCTTATCGAGCAAATTCCGCTCGCGGCCTTAGTCGGCGTAATGTTCATGGTGGTGATTGGCACCTTCGCTTGGTCAAGCTTCCGCATTCTTCATAAAATTCCAGTGTCAGACGCTTTTGTATTGATCCTGGTATCTGCCGTCACTGTCTATAGCGATCTGGCGATTGCCGTTGTGGTGGGCGTGATTGTCTCGGCGCTGGAGTTTGCCTGGAAATCTGCTGGACGTGTTGGCGCACGCTCACAAACACGCGAAGACGGCACTAAAATTTACGAGCTGCACGGCCCGCTATTTTTCGGCTCTATCGCCAGCTTTCAGGAACTGTTTACGCCGAGCGCCGACCCTGACGAAGTGATCGTTGATTTCATTGATAGCCGCGTGTGGGACCATTCTGGCCTGCAAGCGATTGATGCGCTAGCGGACCGCTATAAAACCGCAGGCAAACGCTTGCGCATACGGCACCTGAGCCATGATTGTCAGGCGCTGCTTACCAAAGCAGGCAACCGCGTTGAAGTATCCCCTTCGGAAGACCCTGAATACGGCGTGGCTATGGATTATGAAGGCCGCCTAGAGCACGAATAACATCACGCTGGCTGCCATGCGTGAGAGTGCCTAACGGTGCCAGGCCTTACCTGACGGTGTCTGGGCTTGCCTGAGGGTGTTTGGCCAATCAATGCAAAACGCCATCATCCGCCAACGCCGACAGCATCGCATAATTTCTGACGTTAACCCTATGGCCTTCCGGCCTGCTGATAAGACCTTCTTGTCTAAATTTGCTAAGAACCCGGCAAACCGTTTCCTGTGTTAGGCCAAGATAATCAGCAATATCAATTCGGGACATCGGTAATTCAACCAGCGCCGTGCCTTCACTTTTTTCAGCAAGGTCATTTTGCCATTTCAGCAAAAAGGATGCCACACGTTCAGCCGGACGCCTTCTGCCAAGTGAAACCATATGATCCATATGCTCAACAGAATCCTCATGCACCAGTGCTATTATAGCCTTGGCGGCAACCGCTGAATTTTCCATCAGTTCTTCCAGCTGCGATATAGGATAACTATTCAAAAACGAGGCCGTCACCGCTTCGGTGGAATAGTACGCCTCGCTAACCAGCGGCAGGCCAATAACATCACCACCATTAAAAAAACCAATCACCTGCTGGCGGCCATCAAACAGCGTTTTGGTTGTTTTGAGTGTACCCGTTATCACTTCATAAACGTGACTAACAGTATCGCCTTCCTGAAATAGAAGACTGTTCTTCTTCAATTTTCGGCTGGTAGGTTTTAGAATATCACTCTGTGTCGGGTTTAGCGCCCTTGCCATAGAGGTAAAGAGCCCCTGCTGGTGAGAGGTTCGTTGATATCCTCTACGCGATTTGCCGTTCATGACCTTGCTCCCCATCATTTGTTGGCAAACTCAAAAACAACATTTCATACTGTGATACACTTTGAAGCTAGCAGCCTGCGTGACAATTGTCACGGTGATACGAATTTAATTTCTACATTGCCAACACCCCAACTGGCAAAGCTGTGTTTCCCTATCCATCACCATTTCACCGGCCACCAAATCAAAATCATGGCACCATTGTTGTTTGGGGAAAATTCGCCCGATTCGTTGATTCAAATCAATGTTTCAAGTCGTGATTAGCTGCAAAATCTGTATCGCGTTCCAAGTATTGGCAGATAATTTTCACGACCCAATATCGAAATGGATTGTTTCTCATGTTTGACGTTTTGCACAAATATTCTTCGCACCCTATTGGCCAACTCCCTCTACCCGAGACTGTGCCAACAGGATCATACGAGCCTGCACACGCACCGCATATACCCAGCCGCTCTTGTAATAAAACTCATCACGGACCAGACGTGCGGCGCTGCACCAGTTGTGGCGGTGAAATGATTACCGAACGCTACAAACGGCATTTTTTACGTTTCATACGCTGCTATCACTGCGAAGAATGCGGCAAAAAATTTGAACAAGAAACTCGCGGGTATCAGGGCTTTTATGTGGGGCTGTTAACAGCGATTTCCGGGCCAATTATCTTGGTTCCCGCCGTGCTGTTTTTTATCTCCTATGGGCAAGTTTCTTTCTGGCAACTGGCAATGCTGGTCGCTTTTTATTCGTTGGCGTTGGCCCCAATCAGCATCAATATTTTGCGGTACAAAAAGGCTCCCGTTATCTGGCGTGAGCGCGCCTGTATTTTGCCGTCAAAGGAATCTAGTCGCGGGCTAATTGGCCGCATACTAGCAGGAAACAGCCGGGTTTGCGGTGCCTTGCTCGCTATCTCCGGCTCGCTGTTTGTTTTCACAACAATGTTTACTGCTGTGGCGTTAGCTGCGGGCTAGGGCCTCAAAGTAAAGGAATTCATTATGCGTACTTTTCTCATAGCAACAACATTTGGCATAATACTCGGGCTTCCGCTTGTAGGTTTCCCGGCCCATGTTCAGCCTGCGTCGGCGCAAGAGGTACCCACTATAACATTGGCGGATGAGCTGTTGGCAGCCGTAAACGACGCTGATGCCTTTGCCGCTATTGTTGCCCGTGAAATCGCGGCAGGAAACGCCGACGGCGTGGCATTAGCGGTGACCGATGTGGCCAGCGAAATGGTATTTACCGACCCGACAGGTGCTGCAGATCTTGCCAGCAGTGCCGCAAAATTAATTGTTGCGTCTGATCCGTCTGCGGCGGCAACATTGCTGTCAGACACAGCGCTGGCAATGGCTGCCAGCGACACCGCATTAGCCGCAGGCCTGATTGTCGAGGCAGTTGCGGTATCAGAGAATGCGACCGACGACGTGCAGCAAACAGTAGGCGCTGTGGCAAGTACGGTGGCGAGTACGGCCGCCGAAAATGGCGACACTGACTCTACTGTCGCCGTTATCGCTGCCATCAACACAGGCAACAGCCCTGATTCTGTCACCTTATCTTTTGAAGGTGCCGGTGGCAGTCAAGGGCTTAGCGTGGACAATCTGGCTCTACCTACGGACCTCGCGGCTATTACACCGGCTGCTGGCCCCCCTCCAGGCCCACCACCAGGACCACCGCCGCCGCCGCCACTAGCTAATTTACCGATTGTTGTGGAGCCAAACCCATCGCAATCTGGCAGCCCTACATAAACACAGACCAAAAAGCCCGGGTGTTGTCCGGGCTTTTTTAAAAGTCGCATCATCCGGGCTATGCCACATTAGCCATAATCAACAAAAAACGGCGATGCCATGGCACCGCCGCTTTCCATTTTAGCTATGCCACATCAGCGGCATGATACAGACCTACAGGTCAAAACGGTCCAACTTCATAACCTTGCTCCAGGCGGCGACAAAGTCTTTCACGAACTTTTCCTCGGAACCTGCTTCGGCATAAACCTCAGCCACAGCTCGCAGTTCGGTGTTTGAACCAAAGATCAGATCCACTGGTGTTGCTGTCCATTTAGCGGCACCGGTTTCGCGGTCACGGCCTTCATAAACACCCACTGTATCTGCAGACTTTTGCCAAACAGTTGCCATGTCCAGTAGATTCACAAAAAAATCATTGCTGAGCACACCGGGCCGGGCAGTAAACACACCGTGTGTAGATTGGCCCGCGTTTGCACCCAAGGCGCGCATACCGCCGACCAGCACTGTCATTTCAGGTACTGAAAGTGTAAGCAATGCAGCTTTTTCAACCAGCATCTCTGCGGGCGAACGAGTGTTTGCAGCTTCGAAATAGTTGCGGAAACCATCGGCCGTTGATTTCAATACCGCAAAAGAATCCGCGTCTGTCATCGCCGCCGTGGCGTCCGTGCGGCCCGGTGTGAAACCAGCATCAATGTCTACACCAACATCCTTCGCTGCCTTTTCAACCGCTGCAGCACCGGCCAGCACAATCATATCCGCGAGAGATATATTCCTGCCGCCTCGACCTTTAGCATTGAACGCTGATTGAATAGCTTCAAGTTTGCCTACAACCTTTGCCAATTCCGCCGGGTCATTTGCGGCCCAACTGCTCTGCGGGGCAAGCCGAACCCGTGCACCATTAGCGCCGCCGCGCATATCTGTGCCGCGGAAGCTGGAAGCAGACGCCCATGCCGCCCTTACCAGCTCAGACACAGTAAGCCCAGAAGCCAAAACTTCACGCTTCAGCTTTTTAATATCCTTGGCGTTCACCAGTTTATGGTCCACCTCAGGTACAACGTCTTGCCACAACAAGGCTTCTTTTGGTGCCATTGAGCCCAAATAGCGCGTGCGCGGACCCATATCGCGGTGGGTTAACTTGAACCATGCTTTGGCATATGCCATCTCAAATGCCGCCGGATCATCAAGGAACCGCTTCGATATTTTGCCGTATTCAGGATCAAATCTTAGCGCGAGATCCGTTGTCAGCATTATAGGTGCATGCCGCCTGTCGGCATCATGGGCATCCGGCACCAATTCAGCTGCACTTTCATCGTCGGGGATCCATTGGGTGGCACCTGCTGGGCTTTTGGTTTGCACCCAGTTGTAAGCAAACAGGTTTTCAAAGAAATTATGGGTCCATTCTGCAGGGCTGAATGTCCATGCGCCTTCAAGCCCACTGGTGATAGTATCAGCACCTTTGCCGCTGCCATATTTGTTTTTCCAGCCAAGGCCTTGCTCTTCCAGGCCTGCGGCTTCAGGCTCAGGTCCCATATTACCGTCAGGCTTGGCAGCACCGTGCGCTTTACCAAACGTGTGACCACCTGCGATAAGCGCAACCGTTTCTTCGTCATTCATGGCCATACGGGCAAAGGTGGTGCGAATTTCTTCTGCCGCCAACAATGGGTCCGGAACGCCGTTCGGGCCTTCTGGGTTCACATAAATAAGCCCCATGCGCGCCGCAGCCAGTGGTTTTTTCAGTGCGCGTCCTTCGCCGTGGCGCTTGCTGCCTAGCCATTCGCCTTCAGGACCCCAGTTTACGCTTTCTGCCTGCCAGCCGTCCACGCGGCCTCCGGCAAACCCATAAGTTTTAAAGCCCATGTTTTCCATCGCAACAGTGCCAGCGAGCACCATCAGATCACCCCAAGAAATACTGGCACCGTATTTTTGCTTAATCGGCCACAAAAGGCGCTGGGCTTTGTCGAGGTTTGCATTGTCGGGCCAGCTGTTTAGGGGTGCAAAGCGCTGCATGCCGCCGTCAGCTCCACCGCGGCCGTCTAGCGTACGGTATGTACCAGCGCTGTGCCAGGCCATACGGACAAAGAAAGGGCCATAGTGGCCATAATCAGCCGGCCACCAATCTTGCGATGTTGTCATCGCGGCTTCCACATCTTTTTTCAGCGCCGCCAGATCGAGGCTGCTGAACGCCTCAGCATAATCAAACGTCGCGCTCATAGGATTTGACGTAACTCCATTTTGACGCAGGGCATCAAGACTAAGCCGGTTAGGCCACCAATAATCGTTGGTTGGCGTGCTTTCAGAAACGGCGGGGGAATTCGCCAAACTGGCAGGTGCTGCCAAAGAGAAGCCCACAGCCAGAATTGCAATTATAGACAATGATTGTTTGAACATTTTAATCCCTCTTTTTTGAATGAGGCGAGCATTGTAGGACTGGATTTAAATTCAGTAAAACGGATTAAATTGATGTTATTAAGCGATTTAGTCGATTAAATAGCTACCCTGAAACGCTACAAAAGTTGACAGGCATAGGCCGCCCGGTGAACACTGCGTGCGTTGATGTTGGGGGTTAGGCAAATACGGGGCACGCCGGGTTATGGGTTTTATCATTCGGGATGCGGTAGAAGCAGACGCAAAAACAGCATATGAACTTATGCGACAATTTGCAGAGCATGACGAAGTTGAAGACTATTTTCACACCACTTTCGAGCAGTTTTTCGAGGCTGCGTTTGGGGCCCACGCCCGCTTTAAAATTTTGGTTGCTGAAGAAAACGGCGAACCAGTTGGTATTGCCACCTATTTCGACCGGTTCCATATTTGGTTCGGTGAAGAGCTGATCGAAATCGATGATTTGTTCGTGCGGCCTTCCTACCGCGGCCACGGTATTGGCAACAAACTTCTTGAAGCCATCGGCAAGATGGCAAAAGACAGAGGTGTGCATGTTCGTTGGGGCATCGAACGTGAGAATTTTTCCACCATTGCTTTTTACAAACGAAAAGGCGTGGATTATCACACCAAGGGTGTATGTTTATGGGCGCCTGAGGACATAAAAATTTCATCCTGACAGCCGGTGTCGCACATGTCACGCTTTGTCACATAAAATCAGTGGCCTCGTGTCACATTTGTCTTTTGCGACAAGCTCTTTATTTTAGGTTATATTTCAATGCTTTAGAGCACAGCTAAAGCCTTAGGGATGGCACCGAATTGTCGCATCTTTGCCGTAGGCTGATAAGGGCGCGTTTCGCGGCGAAACAAAGCGATTGGACTAGTTTACATGGTAAGCTCAAAAGGAGCCGTCGCCACTGAAACACCGTTCACAAATATCTCTAGCACATGTTTACCTGCATAATATTTCCGCGTTGTGATGGGTTTTATCGCGTGATTACGCACCGCCGAAAGCCGCCCGCCATTCAGTGAAGTATCCTTCCATTTGAACACCTTGGGTGCAGTCTTGCCGTTCGCTTTTACAAAATGAATGGCATAATCCACCATCATTTTTCCAACACCGGAAGGCGCAATAAATTTCGCCTCAAACCCAAGCACGGCGCCATACTCAACAGTCGGCGTATTGATTTCCAAATCACATGTCAGGCCAGAGACCGCCCCATAACCAAACGCCTCAAGTGCCCCCTGATGGCCCTGTTTTAGCAGCGT
>Ga0316204_10010524_pt1 | contig 11892 bp, 10 predicted proteins | sample 6monrhotite_MG_2_FD_205661 | JGI IMG/M metagenome (GOLD analysis project Ga0316204, IMG submission 205661) | Microbial mat bacterial communities from mineral coupon in-situ incubated in ocean water Damariscotta River, Maine, United States -... | ecosystem: Environmental > Aquatic > Marine >...
GAAAATATGACATTAGAACAAGCGCAAGTTGCTAAGCTGCATCATATTTGCCGAAAACTACAATTAAAACCAGGTGAAACGGTTGTTGAAGCAGGCTGTGGCTGGGGTGGTCTTGCTCGATTTATGGCAAAACATTATGGCGTAAAAGTAACGGCTTATAATATCTCTAAACAACAGGTTGAATACGCTCGTCAACGTGCTGAGGAAGAAGGACTATCAAGTCAAATTGATTACGTTTTAGAGGATTACCGCAATATACAAGGTCAATATGACGTATTTGTATCCGTCGGTATGTTAGAGCATGTAGCGAAACGTGATTACCGAGAATTAGGACAAGTTGTTAAGCGCTGCTTAAAACCCGAAGGTCGTGGTCTAATCCATAGTATTGGTCGAGTTATTACAGGGCCAATGAATGCATGGATAGAACGCCGTATATTCCCTGGAGCCTGTCCTCCAACCTTAACTGAGGTCATGCAAATTTTTGAACCTAATGAAATTACAGTATTAGATGTAGAAAATATTAGACTGCATTACTCACGTACGTTGCAAATGTGGGCCGAACGTTATGAAAATAACAAAGAAGCTATTGTAGAACTCATGGATGAAGAATTTTACAAAGCTTATAATTTATATCTGCATGGTTCAACAGCGGCATTTAATGTTGGAGAACTACAATTATTTCAAGTTGTGTTTAGTCATACCGAAAATAACAATATACCTTGGTCACGTTTACACGTTTACGATGCAGACCATGCGCCTAATAAATTTAAATTAGATACCTTAACATCCACGGTAGAATAAAAACTATGCCGACAACGTTTGATGTATTCATTATTGGTGGCGGACCGGCCGGTGCAACACTTGCTCACTGTCTAAAAGACACCAATCTTAAAATTGCAATATTAGACAAAGCAACTTTTCCAAGACAAAAGATATGTGCCGGTTGGGTTACTCCTGAAGTTATGCGCATGTTGAATATCGACCTAAAACATTACGCAGCTAACAACGTATTACAAAAAATAAGTGGTTTCAAAATTAGTCAACTTGGGCAAAAACAAGTTGAATCCCATTATCCAAACAAACCTGTTAGCTATGGTATTCGTCGCGTTGAGTTTGATGACTATCTTTTACAGCGTTGCGGAGCTGATTTGATTCAGGGTGAATCATTTGAAGAAATGGAAAAAACCAGCAACGGTTGGTTAGTCAATGGAAAGTACAATGCAAGATTAGTGATTGGTGCCGGTGGTCACTTTTGTCCTGTAGCACGTGCTATTGGTTCAAAAGGTGTGAGTGAGTTAGCCGTTGCCGCTCAAGAAATTGAATTTGAAATGACAACGCAGCAACAACAAGCGTGCACAATCAAAGAAGAAGTTCCTGAATTATTTTTTACCCCCGATTTAGCAGGGTATGGCTGGGTTTTTCGTAAAGGTAATTTCTTAAATATAGGCTTAGGTCGTGAAGACAAAAGTAAGCTTTCTAGCCATGTTAAAGCCTTTAGTGATTATTTAGTGTCACAACAAAAAATACCTGCTGACATTACTGAAAAATTTAATGGGCATGCTTACTTACTTTACCCTCATGCTGTTCGTGAAATGGTTTCTGATAATGTATTACTTATTGGAGATTCAGCTGGCCTCGCTTACCCTCAAAGTGGTGAAGGTATTCGACCTGCGATAGAATCTGCGATTCTTGCGGCACAAGTGATTCAAGATTGCAAAAGCGATTATTCTAAAAATAATCTAGAAGCCTACAATAATGAAATGGAATTACGCTTTGGCCAGCGTTTACCGGCACCCGATCTTATGGAACGCTTACCATTATTTATTAAAAAAATTGCAGCATCTCAATTAATGAAAACTCACTGGTTTACAAAAAAAATCGTTACAGACAAATGGTTTTTACAGTCACATCAAATTCCACTAGCAACAACTAAATAAAATATCCGTAATGCTCGAGTAAAATCCTCTTGTGAAAGTTGCGATAAAGAGCTCCCACCTGATGCAATGTTCTATTTCTATTTCTATTTTTGCACAAATCTTGAACACAGAAGTTATCGGCAATAAGTATAGCAGTATAATACTCAGGTATTATTTTCTACACAAAACTCATTATCACTTGTGTTTCATTATTTACAGCGTTAAAAAGAACATTCAACTAATTATAATATCAGGAAGAAATTATGAAACTTTCAAATATCGTTCTGCTCCCTTTTTTTGCAATATTCCTATTACTCTCAAGTTGTGGAGTACTTAACCTCGAGTCCAGTACAGAAAGTTACGACATTGAAAAAGAAGTTGTCCCTAGCTATAAATCAGACCAAACCATAAAAGTCATGAATTATTATGATAAACCTGTCATTGTCTTTCTAGTACCTGAAAGAATCAAAGCTGACTTAAAACAATACTCTGAAACCTCTATGAAGTATCTTGAACTGGGCTTGAAACATCAAAATGTTTCAGTTGGAGTTACTGGTAACAAGTCGGTTAAATTGCGTGTACATAACGTCAAATACAACCGCGCATTTTGGACTATACGTGCAGATGTAAATATTACAGCTGAACTTGGTAACGGTAAAACTTTTGGCGTCTTCCACCACAATGCTTCACCCGCGAGTGGCTTTCTAGCTGTTGATGGAGCTTTAATACGTGCGACCGAAAAAATACTCAAACACCCTGAGTTTATAAAATATATGAATAAATAGAATTCTAAACCTTTCATATATCAACATAACATTCATGGAGGTACACTGATATGAGAAAATATCTTACGATAATCTTACTCACTTGCCTATTACCCGCTACCTGTATTGCTGATGATGACGACTATGCTGAAGATCCAATTACTCAATGGATTAATGCAGCGCGTTTCGGGAATATTGAAAGCATTAAAAAAATGTTTCAACAAGGTTTTAATATTGAAACTCAAACTGAAAGTGGTAACAGTGCACTTAAAATTGCCAGTAAAAAAAATCATGTTCAATTAGCAAAATTTCTAATCTCTAAGGGCGCCGAGATTGATAGTCACTCTCATAAGAAAGGTAGCACACCGTTGCATGCTTCTTCAAAGAGAGGTCACCTTGAGATTGTGAAATTACTACTGCAACATAAGGCAGATTTCAATATTAAAACACACAAAGGGAACACTCCTTTAAACCTGGCTGCTATTAAAAATCATCCTGATGTTGTAAAAGAATTGTTAAAGGTTGGAGCAAATTTAGAATCTCAAAACAACAAAGGCCAAACACCACTATGCCAAGCAGCGAGAAAAAATGCTCTTGAAGTAACTCAAATATTACTTGCACATGGCGCGGATCCTTTAATGGTTGATAATAATGGCAACAACGTTATTCATTTAGCAAAAGGAAATTCAAGTGATATCGTTTTAGGCACTGTCAATGCTACTTCTATTGTTATTGATCTATCTAAAGAAACTATTGATGATGATACTTTCACTTCATCTGTAAAATCAGTCTTAATCAATCGAGGTTGGACACCCGAACAGAAATCCCCGCAAGAATTATTTGCTCACTTAAAGAAAAGTGAACGACTCTTTCGTATTCACTTGGAACGCATTGGAAACAATCTTCTATTGGAATACATGCCTGGTTATGGTTCAAATAAACGTCATTATCTTGAAAATATTAAACACGATTTACTTTTAACGCTTAGCTCAAGGTAATAATACAAAGTTAAAGGGGAGTCAGCGATAAGCTATTCAAGATAATGTGTTTGCCATTGCAAATAAAGATTATGAGTATATTCAGAGAATGCTTTCTTATCAGAAAATTCTTCAGGATTTAAAGAATCATACACATAATAGTTCACGCGATTATTTCTACTTCTCATAGAATGCCAAAATTTATCCAGTAAGGTTTGCGGATCACGCCATTCAAAAGTATCTTGTGCTTCGTAGTGCAAGAAAACCGGCAAGATAGGAATTCCAGTTTTAATTGAAATATCAAATGCACCATATTGAAAAGTCTCAAAAATACGTCGACCTTTACATCCCCCTTCTGGAAACAAGGCAATATTTTTTCCTTGCTTTAAGGCCCCTATCATAGAGTCAACTGCCGCATGTCGCGAGTCAGGATTATCCCGCTTTACATAAATGGTATCAGCAACATAGCTAATCCGTCCTATCACAAGCCAATCACGAACGCCTTGCTTGGCAAGCGGATAAACGTTAAATAATGCTGGTATAGCAAAATCTTCTAAGGCGCTTGGATGATTAGCAATAAGAATAAATTGTTTAGGTAACGGTTTAATATTTTTTTCATGCAAGTACAACTTAACGCCTAATGCACGAACAAAAAATCGACACCACATTCGAGATAATGGATGATAAAAAGTATGAATAAAACGCTTAGGTACCCAGGACAGCGCAAATAAAATAAGCGAAAGTATGGATAACTCTATCCAACACCAAATCAACCACAAACCATGAGCTATACCTGCAATCATATTTTTCCACTTTTAAGTTACTGTCATCAAAAGTATAGGCAATATAAATCAATTAAAGCAGTTTCAGACTGAACTAATTTCATTTATATTAGACTTTCATGATTAAATGATTCAAATCAAAATGTTTAACCATAATGTCATCTTCAATTCACTTTCCTGTCATATGTATATTTTAAGTTATAGAGGCAAATTAATGCGGCACTTAATAAGCACTGATTCTCTTATTTTGAGCAAACATTCTGACAACTTGAATTTATTTTTGGAGATTATAATTATGATTCGTAACACCTTAACCATTTGTGCATTCACTCTCGCGATGGGATGTACTAGCACAGTAATTGCAGACCAAGGTAAACACAAAGGACATTTTAACTTTAAGCCTATAACTGAATCTGCAAACACCGTTGACTGGAATCCGGCAGCGCCATGGAAACTACCTAAAGGTTTCACTCAAGCAGTTGTATCTAATGAAGAAGCCTTAAATATTTATGGTGGTGGTCGTGATGACTGGCATGATATGAATACCGTCAACGAAACTGGTCGCGATGCAGGTCGGTACATGTACCGCACCCATGAAGTACGTAACGCCCCTGAAGGTGGCGCTATTTCTGTTGTTGATTTAAAAACAGGCGAAACTAAAATACTCGCACAAGATGTTAGCTGGAATGCACTAGATGGTATTCGCTGGACACCTTGGGGAAGCCTTGTATTTGCGGAAGAAACCGGTGGTGGTCGCTTATTTGAAATTATTTTAGATCCTAATAACCCGATGGCAGTAGTTGAAGTTATCGATCGTCCTGCAGTAGGTCGCCTAGCACATGAAGGTATTGATATCGATAAAGACGGTAACCTCTATGTTGTCGATGAACACCGTGGACGTACTTCTGGTTGCAATGGCATAACACCTTGTGGTGGTGGCGTTTACAAATTTGTACCGGACACTTATAGTGACCTTTCTTCTGGTTCATTGTATGTTCTTGGCATCAAAGAAAGTACTCGTCGAGATAATACGGGTCAAGCTGAATGGTTAGGTCCTATTGATGCTTCACACGCAAGAGAATCTGGAACTGATTTTGGTGGAACAAGTTACCAACGTCCTGAAGATCTGGAAATTATTAACGATACATTGTATGTAGCCGTTACTGAAGGTTCACGTGACGAATACGGTAAAGAATACTACGAAGGTCGTGTTCTAGCTGTCAATTTAGAAAATATGGATGTTACTAACTTCGTTAAACCTGGTGTTAACGTAGCAGTTGAAATTGGTAAACCCGGTGAAGAAGGTCATCAAACAGGCTTTGATAGTATTGATAATCTCGCCGAGTCTCCAGATGGTCACTTAATTATGATTGAAGACAACAAACCTTCTGATATTTGGTTTGCTTCGACTAAAACAAATAAACTTGGCGCATCTAAAAGCGTTAAATTATTTGGTTCGTTAACTGATCCAGGTGCAGAAGGTACTGGTATCTACTTTAGTCCAACTGATCCAAAAACACTGTATGTGAATGTTCAACATTCTGCTGCAGAAGACGGAGATGGTACTTGGGCTATAACTCGCAATCACGATTAAATAATTTCATGTGAGGCCAGGCTTTTTCGATAAAGCCACTGGAGCTGCTCTAATTAATGAGTAGCTCCTTTTTTTTGCTCATTAAAAAATATCCTGTCATCAATATCACTCTCAAAAAACATATCATTGCAATATTTATAACATAAAGATGAAACAATGATTTTTTATAATATTAGCTCCGACAAAATCAAATAAATATCATTATCTATCATGAATAAGGAGAACATCATGAATAAAAAAATAACTTTATTGATTCTACTAATATCGACTCCATTGCTTCTCATTAGCAACATATCTTCTGCTAATGAACATCGTGACTCGAAAAATAATTCTACTGAGCGTAATTCTTATGACAACAATTCAAATAGTGTGCAACTAGGTCCTCGCCCATTTTTTCTGGTTGATGATATGGATGAAGGAAAACTCAAAACTGAACTTAAAAAATGTTCAAAAGGCCCGTTTAAGAAAACTGATTTTTCAATAGGCCATCGTGGTGCAGGGATGCAGTTTCCTGAACATACACAAGAATCCTATGAAGCAGCAGCCCGAATGGGCGCAGGCATTATGGAATGTGATGTAACCTTTACCAAAGACCGTGAATTAGTTTGCCGTCATTCACAATGCGACTTACACACCACAACGAATATTCTAGCTACGCCACTCGCAGCACAATGTTCAACTCCACCTGACTATAATAGTACAACGCCTTTTGCCAATGTACAGTGCTGCACTAGCGATATTACGGTTGCCCAATTCAAAACGTTACAAGGCAAGATGGATGCAGGTAACCCCAAGGCAAAAACGCTTGATGAATATATAAACTCTACTCCAAGCTGGCGCACAGATCGCTACTCAGGCAAAGGTACAGTAATGACGCATGCGGAAAGTATTAAGTTATTCAAGTCACTCAACGTGAAAATGACACCAGAACTTAAGTCTCCAAGCGTTGCTATGCCCTACCAAGGTGATTTCACTCAAGAAATTTACGCACAACAAATGATTAATGAATACAAGGTAGCTGGCGTTAAGCCAAAAAATGTATTCGCACAGTCCTTTAATGTTAACGATGTAAAATACTGGATTGATAATGAACCCGCATTTGGTAAACAGGCTGTATATCTTGATGGTCGTTATGACGACCCAAGTTTCGACCATACTAATCCTGGAACATGGTCGCCTAGTATGGAAGAACTATCCGCTAAAGGCATTAATATTATTGCTCCACCTATGTGGATGTTAGTTACTCTTGATGAAAATAATAATATTGTTCCTTCAACTTATGCAACAGCTGCGAAAGAATCCGGCCTTGATATTATTACCTGGACACTAGAACGTGCCGGTTTATTGAAAGATACAGGTGGCTGGTATTACCAAACAACCAATGCTGTGATTAATAATGATGGTGATGCCTTTGAAATGTTAGATGTATTAGCACAAGACGTTGGTATTCTAGGTATTTTCTCTGACTGGCCGGCAACAGTCAGCTACTACGCAAACTGTAAAGGCTTAAAATAGCTTTTACATTCCCCAAAAAGGCTAGACTAGTCACCTAGCCTCCTTCCTTATACAAACACGTAATATTCTCAAAATGGGTGGGCTTAATACCCCACCCACCTTTCTTATCTATTACAGTTTTAAATAGTTAACTATCTTCATTTGTTGAGTTTTAAGGTTCAACGAAATTGTCAATAAATTGAAATACTACGATCACCATTATGCAACATTATCTGCATAGACTACATCTGAAATCGCACATATTTTAGAATTGAACTGGAGCGCCGTCACCATGAACGTATTTACGAAAATAATTATTATCAATTTAATGACAGTAACCACAATAGCTTATGGAAATAAAGTAACCGCGAGTGAACACCGTCATCATGAAAAGTATGATTTGGTAACTCATCTCGGCACACTGCCACAATCCTTCACGGCTGTTGTAGAAAATCGCATTCAGCATCTAAACTAATACAAAACATCAATACATAATATGTGCTTAAGGCGTACAACCATTCTTGTTGTACGCCTTATTTTAATTTTGTTACTTGATTTTTTCACTATGTTGTATGGAATTTTAACAAATCACTTTATAAAGGTTATAAAATGACTCATCGCATAATTCTATTTTTATTAACAACAACAATATTTTTCATTCAACCATCCGTTACTTTTAGCCAAACACTTAAAATTGCTACACTCGCTCCTGAAAACTCTTACTGGATGGAAACATTTCGAAAACACGCTACACAAATTGAAAAACAAACTAATAAGCGGGTAAAGTTTAAATTTTATCCTGGTGGCGTCATGGGTGGAGATAGAACGGTTTATCGAAAAATTCGTACTGGTCAACTTCAAGGTGCAGCCGTTACCAATGGAAGCCTCAATCGACTTTATCCTGACATTCAGCTTTACAGTCTAATAATGAAATTCTCTACACTTGCGGAAGTCGACTATATACGTAAAAAAATGGATACCGGACTATTAGAAGGATTAGAAAAATCAAAGCTTGTGCCAATGGGATTCGCTGAAATGGGTTTCGCTTACCTCATGTCAAAAAACAATATTGGCACTCTAGACGATTTACGGAACAATAGAGCATGGATACCTGAAGATAATAATGTTGCCGAGTCCGCAATGAATGCATTTTCTATCCCGGCTATTCCACTTTCCATAGCTGATGTACTCGTTGGTTTACAAACCGGCATGGTCGATGTCGTTGCCGCATCACCAATTGGTGCATTAGCATTACAATGGCACACACAAATACATTATGTGATTGATCTGCCGTTATCCTATACTTTTGGTGTTCTAATTCTCGACAAAAAATCATTCCAACATATATCCATTGCTGATCAAACTATCGTAAGAAAAGAATTAGCTCGTGCAATGAAAGAAATTGACACAAAAAACCGGGAAGACAATATTTCCGCATTGCAAGCCATTTACAATCTCGGTATTGAGAAGGTTACATTTAGCCACACTGCAATTAGTGAGTTTAATAGTTCAGCCGTAGCTGCAAATTCCCATCTTATTTCAACGGGTAAAATGTCACTTTCATTGATTCATGAATTAAATGAACATCTGAAAGTATATCGAGCAATAAAGAACATAAACAGCAGAATCGTAAAGAATTACTAATAAAAATAAGGCGGTATAAGCTTGTCATTGCAAACGATAGCACGGCAATATTTTTTATATGGGATATCTATCATTAGATTGCCGCCCCTATATATACAGGCCGCTCGTAATCACCATTTCATAATGACTACCGTCCAATACTATAATATTCAATATTATTCGACTTCATTACTTTAGGTGTATATTGATTACGTCCATCAAAGATAACCGGCTGTTTCAATAGTTCTTTAATTGTGTCTTTATCGGCCACTTTAAACTGTTGCCATTCTGTTACCAGTACAAGTGCATCGGCGCCCTTTAAAGCTTCTTCTTTTGTTCCCGTTAATCTTAAGTCCTCACGGTGACCGTAAATTCTCTGGCACTCATCCATTGCTTCAGGATCATAAGCTTGTATTTTAGCGCCAGCTTCCCATAAAGACTCCATAAGTACTCGACTGGGTGCTTCACGCATATCATCGGTATTAGGCTTAAAGCTTAAACCCCAAATCGCAAATGTTTTGCCACTAAGGTTACTACCAAAGTGCTGTTCTATTTTTGAAAATAAAACATGTTTTTGCTTATAATTCACCGCTTCAACTGCTTTAAGAATATCGCAATTAAAACCAATCGTATCAGCTGAGCAAATCATGGCTTGTACATCTTTTGGAAAACATGAGCCACCATAACCACAGCCAGGGTAAATAAAGTGATATCCTATTCTGCTATCGGATCCGATACCTTGTCGTACCGCTTCAATATCTGCACCAAATTTATCAGACAGATTTGCAATTTCATTCATAAAACTGATTTTAGTTGCTAGCATACAGTTAGCGGCATACTTAGTCAGTTCGGCACTTCGTACATCCATAACAATAATACGATTATGATTTCTGTTAAAGGGTGCATATAGCTCATGCATTTTTTCAGAAACCAAATCATCATTTGTTCCAATTATAATCCTATCCGGCTTTTGGCAATCATTAACCGCTGAACCTTCTTTTAAAAATTCCGGATTTGACACGACATTAAAGGTAAGTTCACTTTGTCTAGAATCTAATATGACTTGAACAGCCTCTCGAACTTTATCAGCAGTGCCAACAGGAACCGTACTCTTGTTGATAATGATTTTAGAATCCGTCATGTAGTTAGCAATATTTTCAGCCACCTCGATAACGTATTGTAAATCAGCAGAACCATCCTCATCAGGCGGAGTACCAACTGCTATAAATTGATACTCACTATATTTAACACCATCTTCAACGTTGGTCGTAAAAAGTAGTCGCTCTTCCTTATAATTATGCTCAACGAGGGAAATTAAACTGGGTTCATATATAGGAATAATACCGTTCTTTAAATTTTCAATTTTAAAATCATCAATATCAACACAACATACATGGTGACCTGCATCAGCTAATACTGCTGCTTGCACTAACCCTACATAACCAACACCAAAAACGGTTACTCTACTCATTTTATTTATACTCTCAAATTTTAACTAACTAAGAAAAATTAACCATATAAAACATGATCATTGAAATTTTTAAAGGCTTGCTCAAACAAATGATTTTCAAATTGAGACACGATTTCATCCCAACTCTGACCTCGGGCATATTGGCTTGCCCTTGTTTTTATTTTGCCCAGAAAGTCATAATCTTCTAGATAGTGTCCGGCATTGCTTATAAATTCGACTGAATCACCAAAGTCTGCAAGGCGACCATTTTTATTGTGACGGATGTGCATTTTAGCTGCGGCATAATCATAGGCAATCACACCTAAACCACTAGCCATTGCTTCTAGGATTACGTTTCCAAAAGTTTCGGTCTTACTGGGAAATACAAATATATCGCTAGACGCATAGTACTTAGCCAGGGCTTCTCCGCTTTGCATACCGGCAAATATAAAGCTTGGATGTTCTTTTTTTAATTTATTGAGTAATGGTCCATCTCCGACCAGAACAAACTTTATAAGTTTGTTTTTCTTTTTTAAAGCGTAATAAGTCTCTACCGCCAGGTTCAGATTTTTTTCAGCTGCTATTCGCCCAACGTATAACAAAACAGGTTCGTTACTACTTGTTACACCCCAATTTTTCCGTAACCAAACATTTCTCTTTGCTGGAGAGAATAATTCCGTATCAACGCCACGACTAAGAACTGAAACATTTTTTATATCCATACTCTCAAGCATATTTTTTTGCCCAACTGTAGGTGTCAAGGTAAGATCGGTCTTGTTGTGCAAAGAAACCAAATAACGGGAAACAACTTTTTCAAGTAAACCAATACCATAGTGACTACTATAAGAATGGAAATTGGTATGAAAACCACTAACTATAGGAATGCCAAAGGTATTCGCAATTTTTACTGACTTCCATCCTAAAGGCCCTTCGGTTGCAACATAAATAACATCGGGGCGTTGCGTACTCCATAATTTTTTTAATAGCGCTTTAGATGGTAAACCAAATTTTGCTTCGTTATATCCAGGTATCGCAATACCCCGCACCGGATGATAGGAAACTTCGTTTGGTAAAGTTGATATATCTCTGTTTTTTTCCTCAGGACAAACCAATTGGACTTTATGTCCGGCATTGGCTAACCCTCGCATCAAGTTACCAAGCGTCATAGCTACACCGTTTATATCCGGGGCAAACGTTTCTGTTACAATCGTTATTAGCATATTAAGCACCTAAATGAATATTTATTCTTTATGCATCCGCATAATAAAGTGTCGCGTCGTTTTCAATTAAAG
>Ga0316204_10010525_pt1 | contig 11891 bp, 5 predicted proteins | sample 6monrhotite_MG_2_FD_205661 | JGI IMG/M metagenome (GOLD analysis project Ga0316204, IMG submission 205661) | Microbial mat bacterial communities from mineral coupon in-situ incubated in ocean water Damariscotta River, Maine, United States -... | ecosystem: Environmental > Aquatic > Marine >...
ATGAAACTAAAAAAATATTCAATTTGTTTAATCTTTTTTCAGTAGTTATATTCGCTCTGTTCATGTTGGCCCTATGGTTCTTGATGCCATTATTAAGCATAAACAATGAAAGGCCCTTAGCAGGCGTTGGTTTTCGCTTAGTTATTATATTCGTTTTGTTTTTTCTCTGGGTCGTGAAAAAAATTATTTTTCATTTTGTTCTATTAAAAGCAGATAAAAAAATCTTACATTCTATATTGGAAAATAGATTTCCTGATATTGATGACAAATCAGCGAAACTTAAAGTTGCTCAGCTTATGTCACAATATGATAAAAACTTTTCTATTTTCAAGCCGGGTATTTTTCAGAGCAAAAGAAGAAATTTTATTTCCAGCTTACCGTGGTACATCGTTGTTGGTGCGCCCGCTTCAGGAAAAACATCAATAATAAAAAATTCTGGGCTTGATTTTAGATTTAATAGTTTTATCGGTAATAAAGCTCAGAAGTTAGAAAATACAAAAAATTGTGATTGGTTTATTTCCGACAAAGCGATTTTTTTGGATATATCAAGATTTGAAAAAAATACTCAAACCGATGTTTCTGATTGGAAGACCAAGGCTAACGATGCAGCATGGATTGGTGTTTTGAATTATTTGCGAAAGTACCGCAGAGGCATTTCAATCAAGGGGATTGTACTAACGATCGACCTTGGACTTTTGTATTCAAATGACAGAATGCGAGTGATTGAGGCACAGACTGCTGCACGACAGAGAGTAACAGAGCTTGTTGATATTTTAAAAATAAGAGTTCCCACATACATTCTGATCACAAAATCTGATCTTATGCCCGGTTTTACTGAATTTTTTTCGACTTTCAAGGAAGAAGAAACTTTTGCTCCTCTTGGCATAACCATGTCAGAAAAAAAATACGCAAATTTCCAAGAAGCATTTATGAATCGCTATGAGACGTTGATCAATGCCTTGAATAAGCAAGTCTGTTATAGATTAACAAAGGAAGATTCAGAAAAAAAACGAAGCCTGATGCTATTACTGGTTCCGCAATTAAAGTTGCTTAAACAAAAAATAATGAAAGTATTTGAGCCTGTATTGTCTGATCCTTATTTGGCTGATAAGTCTGTTGTAAGAGGGGTGTTTTTTACGAGTGTCATTCAAGAAGGTATACCTGATTATGCGATTATCGATGCTATTGATCGCCAGTTCCATTTAAAAAGCAAACATGATCCAGTTGTAAATGCACCTAATAGAACATTTTTTATAAAAGACTTATTTAGAGATGTTATTTTTCCTGATTCACAAAGTTTAGATTCTAAACTCCGTAAATACCAAAAATTTAAAAATAAACTAGGATCACTTAAGTATGTTTTTCCATTTTTATTAGTCCTAACTATCGCACTGCTTTTCTCTTATTCTGCCTACAGCTATAATAATTATGTTAAAAATATAAGATCACTCATTAATGACTACGATGTTCAGCAAAAAATAAATAAAAAAATAAAAAAGCGATCTCTTGTCTCGACAATCAATGATCTAAGTGTTCTTGATATGGCTTACCAAAAGAAGCCTAGCGATGCGCTTCCTTGGTATAACGTATATCGTTATGCAACTTCAGATTCATTGAGAAATGCACTCAATGATCTATTGCAGAGACAAATTCTTGCTCTTTACCTGCCTTATGTAAAAAGCAAGTTGAATCGTGTTCTTCATCAAAAAAAATATAACTCTTCTGCAACCGAATACTTAATATTTGATCTATACATGGATTCTAGATCAACTAAAAATTTTAATAGTTCGCTTATCAGGGTTCTTTTATCTCAATATTGGTCCAAAAAATTCACCTATAATGAAGAATTGCAAAACAAGTTAAATCATTTTTTAGAGCTTCTTTTGCAAATGAATAACCCCCAAGTTACACAACTTACTAATGACTCAAGACTCAAAAAATTAGTTTATTCTAGATTGAAGAAGTATCCATTAGATCAACTAATCTACTACACGATAAAGCATAAAATTGATCAGAAATATAGAGATTCAGGTATTAATAGGGAATTGCCAAAGCCAATGCGAGATTTTTTCAATACAAGCAATTTTACAATGCCCGTATTATTTACTCCAAAAGGGCATCGTTTGTATGAAATAAATCTTTTGAAGATCCTAGATGATTTATCAAAAAATAAAAGTAATATTTTGAGTATATTTAAAATTAATCCGAATGAAGCAACTTATCAAAAGACGGTTTCTGGTATCAATAAACTATATATGAAAGACTATTATGACCATTGGGATAGCTGGATTAAGAATTTTGTTATTCGACAGCCAATCGGTCTGCAGGATTATGTTTCCATTTTAAAGCAGTTAAGTAAAATGGTCCCAAGTGTGCCAAAACTTGTATCAATTATTTTGAAAAACACTGAAGTAACAATTTCTAGTATTGATATTCAAGATCATTATGAAAATTTGCGTAAGTTATCTTCCAAGAAGAGTGATCTTTTGGAGCAGTATAAAACTAAGCTAAGCAATGCAGAAAAATTCTTTGTCACATTACAAAATGCCTCTTCTGATCAGAATAAGCTTTCTTATGATATTTTAAAAGCTGCATTCTCAGGATCCAAAAAAGCATCTCCAATTTCTGATCTTTTTAGTATTGGTGCTACATTGCCAATGCCACTAGCACAGTGGACTCAAGAACTCGGTGTTGATAGCCTGACGGTTATCGATTCACTAACGGCAGATTACATTAATGCTCAATGGAATCAGAATGTAATTTCAAAATATAATAAGCTGCGTTCTTTGTATCCTCTAGATGCTTACGGAAACCGAGAGTTAGATTTGCTAAGTTTTCAAGACTTGTTTTCAGAATCTAGTTCTGTTGGGGATTTTATCAAAAATTTTGTATCCCCATTTTTTGATACTACATCAAACAAGCTAACCCCTAAAAAGCTCCATAATACATCACTCTCATTTTTGCCAAATTCAGATAAATTTATTCATAAAATACAATCAATATCCTCATCATATTTTACAGGAGCATCAGGTGCCCTTGGATTGAACTTTTATATTAAGCCTATATTTCTTGATAACGGTTCTAAAAGTGTAGAAATAGATTTTGTGGATAAGTCTTCAATTCGCTACTTACATGGTCCGCAGTACTATTATCCGATCAAGTGGCCAAATACTTCGATTGTGCAACCACTACAGGTAAGTTTTCTTGACTTTAATAACAACAGAGAAACTATTACTTTTTATGGGCCTTGGTCTATTTTCAAGTTGATGATAGCTGGGAAAATTCATCAGAAATCTGTAGGTAGTGATCGATACTTTTTCAAGATAGTCAAGGGAGGTCATAAAGCGGTTTTTGAGGTTATGCCATCAGGGGCACTTTCTCTGTCGACACTGAGACTTGAAAAACTCTTAAATGTTAAATTTCCTGACAGGTTATTAGAATAAGTTGATTTACAGCATCTTAAATCTGGCTATTATGTACACACAGCCCATTGATTAAATTTTTATAATAGCCATCAGGTGGTTGTGTGTAGAAGGTATCATATCCCCTTAATAATGCGGCAATAGCTATTCGATATTCTTTTCGGTAAACTACTCACAATTTTTTTCATCGTAAACAGACGTCGTTATGCATTTAAAAAACATAAAGTTAGCCGGTTTCAAATCCTTTGTTGATGTAACAACTATTCCAGTCCGTAGTCATATGAATGCCATAGTGGGTCCCAATGGTTGTGGTAAATCCAATGTCGTCGATGCAATCCGCTGGGTGATTGGTGAGACTTCTGCCAAACAACTGCGTGGTAAGTCCATGACGGATGTCATTTTTAACGGGACCACCACTCGCAAGCCTGTTGGTAAAGCGTCGGTTGAGCTGTGTTTTGATAACAGTGATGGCCGAGTTGGTGGTGAGTACGCAAAATATAGCGAAATTGCCGTTCGTCGCGAGGTTACTCGCGATGCCCAATCTAATTATTTCCTTAACAACACGGCTTGTCGCCGCCGCGATATTGTCGATATTTTTCTAGGTACTGGGCTGGGTTCACGCGGGTATGCGGTGATTGAGCAAGGGATGATTTCCCGTTTAGTTGAGGCAAAGCCCGAAGAATTCCGTGTACATCTTGAGGAAGTTGCTGGTATCTCAAAATATAAAGAACGACGTCGTGAGACCGAAAATCGTATCAAGCGTACCCAAGAAAATCTCGATCGCATCAATGATTTGTGTGAAGAATTGGCCAAACAGCTGCGTCATTTGAAGCGACAGTCTAATGCTGCCGAGCGCTACAAAGATTTTAAAGAAGAAGAGCGCTTGCTGCATGCCCAGATCAAAGCTCTGCAGTGGCAGGCACTGAACGCCCAGGCCAGCCTGCAAGATGAAAATATCAACACACAGACTTTACAGCATGAAGAGCAGTTGGCTAATCAGCGCCATGTTGAAACTGATATTGAGAAAGCGCGTGTTGCCCAAATAGAGGCGACGGATCAGCAAAATGAAGTTCAGAAACGCTTCTATAGTTTGGCTGCCGACATTGCACGAATCGAACAGCGTATAAAAGATGCGCAAGAGCAGACGCTACGCTGGAAGGCGGAATTAGAAGAAGCAGATGCACTTTGGCAAGAGCTCACAGAAAGTACAGCTGAGCACCAAGATCAAATCCAAGAGCTATCAGAAGAGCTGGAACAATTGTCTCCGTCGGCGAGTGACTTCCAAGCGGCTGCAGCCTCAGCACAAGAAGCTTTGAAAGCGGCCGACATTGACATGAAGGCATGCCAACAGCGTTGGGAGACTTTTCAAAAAGCACATGCTGAATCCATGCGTCGCTCAGATGTAGCACGTAATAATATCCAGCACCAACAACAGCAATTACAAAGCCTTGAAAATCGTCAACAGCGTCTCACTGAGAGTGTCGATCAGCAATCACTTAATGATTTGCAAGCAGAGATTCAACCCGTTGCCAATCAAGTAAATGAACTAGAAACATCTTTGGCATCAGTCAAAGAGTCAATGTCTGCGGTCACGCAACAGATCCAGCAGCAACGTCAAGAGAACGGGCACTCCAACAATGCACTGAATGCATTACAAGGTGAGTTGCAAAGTTTAGAAGGTCGTTTTGCTTCTTTAACCGCGTTGCAGCAAGCTGCGCTCGCGGGTGATGATCAAGCAAATGCTTGGTTATCTAGCCAATCTTTAGAAAATGCACCGCGTTTAGGTAAGACGCTAAAAGTTAATGCTGGTTGGGAGCAGGCTGTTGAGACGGTGATGCGTGGTTATTTCGATGCGGTTTGTGTCGATCAAGTTTCCTCCTTTGTTGATCACATTGATCAATTAAAAGCAGGCAGTTTAACATTGGTTGATAGGCAATCATCGGCTTCTAGTTCGTCACATTATCACAAAGCACAAACACTCATGAGCCAAGTACAAAGTGATTGGCCCATTCAAGAGTGGTTATCTGGTGTGTATATTGCTGACGATGCTGCATCTGCATTGTTGTTGCGAAGTCAGTTGAGCGCAGAAGAGTCTGTGATTACGCGAGATGGTTTGTGGTTGGGTGTGAACTGGATGCGTGTTAGCAAACCTAGAGATGATGAAAGTGGCATTCTGTCGCGCGAACAAGAACTCAAAACGCTGGACCAGCAAATTTCTGATAAACAAACAGCCATTGTAGCACAAAGAGCGGCATTGCAAGCGGGTGAACAGCGCCTTCTGCAATTGGAAAATGATCGTGATACCAAGCAACAACAATTCCAGTCAGTCAGTGCTGAATTAACGAGTGCACAATCTCGTTTTAGTGCCAAGAAAACACGTTTTGCAGAACTACAGCAACAGCAGCAGCGTTTAGAAAGTGAGTTGAGTCATTGTCAGGAACAAATGACGCAATCGCAACAAGCATTAGAAACGGCGAACACACAGCTAGAAGAATCAACCAAAGAGCTACGTCAACAAGAACAGCAACAAGTGCAACTCAGTGCTGAGCGTGAGCGTGCAGCACAAACTTTAGAAGCTGCTCGTGAGACCGCTAACAGAGAACAACAAAGAGCAGATGAATTAGAAATACGTGTTTCATCTACGGAAAGTCAGTTAGCTTTACTAAGGCAAACAGTCTCTCGTTCAGAACGTCAAATGGAAAATTTGCAAGAACGACGTGAAACTTTGAATGAAAAACTGTCCAGTAATGATGGCCCGAGTGATTCCTTAAATGCAGAATTACAAGAACAACTATCAAAACGTGTTTCTGTAGAACAGGAACTACGTGCAGCAGAAGCAGCGTTACAAGAAGCGAGTGAGCGTATTCGTCAGCTGGATGCGAGTCGTAATGCATTACATAAAAAAATCAGCGATATTAAAGATCAATTACAGTCATTGCAGATGGCACGTCAAGAAATTACGGTGCGTCAAACCACGATCCAAGAGCAACTTTCGGAAACTGACTTTGTACTAGAGACAGTGATCGAAGAAATGCCGGAAGGTGCTGAGGTTACGGAGTGGGAGCAACGTGCGGAGAAAATTGCACAGCGTATTAGTCGATTAGGCCCTATTAACTTGGCTGCAATTGATGAATATCAGTCGGTGAACGAGCGCAAGACTTACTTAGATAAACAACAGGAAGATTTAATTGAAGCCCTGGATGTTTTAAAAGAAGCCATGCGAAAAATCGATCGTGAGACGCGTGCTAAGTTTCGCGAAACTTATGATAAAGTGAATGAAGGATTTAAAACCTTATTCCCGCGTATTTTTGGTGGTGGCTCAGCTTGCTTAGAGTTGGAAGAAGAGGGTGACTTGTTGACAACGGGTGTTATCGTAAAAGCACAACCACCGGGTAAACGTAACACTACAATTCATCTGTTATCGGGTGGTGAAAAAGCGCTGACCGCAATTTCCCTGGTGTTTGCCATGTTCCAGCTTAATCCGGCACCGTTCTGCGTCCTTGATGAGGTTGATGCACCTTTAGATGATTTGAATGTGGGTCGTTTCTGTCAGCTTGTGAAAGAGATGTCACAGCAGACACAATTTATTGTGATTAGCCATAACAAGGTCACTATCGAAATGGCCGATCATTTGATGGGTGTCACAATGCAAGAGCCGGGTGCTTCTCGTGTTGTCTCTGTTGATATTGAAGAAGCAATCACGATGGCAGAAGCATAATGTTATTTATGTTGCTCATTCTAGGTATTGTTGCTGCATTTTTTTTCCTAAAGTTTAAACGTACTAAGAAAAAAGAAAGCGATCCCGTCACCAATCGTTACCGTTCTTATCCCAAAAAGCCCCGTGCAACAACGCCTTCCGCTGCTGTTCGTTCACGTCCGAATCGTTATCATCGTCAAAACAATCAGCGTGAAGCTGAATTGAGTTATAAAGAAAATCCTCCTGAGCCGATCATTGAAGCGCCTGTGAAGCAAGCACCCGTCAAGCAAGCGCCGTTGCCAAGTTCAGCGACAATTGAAGACCCTGATGAAGTGTTGGGCTTGAAGGAGGCTGCGCCTGTTTCACAAAAACCGAGTACACCACAAGCAAGACAAATGACATTGCAAGCAGCGCCTTTGCCGGCACCCATTATTACTTTTAATGTGATGGCGTTAGAAGATCGTCCTTTTATGGGCTATGAATTATTACAGGCGATTTTATCGGTAGGTATGCGTTATGGTCAGCATCAAATTTTCCATCGACATCAAGAAAAAACAGGCCGTGGTAATGTGCTATTTAGTTTGGCTTCTATGACACGCCCTGGTTATTTTGATTTGCCGAATATGGGTAGCTTTTCGACTAAGGGCTTGAGCCTGTTTTTTAAGGCAGATAGTGTCGAAGATCCTATTGCCGTGTATGAGTTAATGCTGCAGACGGCGGGCCAACTGGTAGAAGATCTGGGTGGTCATGTGTTAGATGAGCGTCGTGAATTATTGACGCCTGCTAAAGTAGTTGCTCAGAGAAAGCAGCTACACCAATATATCGAAAGTCACGAAAATCAAAACCTATTCGAAGAAACTACCGAGGGCTGAGTGTGACCGCATCAGCTGCTATTCAAGAAAAAATCAGAGAAATTCGAGATACTATTAACGAGCATAATTATCTTTACTATGTGAAAGACGCCCCCATTATTCCAGATGCTGAATACGATCGATTATTTTATGAGTTGCAGCAGCTTGAAAAAAATTATCCTGAATTAATCACGCCAGATTCACCCACTCAGCGTGTGGGTGGCGAACCACTCGAAACCTTTGGGCAAGTAAAACACGCTATTCCTATGCTTTCTTTAGATAACGTCTTTGATGATGAAAGTCTTGAGGCTTTTGACGAGCGTGTTCGAAAACGCCTAGAAATAGAAGATCAAATAGCCTATACCTGCGAGCCTAAGCTTGATGGTGTGGCGATTAGCTTGCTTTATGAAGATGGATTGTTGGTACGTGCGGCAACGCGTGGTGATGGAATAACTGGTGAAGATGTCACGCAAAATATCAAAACTATTTCTGCTATTCCCTTGCACTTGCGTCAATCAGATTATCCTAAATTAATTGAAATACGTGGCGAAATTTATATGCCGAAGGCGGGTTTTGAAAAGCTCAACCAACGTGCTCTAGAGAAGAAAGAAAAAACTTTTGTGAACCCACGTAATGCTGCTGCAGGTAGCATTCGTCAACTCGATTCAAAAATTACAGCATCAAGACCGCTCGCATTTTATGCCTATGCCGTGGGAGAGTGTAAGAATGGTGTTTTGCCTAAAACACATCATGCGATTCTAGAAAAATTCCAGCACTGGGGATTGCCCGTTTCTTCTGAAATAGCGGTTATTAAAGGGATTGATGCATGCAAAAAATATTATGATCAAATTTCAAAAAAACGTGATGCCTTGCCCTATGAAATAGATGGCGTTGTTTACAAAGTGAATTCACTGCAGCAACAGGCGGAACTGGGTTTTGTATCACGTGCACCACGCTGGGCGATTGCCCATAAATTTCCTGCGCAAGAAAAGCTTTCAACGATTAGAGCGATTGAATATCAAGTGGGACGTACAGGTGCAGTGACACCAGTTGCACGTTTGGAGCCGACTTTTGTTGGTGGTGTGACAGTTAGCAATGCAACGCTACATAACTTTGATGAACTCCAGCGTAAAGATGTTCGTGTTGGAGATACGGTAATTATTCGCAGGGCAGGCGATGTTATCCCAGAAGTTGTGTCTGTGATTAAGGAAAAGCGTCCGAAATCTGCGCGTAAAATTGGAATTCCTGAGCATTGTCCAGTATGCAAAGCGGATGTTGTTAAAGCGGAAAATGAAGCGGTTGCACGTTGTATGGGTGGTCTGTATTGCCAGGCGCAATTGCGGGAATCCATTAAGCACTTTGCTTCGCGGCGTGCGATGGATATCGATGGTTTGGGTGATAAATTGGTTGATTTGTTGGTTGACGAAGCTGTGATTAAAGATGTTACGGGTTTATATGATTTAAAACAGGAGATGGTTGCAGACTTGCCACGCATGGGGCTAAAGTCGGCCGAGAATTTATTAAGCTCGATTGAAAAAAGTAAACAAACGACCTTGCCACGTTTTTTATATGCCTTGGGTATTCGTGAAGTTGGTGAAGCTACGGCGAGGAACCTAGCAAAACATTTTGGTGATATTCCTGCATTAATAAAAGCGGATGAAGCCACGTTGCAAATGGTCTCTGATGTGGGTCCCATTGTTGCTGCGCATGTCGTTGGATTTTTCCATCAGTCACATAATGTCGAATTGATTGATCAGTTGCAAAAGCAAGGTATTACTTGGCCTCAAGAGGAAATGCCCGCAGCCCAATCGCAAACTTTAGCTGGAAAAACTTATGTCATAACGGGCACTTTAACTTCGATGACGCGTGATGCGGCAAAGGAGGCTTTGCAGGCTTTGGGTGCTAAAGTTAGTGGCAGTGTTTCTGCAAAAACCACGGCAGTTGTTGCTGGCGATAACCCGGGCAGCAAACTTGCTAAGGCTGAATCTTTAGGTGTTGCTGTGCTCGACGAAGCTGCGTTTTTAAAGTTGCTTTCTGGTTAGTTTTATGTCGCACTTTCAGTGCTGAGTTTTGTGCGTATGCATATCACACCCAGGGCTACGGCATGTAAACATGCCTAACCCTGGGCTACAAATTAGGTCGGCCTTGCAGGCCTTTTTATTCGTAGTTGCTACTGTTGATTTTTCCATACATTTACAAGCTTATTTACAATTACTGCATCCAGATGTGAGCGCATCAAAAGGCATGTCATGGAAAGGTGATATATCGAGGCCCAACGGGCCGATCTAATTTGTAGCCCAGGGTAAGCGAAGCGCAGCCCTGGGTTAGGTTGCAGCACAATGTTGAGCGCTGAAGGTGCGACATAAAAAATTAGATAGCACGACGCTCCATATAGATGCAATATCTTCATCCATACGCTATTATAATTTTACCCAAAACATGATTTTATTTTTAAGGAGAGACAATGAACAATAAGGACATTATAAAAGAATATTCCAAGCGTTTGTGGGATGATAAAGATCTTACTGCCATTGATGATGTTTTTGTAAAAGATGCTGTGATTCATAGCCCACTGAATTCAACAACGGGTACAAGTACTATGAAAGAAGTTGTGGAAAAGTGGTTGCATGCTTTCCCAGATCTTGATGTTGAATGGGAAGATTTTATCGCAGAAGGTGATAAGGTAGTGAGCCGCTGGCGTGCCAAAGGCACACATATGGGTAGTTTTTTCGATACCTCGCCATCACATCAAGAAATTGATTATAGCGGTGTGACGATCTACACCCTGGATAAAAAAGGGAAAGTGATTGAGTACTGGGCGCTGGTGGATATGCATGCCATTATATCTCAGCTGATGAAGTACGAATCGATTTCTGAAGCGCTCGAATAAATGTTAAAACAAATGATGAGTATGGGCGTCTTAGATCCTAGAGAGGCGCCTGTTGCTAAGACATTTGCCCGCTTTTTTGATTTTCTTATGTTGTTGGTTATGTTTTGGTTGCCGTGGCAATGGTATATGGAAGCGTTAAACCAACTGACTGCTGAATTTGTTTTTGTTGCTAACTGGATTGTCTGGTCTTTATTCGTTTTAGAAGCAGTTGTGATGACTTCACTGGTCAAGCGCAAGTTCGCTTACTTTTTTAGTAACTGGTTAAACTTAATTATTATTGTTGCTTTGTTCCCACCCTTGTGGGCGGCGGGATCTACCTATGCTGCTGCACTGCGTTATGTACGTTTGTTAGTTTTAGTTCGTTTGGTTTTACCACAGTTAAAAACCTTACAACGTTTACTTTCTCGAAATCATTTTGGTGCAACTTTATTAGTTTTGTTAACGGTAACTGTCCTGAGCGGAATTATCGTTACGTATATAGATCCTACGATTGGTTCTCTCTGGGAAGGCATTTGGTGGGCAGTGCAGACAGTCACGACGGTAGGTTATGGTGATATTGTGCCTGAAACTGCAGTCGGTCAGTTTTTTGCAGTCGTTTTAATGATTTTAGGTGTGGGTTTATATTCCATGGTTTCTGCTAATTTGGCTGCTTACTTTGTCGAAAGAGGACGACGACAAGTTGAGAAAAAACCACAAAAACGCACACAGCGTGAATTTTCTGAATTAAGAGATCGCATGAACAAGTTAGAAGAATCTAATCGTGAGCTAACGACTCTTTTGAAAGAAGAGTTTAGTAAAGATAAGTAGGAGTTTTGAACGGAGCCGCGCATGAAATAAGCGGGCACATCAAAATACTTAACCAAGTGCGATGAAAAAAGACAGCCGTAACAGTCACAAAAAAGCACGTCATCCCGTGGCTTCGACCACGGGATCCAGAATCAATCACAAGTACACTAGATCCCGCAATCTAGTGTATGAGTTCGGGACATAGGTAACAGTTGTACCGGGACATGGGTAACACTCCCATGGCT
>Ga0316204_10010526_pt1 | contig 11891 bp, 9 predicted proteins | sample 6monrhotite_MG_2_FD_205661 | JGI IMG/M metagenome (GOLD analysis project Ga0316204, IMG submission 205661) | Microbial mat bacterial communities from mineral coupon in-situ incubated in ocean water Damariscotta River, Maine, United States -... | ecosystem: Environmental > Aquatic > Marine >...
GCCCGGCGGAATGGGTGCGGACCGAAAATGGTGACTTAACTCAGCAGCATCATAGCAATCGTCCATCGCATAAATCAGGTGGTTATGCGGCGCTGTGCTGGCGTTCAGATAGGTTGTCATCCTGCGCTGCGAACCGCCCAATTCGAAGGACGGAAAAACATGTAATATTCTGAGAAATTTTGCCACTTATTGCTCCTGATTGCTGCGGTCAGCAGCCGTGGTCGATAATATCGAGCAATTTGATGTAATAACAAGGGCCTAATAAAGAAACTTGCTATCAAATGTGTAGTCTAGTGGCTCATATAAATGGGTAATTGGCTATGTTCAATCAGGTGTTTGGTCACGCCGCCTAGGATAAGCTCCCGCCACCGCGCAGTGGAAAACGCACCAATAACTATAGAGTTTGCATTAATGTCATGTGCCGTCTGCAATACGGTCGCCCCCACGGATGCGTTGGTTTTGGGTTGTTGAATATGGTTGGCGGTGATGCCGTGGGTCTTCAGATAAAAACCGATATCATCCAATGTTGGGCGGTCTTCACCCAAGTCACCTACTTGAAGAATGCTGACTTTTGATGCCTTCTTTAACACCGGTAGTGCCCCGCCAACCGCCCGTGCGCATTCCGCGCGACCATTCCATGCAACCAACAGGTTGTCGAGCATAGGGCCACTGTATGCTTGCGGTAGCATCAATACCGAGCGGCCGGAGCGAAAAACAAGATCGTTGAAAATCTCAGATTGGGCACTGTTTTTACCCTGAGGGCGTTCGCACACGGAAAAATCCGCCGTGCGAGCGCAGCGGCCAACATGGTCACCGATATCGCCGACCAGCAACCGCCATAAGGCAACTGAACCGGAACCTACATTTTCCTGCGATGTGTCAATCCCTTCAGCGGCGGCGGCAGCATTGAAAGCGGCTTCCGCCTCAGCGGCAAACCGAAGGCCCTCACGCTGGGTCGCATCGCACATTTCCTGAATCATTTCTGCGGTCAGGCCTTCGCCCAACAGCGGGATCGCATGTTTAGGATCGCGCCGAATGAAAAGCCCGGTTAGGGTTGCACCGAAGCGGTCGGTAAGTTTAGCGGCGGACGCAGCTAAGCAATTGACGTCGCTATCACGGGTTACCGGTAGAATTATTGATTTCATTTTAGCCCCCTAAAGTATCGGTGGTTTTTGTTTCAGCTGGTGCCGTAATTTTGCCAGCTATTGATACGCCATTAAACTATTATTATCTTGATTGAATGCCAATGTCAGTCATCATGTTGGTTCATCAATTGTTCAGCACCTGTTTGCGAAAGTATAGCCTATGAAACATATTTTAGCGATTTTGTTGTTGGTTGCGTGCGGCGCTGCATTGCCGGGTATGGGCGGTGCTGTTTCTTCTCGAGCCGCATACGGTGCGATGGACGAGCATGATGACGCCCGCGAAGCACTGAAGCGTGGGGATATACTGGCTTATTCCGCAATCAAGCGCATTGTCGAAAGTCAAGTAGACGGAAAAGTTGTTGGCCAGAAGCTGCGGCGTACAAATAGGGGATGGCAATATGATTTGCGTGTCCGCCCGAAAAATGGCCGGGTTATGGTTGTGGTCGTGAATGCGAAAAACGGTACCATCGTCAGCCGGCGCTAGCGCGGCATTAGCTAAATTACGGTTTTGAGGGGCATCATGAGAATTTTAATTGTTGAAGATGACGTAACACTTGCCGGGCAAATTGCCGATAATTTGAAAGACGCTGGTTACACGTATGATGTTGCCCATGACGGTGAGGAAGGCCATTTTTTGGGCGATACTGAACCCTATGACGCGGTCATCCTCGACCTTGGTTTGCCGATTATGGACGGTGCCAGCGTGCTAAAAAAATGGCGCGCTGATGACAAAAAAATGCCGGTGATGATTTTAACAGCTCGCGATAGCTGGACTGATAAAGTTGAAGGGCTGGATGCCGGTGCGGACGATTATCTGGCAAAACCCTTTATTGTTGAGGAGTTGCTGGCGCGGTTGCGCGCGCTCATTCGTCGGTCTGCCGGTCAAACCTCGCCTGTGCTTGCGGTTGGCCCGGTACGTCTTGATACGCGTAACAGTAAGGTAACCGTGGATGGTAGTGCGGTAAAGCTGACAGCCCAGGAATTTAAACTCTTGTCTTACTTGATGCACCACGACGGTAAAGTTATCTCGCGTACCGAACTGACTGAGCATATTTATGATCAAGACTTCGATAAAGACAGCAATACGATCGAAGTATTCGTTAATCGCATTCGTAAGAAGTTAGCGGCGCCAATAATTCAAACCGTACGCGGTCTAGGCTACCGGATCGAGTGGGAGGACGATAACGCGTGAACCCAAGCGACAACAATGGTTCTTCTGAACCGAGCCAGACTGTTGAACCAGATGCAGGCAGGGCTGCCCGATTTATAGGGTCGTTGACCGGCAGGCTGGTGATGTCTGCGGTTGTCTGGTCGTTTGTTGCACTTGTTGTTGGCGGATTTGTATTGTCGTTTGCATTTCGTAGTTATGTTTTGACCGACGTGGATAAACGGCTTGAACTGCTGCTGGACACGCTTGTTGGCATAAGCGAAGTGTCGCCAGAGGGCGAATTTCGCTTCAACCAACCGCTCGCGGACCAACGGTTTCTGACACCCTATTCAGGTTGGTACTGGCAGGTCTCAGCCGAGGGCGCTGAGCCGCTACGCTCTCGGTCTCTTTGGGATTTTGCGCTGGATGCGCGCCACGAACAGCGGTCCTTTTCACTGCGCTATAGTATCGCTGCGGGGCCTGACGGGCAGCAACTTAGGCTGGCGGAACACGATATTATTCTGCCTGAAGCAGAACAAGTTTTTCATTATCAGATAGCCACCAATATGGCCGAGGTTCAAGCCGCGATTAATCGCTTCAACTGGCTTCTTGTCAGTGCGCTTGCCTTGATTTTGTTTACCGTAACCTTGGCGCTTGTTTTGCAGGTTAGTTACGGCCTGCGGCCATTGCGGCAGATCAAACGTGATTTAGGCGATGTGCGCGCTGGGCGGGCGGCTAGGCTGGCATCTGCGGATGATCCGAAATTACCGCAAGATTTGAAACCGTTGGTCGAGGAGATCAACGGCCTGATTGATCAAAACCATAAGCTTGTTCAGCGCGCGCGAACCCATGTGGGCAATTTGGCCCATGCCCTAAAAACACCGCTGTCTGTGATCCAAAACTCGGTGGACGGTGATGATAGTGAGCGCGGCGAGACTATTGCGAGGCATACCAAGGAAATTCGTGTCCATGTTGATCATCATCTTAAGCGCGCGCGAATTGCAGGCGGCGGCACTGGTGTTGGCCTGCCTGTCTGCGACCGGATTAAAAAGCTGGCTAACGCGGTTGCCGTAATCGCCGGGGACAAACAGTTGGCCATGTCAGTTGACTGTGACTCAGGATTAATGTTCGACGGCGAAAAGGAAGATTTTGACGAGTTGCTGGGCAATATCTTGGATAATGCAGCCAAATGGGCTGCGTCCAAGGTTGAGGTAACGGTTGTGCGACTGGACCAGGGACTGCGTCGCCCGATGTTGGAAATACAGGTTAGTGATGACGGGCCGGGGGTGCCGGCAGATAAACGCGACAGCATGTTTGACCGGGGCCAGCGCCTTGACGAACAGATGCCAGGTACCGGGCTAGGCCTAGCGATTGTCCGGGATATCGCAGACATGTACGGCGGTAACGTGAAGCTAAGCACAGCGCCGCTCGGCGGGCTCGGTGTCAGGTTGTTATTACCTGCAAAATAAAACCGTATGGGCAGGAGGTGAACTAGTGAAGCAAGCAAGCTTGGGATCGACGCCAACTGAGGCTCTGCGCGGTGACAACCGGGGAGACAGAGTTACTGGTGCGCCTTGGGCTACACGCAGTGCCGTGCTTGGAAGCCGTGGCATGGCTGCAACCTCGCATCCGCTTGCTAGCCAAATCGCTATTGATATTCTTAAACAAGGCGGGTCGGCGGTTGACGCGGCAATTGCAGCCAACGCAGCCCTTGGCCTTATGGAGCCAACTGGTAGCGGAATCGGCGGTGACCTTTTTGCGATTGTTTGGGATCCAAAAAGCGCAAAACTACACGGCCTTAACGGTTCAGGACGGGCACCGATTGGCCAGACGCTGGATCAGCTTAAGGCAAAGCTAGGCGTTAAGAATGCCATTCCGGATTATGGTAGCTTGTCTGTTTCAACGCCCGGTGCGGTGGACGGCTGGTTTATGCTGCACGAAAAATTTGGCACACTGTCGATGGCGGATATTCTTGCGCCGACAATTGACTATGCTCGTTCTGGTTTCCCCGTCACTCAGGTGATCGCCGACCAAATGCAACAGCATGCCGAGGGGTATCCGCTTGCTGTGGACGCAGGCATGATCGAAGAGACCCACAATTACCACACGACTTATTTGATTGATGACAAAGCGCCGGTCGAAGGGCAGATATTCAAAAACTCTGACTTGGCCGACACGATGGAGTTGATTGGCCGAGGCGGGCGGGATGCCTTTTACAAAGGGCAGATTGCTGACACAATTGATGCTTATTTTCAGCGTATCGGTGGCCCGCTCAGGAAAGCTGACTTTGAGAGGCATAGTGGAAACTGGATAGAGCCGGTTTCAGTAAATTACCGCGGCTTCGATGTATGGGAGCTGCCGCCGAACGGGCAGGGTATCGCCGCTTTGCAAATGCTCAATGTTTTGGAAGGTTTTGACCTTACATCGATGGGGCATAATTCCGCTGATCATTTGCATGTGATGGCGGAGGCCAAGAAATTGGCGTTCGAGGACCGCGCGCGCTTTTACGCTGACCCTGATTATTACGGTGTGCCGCTGGACGGGCTTTTATCAAAAGAGTATGCGGCGCAGCGCCGCGCTTTGATCGATATGGAATGTGCGTTAACGACTGTGGACCACGGCGACGCCAAATTACTTGAAGGTGATACCGTTTACCTGACTGTTGCGGACAGTAGCGGCATGATGGTCTCGTTAATTCAGTCTAATTACATGGGTATGGGCTCGGGGTTGGTGCCAGACGGCCTTGGTTTTATGTTGCAAAACCGTGGCGCTCAGTTCGCGTTGGAAGAAGGCCACCCTAATGTATATGCGCCTGGAAAACGGCCTTTCCACACCATTATCCCAGCATTTATGACCAAAGACGGTCAGCCAGTTATGAGCTTTGGTGTTATGGGGGCTGCTATGCAGCCGCAGGGCCATGTTCAGATTATTGTCAATATGATCGACTTCGAGATGACAGTTCAGGAAGCAGGCGATGCAGCCCGGTTTCACCATTTGGGGTCAACAGAACCCACTTGGCAGGGCCGAATGGACGACGGCGGGACACTGCAGCTGGAAAGCGGGATCACTAGCTCTGTGTTCGACGAGCTCGCCTTGCGCGGGCACACGCTAGAGATTACTAGCGGGCCGTTTGGTGGCTATCAGGCTATTCGACGCGACCCCAAAACTGGGGTTTACTGGGGTGCATCCGAGATGCGCAAAGATGGTATGGCAATAGGTTGTTAGTGACAAAAATGTAATTTAACTCTACCTATTAGTGTAGGGATTGATGTATATTATTGATTCTGGGAATTTATGCCTAGTTTTAAACGTGTTTTAGGTATTTTATAGATTGAGACGACATTAAATTTGAAACAATGGACGAGTAACCGGGTAGGGCTGCCCCTTATATTCAAGTTCCGCATTTGAGCGAGTAATAGGTTTATGACATACGAAACAACCTTAGACCAAGTAACTTTCCCTTTTGGAATGCTCGATTCAGATGGAACAATTTTGACGTGCAATCAGAACTTTGTAAAACAGGTTAAGTTGCCAAAAGACGCAAGTTCAAATGCTGTACTGACCGATTATTATGTTTGCGAACAAGCTGACACGGACCTAAGTGATCAAATAGCCGCCTGTATTGAGCGACTGGAAACCATTCAGGTTGCGGTCCTTGAAAAGAACGGCGATCAAAATAAGCAGACGCTTCTGCTGACGCCTGATCCGCAAAGCGCGCAGTGTTCGGTTCAAATCATCCCAGGTTTGATTGAACAACACAGCGGTGTAGCTGGCCAATTGCCGGCTACGGGAACAGCGCCGCCCTCGAAACAAACCATAGATTTCTTATCAGGGTTAAATCACCACCTCAGAACGCCAGTGAATGGTGTTTTGGGGATTGCGGATTTGCTTGCTGAAACCACGTTGTCACAACAGCAAGCCTCTTACGTCGATATTTTATCGCGCTCCTGCAATGCGCTCATTCATTTAGTGGATGAAATCCAGTCGATCACCTTGTTAGAGCAAGGCGTGATGACGCTGGACCGGGGCAAGGTGGATATTCGAACAGTGGCTCAAGATACGCTGGATTTGTTTGCTGTAACGGGTCAGCAAAAGGAAATAACCAGCAAAATCAATATTGAGGGCACTATCCCTGACCGCCTAATAAGCGATAGCAAGAAGCTCAGGCAAATACTGTTTATTCTGCTTGATAATGCGTTTCGTTACACCGATCAGGGCGCTATTAGCATCACTGTTTCTTATGATACCAGCCCAGCCTATCCAATATTGCAACTATCGGTAAAAGACACTGGTATTGGTATTGCAAACGATCGGCTGCCATCTCTTTTCGATGAAAACTCTGATAGCGCTGGCCTAAGCAAGAAAAATTACGGCAACACCGGCCTTGGCCTGATACTTTGCCACAAGCTGGTAACCCTAATGGGCGGCACAATCAGTGTGGACAGCAGGTTTGGCCACGGCGCCAACTTTACGGTAAATCTGCCGGCCGCTGAAGCCAGAGCATCTGACGCGGACGAGCAAAGCGCTGCAGCTGAGGACGGCAAAGATACCGCACCAGACCCTTTGAATACAGATGTTAGCTGGGATATTCTTGTCGCCGAGGATAATCCTGTAAACCAGATGTTGTTCCGGACGGTTTTGGAGCGCTTCGGCCACCACGTCACGGTTGTAGGAAACGGCCAAGAGGCTGTAGCCAAAGTACAGTTTGGTCAGCCTTTTGATATTATTTTGATGGACATTTCCATGCCGGTTATGGACGGCATAGATGCCACGGCAATGATCAGGTCCCTATTTGGGGCAGTTGGTTCTACCCCCATATTGGCGCTAACGGCGCACGCGATGGACGGTGACCGGGAGAAGTTTATCAATGCGGGCATGGACGGCTATCAAAGCAAGCCGGTTGACCCGATGACCCTACAAAAGGCGATCGCCGAGGTAATCGCTAACCACGGCGAAAACACGTTAGTTGGCTTGGGCCAAAACTCCGGTGCTTCTAGGGCACCAGAACAATCGGAACGCCCAGCGAATGGGCCAAAGAATTAGCCACGCTGCCTAGGATAAGATCGCTTAACCGTGAGCGTCCGCGACGACCAACAAAAACCATGGTAGCATGGTCTTTTTTAACGATTTCACGAATAGTCTGGACCGGGTCTCCCCAATCGAAATGTGTGCTTATATCAACACCCTGATCGCCGTTCTTTTCTTTGAGCGGTTCCAGAATATCATTTTTGGCGTGCTGTTCTTCTTCATGGCGAGCAACCGGTCGGTGAGCAAGTTCTTCGATTGAAATAGGCTGATAGCCAGACCACGGAATAACTGTAACCAATTTCACATTGGCACCGGTTTCCGCAGCTAGACTAATAGCTCGCTCTGCGGCACGTTCGCCCCATTCACTGCCGTCAACAGCGACCAAATATAATTTCTGCTTAGACATGTCATGCTCCTTTGATTGAAGAAGCATTATTTTTTGCACGACCAAAGCAAGTTGTCCTTGATCATGGTCAACCGCGGCCCGTCAGTTATAGATAATTTGCTCAGGCTCTAGCTTGCTGCATATTGGTCTTTAATAAGGTCAGCGCATTTTTCAGCAATCATGATCGTCGGCGCGTTGGTGTTGCCGCCAACAAGCCGTGGTATTACAGACGCATCTGCAACCCGCATTCCTGTCAGGCCAACAACCTTCAGTTCCGGGTCAACGACGCTGCTGGCATTGTCTATTGGTCCCATCGAGCATGTTCCAACAGGGTGATATATGGTCTCACCTTTCGCGCGAATGACGGCGTTCACTGCCTCGTCATCATCAAGGTCGACCCCCGCGAAAGGCTCTCGTTCTCGGTCAATAAACTCAGAGAAGGCTGGTTGGCGCATCATGCGCCGGGCAATCTTGATGCCTTCGCGCAGAACTCGCGTATCTTCAGGGTCAGCCAGATAATTTGGGTCGATTTTAGCGGGTGCGAGCGGATCAGCACTGGCGAGTGAGATTGTTCCCGTGCTGCGCGGACGTAGTTGGCAAATATGAATACCAAACCCATGCTCGTAAGCGTCGGAGAAACCGTGCGGTTCGTCCGCCATACCCAACAAAATATGGAGCTGAATATCTGGTCGTTCTAGTGCCTGGTCTGTTTTGAGAAACGCACCAACCGGCAAAACAATATCTGACAACACCCCGGGCTTTTTGAGGAACCACTTGATCAGTTCTAATACGCCCCTATGCGGCGCCTGATATCGCACAAGCGAAACAGGTTGCTTCAGATAGGCCGAAACCAGTATATCAAGATGGTCTTGCATATTGCGGCCAACACCTACCAGTTCGTGCAGAACAGGCAGGCCCACGGCTTGAATGTCATCTGGGTGCCCAATGCCGGAAAGCTGCAGCAACTGCGGGCTGTTGATTGCACCGCCGCTGAGGATCACCTCTTTGGCAGCGCGTATAATACTCACTGTGCCTTTTCGGTGCACTTCAACGCCGGTAACTTGCTTGCCGTCCAAAATAACGCGCTGAACTTGCGTGGCCGCAATGATTGTCAGGTTTGGCCGGTGCTGGGCTTCAGTCAAATAAGTCCTAGCCGTAGATTGGCGTCTGCCGCGGTGAATGGTTTGGTCATACCAGCCAACCCCTTCTTGGGTTTCGCCGTTAAAATCGTCGGTAAAAGGTAAGCCCGCCTCGCTGCCAGCATCCAAAAATGCTTCATTTAGTGGGTTAACTGACGTGCGTTGACTAACTTTCAACGGGCCGTCACCCTCATGGTAGGCGTCGTCTGGTCGGTCTGTGCCCTCAGATTTTTTGAAGTAGGGCAACACATCGTCGTATGACCATCCGGTGCAACCCATTTGCGCCCATTCGTCATAATCGCGAGCGTGGCCGCGAATATAAACCATGCCGTTTATCGCGCTGGAGCCACCCATAACCTTGCCGCGCGGCCAATAAAGTTTCCGGTCATTGAGCTGTTTTTGCGGTTCGGTCCAATAATTCCAGTTCATGGGGTTTGGCGGTACAATTTTGCTCAGTAGGCCCGGTACATCCACATTCAGGCCGCCTTTCCGGCGCCCGGCTTCAATTAGGGCAACGCGAAAACCCGAGTTTTCGCTAAGACGGGCTGCGAGTGCGCATCCGGCGGAACCGCCACCAACGACAATGAAGTCAAACTCTTGCTCTGGCATTTATGTTCGCGCTTTCAAGGTTACCGGCAAACCGTCAATCGGCTTTATAAGCGGCATAATTTGGAATTTTACTTGGTATTTCTCTGGTAGTTCGATGTCATAGTGCGGCAACAAATGCGCCATGATAACTTTGGTTTGCATATAGGCAAAATGCAGGCCCAGACACATGTGCGCGCCGCCACCAAATGGGATCCAAGCAAAACGGTGCCGGGTTTTGGCGCCGCCTTCTGGCGAAAAGCGCATCGGGTCAAATTTTTCAGGCTCTGGCCAAACTTCCGGGTCGCGGTGTGCGGCAACCGCACTAACGCCTACAATGGTGCCTTTGGGTATAGTGTGCCCCTTAAATTCAACATCGCGCACCGTCATGCGCGGCGTTGCTGGAACCGGCGGGTTTTTCCGCAACGACTCTTTGAAGGCGTACTCAGTTAGAACCAAATCATTGATTTTTTCGTAAGGAAGACTGTCGCTGTTGAGGCCAAGCCCCCTAATTTCGTCGCGCAGTTTCTCTTGCCACTCGGGGTTATTGCCCAGTTCGTAAACCAGCGTGGTTACAGAACTTGTCACCGTATCATGGGCTGCCATCCATAAGAAAATCATATGGTCGACAATTTCCTGATCGGTGAATCTGTTGCCGTCGTCGTCCTCGGCGTTGCAAAGCTGGCTGAAAATGTCTGATTGCTCGATACCGCGTCGCTTCGGGATCTCCTTCATCAGGAAATCTACCATGAATTTTCGGCCCTTAACGCCGCGCGCCATGATTGTGCCGGGTAGTGGCACCCGAACAATACCCATGCTCGCAGAAACCATATCGGTCAGTGCTTTGTTGATTTTGGATGTGTCGCTGTCAGGGTCCAAGCCCAAGAAAACCGTGGTTGCCATATCCAGCGACAGTTTCTTGATCGCCGCATAAAACTGAAATGAACCTGTTTTTCCCCATTCTGCAATTCGCTTTGGCATTTCCGCATTCAAGCGCTCAAGATAACCCTTCATCGGGCCGGTTTTGAACGCAGTCGCCATAATATGCCGGTGCCCTTTGTGTTCATCAAAGTCCAGCAACATCAGGCCGCGCGGGAAAAGCAGCCCCAAGTAGGGGCTCCAGCCCATTTCACTGGAGAAATTCTTTTCTCGGTCCATCAGTAAAAATTCATTAGCATCCGGCCCGTTCAATGAAACATTGTGGCGAAAAAAGCTGTTTGATCTGTACACATCACCGTATTTTTCGCGCATGTAGGTACCCAAAGCTACAGGGTCCTTCAGCATAGTAAAAGTATGTCCGAACAACGGCATGCCGGTTTCACCGGGGATATCAAACAGGCTGGGTGCGCCGGTTGATTTCTTGTCTTTTGTTGCGGTGCTTACTGACATTTTCTTACTCTCATATGCTGTGGTTTTAGTTGGTCTTCATTATTACCATACTTGCAAGTCCAGTAATTAAATATAGGCAGCATTTTCCTTCGGTCAAGCGGATACACCGGGTAAGAAAGCAATAGTGACTAATCCTTTGCTTCAAATATGCCGTATCCTCCACCACCGGGAGTTTTCAGGACGATTTTGTCACCGGGCCGTACGGCTGTGCTGTCAGCGTATTTAAATGAAAGCCGATCACCGCCTGCGCGGATAATTGTCGCTTGGCCAGCCTTGCCGCTTTTGCCGCCGCTCAATCCGGGCGGACCGCTAGAATAATGATTGGCAAGTAGCGATACTTCCATCGGCTCCAGAAACTCGAATTCGCGGACGATACCGTTGCCGCCGGCGTATTGCCCTTGGCCACCGCTGCCGTGTCGCACACTAAAGTGGTTAACCCTAACCGGGTAGCGCCACTCCAAAACTTCTACATCGGTCATGCGGCTATTGGTCATGTGGGACTGGATTGCATCTGTACCGCTGAAGCCCGCGCCTGCGCCGGTACCACCTGCAATGGTTTCATAATATTGGTACTGGTCGTTGCCGAAGGTCAGGTTATTCATGGTGCCTTGCGCTGCAGCCAATGTGCCCGTCGCCAAGAACAATGCGTTGGTGATGGCTTGGCTTGTCTCGACATTGCCCGCGACTACTGCAGCAGTTGGACCCGGGCGCAACATGGACCCTTTAGGTACAATAATGTCAATTGGCTCCAGACAACCATCATTCAGTGGTATGTCACCGCCCGCGAGGACCCGAAAAACATAAAGCACTGCCGCTTTCACCACAGCATAGGGCGCGTTATAATTGTTTGCCATTTGCTCGCTGGTGCCGGTGAAATCAATGGTTAGGCGGCCGGATTGTGCAGAAGGTTTAATGCTCACCGAAATTGTCGCGCCGCAATCCATTGCATAACAAAACTGTCCCGGTTTAATCCGTGAAACGACCGCCCGCACAGCGTCGGCGGCGTTTTGTCTAACAAACGTCATGTAGGCAGCAACAGTGTTGATGCCGTAATAGGAAATTAAACCCTGCAC
>Ga0316204_10010527_pt1 | contig 11887 bp, 7 predicted proteins | sample 6monrhotite_MG_2_FD_205661 | JGI IMG/M metagenome (GOLD analysis project Ga0316204, IMG submission 205661) | Microbial mat bacterial communities from mineral coupon in-situ incubated in ocean water Damariscotta River, Maine, United States -... | ecosystem: Environmental > Aquatic > Marine >...
TCAACACAAAGAGCCCCTCGGTACGCTCCGGCAAAGGAGGCAACGAGGGGCTCTGGCTGTGGTGCGGCGCGTGGCGCCGCGCGCCGCTACGGGGTGGTGGCGGTGACGTTCACGAAGGCGACGTCGCCGACGACGCCGTCGTTCACGGTGAGGCGGAGGCGGTACTCACCGTCCACGTCGGGGGTGAAGGTGGCGGTGTCGGTGGTGCGGTCGGTGATGCTGCTGTTGGACAGCGAGGAGCCGCCCGGCAGCGTCTTGAACGACCACGTGTACGTCAGGGTGTCGCCGTCATCGTCCGAGCTGCCCGTGCCGTCCAGCGTCACCAGCGAGCCGGTGTCCACGCTCTGGGCCGAGCCGGGATCGGAGACCGGGGCGGTGTTGTCGGAGACGAAGGTGGTGGTGAAGTCCTTGTCGCCCAGCACGCCGTCGTTGACGAGCAGCTTCAGGATGTAGTAGCCGGCGATGTCCGTGGTGTAGCTGGCGGTGTCCGTGCTCGCGCCGCTCAGGGAGCTGGTGGTCACCGAGGAGCCGGTGGCGGGGCGGGTCATCGTCCAGGTGTAGCTCAGGGCATCGAGCTCGGGATCGGAGCTGGCCGAGCCGTCGTGGGTAGCATCCTCACCGGTGGCCACGAAGACCGAGGCGCCGGCGTCCGCGGTGGGCGCCGTGTTCGCGCCGCCGCTGGTGGCGGAGTAGGTCGCGAAGGTCTTGTCGATGGAGGTGCCATCGGAGACGACCAGCCGCAGGCGGTAGGAGCCGTCCACGTCGGGGGTGAAGCTGGCGGTGTCGGTGAAGCGGTCGGTGATGTCGCTGTTGGACAGCGCGGAGCCGCCCGGCAGCGTCTTGAACGACCACGTGTACGTCAGGGCGTCGAGCTCGGGGTCCGAGCTGCTGGTGGCGTCGAGGGTCGCCGCGACGCCGGTCTCGATGGAGAAGGCGCCGCCGCCGGTGGAGGCGTTGGGCGGATCGCCCGAGCGGTCGCTGCCGTCGGACACGATGCCGTACAGCTCGGCGATCTTCACCGGAGCGTTGGGCTCATCCAGCAGCAGCCGCAGCTCGGCGACGTGGATGATGTCGGCCTGGGCCTCGAAGCTCACGAGGATCTCGGTCGCCGAGTTGGCGGGCAGCACGCTGGGCACGTCGCTGTCGAGCCAGAAGGCGCCCTCATCGTCGACCAGCTCGAAGGCGTGCACGCCGATGTCCAGGCCGGCGCAGTTGTTCTCGAGGACCACGGCGGTCTGGGACAGCTCGCCGATCTGGCCGCGGGCGACCACCTCGTTCACGGTGAAGCTGACACAGGCGCGCTCGGCGCTGGCGCTGTCATCCTCGGCGGAGACGAAGCCCATGTACTCCGACTCTTCAGGGGTCGGCGTCAGGTCGGCGCCAGGGTTGGTGGTGCAGCCGGCGAGCATCATCGCCGGCAGAAAGATCACAAAAGCGTTGAGCCGCATGTCTACCTCTCCTCAGGTGTTTTTGGCGTAGCTGTGGTCAGAGCTCGTGACAGAGCAGAGCCCTCCTCCAAGAAGGAGACGGGCGCTGTGAGAAGAGATCACTCTTCCTGAAAAATTTCTGCTCACCGAGAACATCCACATCCAGCTACGGAGATCCTCGTCGATCGTGCCAAACTCAAAGGTCCCGATCAACTCCGTGCCCCTATTCGACACGGGGCGCGGTGGCTGTAGGGCGTTTGAGGAATGCTGTCAGTGGTGCTCTCCGAGGAGGCTGACAATCTGCGTTGTATCGTCGGTCACAATCAGGATCTCGCCGAGGTGCGGGGCATGCCCTCTGGCGTCGTACCCGATCCGGATCGCCGCGGCGTCGCCGGGGGCGAGCCGGGTCGGCGGCACGGTGAGCAGCTCGAAGGCGTCATCCAGGTCCAGCAGCTCGATCCGGTAGACCATCAGCGGCGCGTCCGCGCAGCGGTTCTCCAGAAAGACCGTGGCCTCACCGACGCCGTCCGCGTCCGCGCTCGCGCGGACGTCGTAGCGGGTCATGGCGGCGCAGGCGCCGGGGCGATCCGCGCCGTCGTTGACCGCGTCGTCGAAGAAGGAGGGCGCGTCGGCCCCCCCACGTTCGGCGACCAGGACCTCGGCGGCCTCCTGGTGGTCGGCGTCGTAGGACGCGTTGTCGCAGGCCGACAGAGCGGCAGCGGAGAGCACGGCGAGGCCGAGTGAGAGACTGAGACGCATGTTCCTACCCCGAGTTTGGGTTCCTCGGGGCTCATCGGATCGATTCCTTCAGAGTTTCAGCGGGTTTCGCGCCGACGACGAAAGAGGCTCGCCGCGACGAGCCCCCAGCCCGGGAGCGCGCCTCCGGGGCCGGACGTCGGCGCGATCCCGCAGCGCTTGCCGCTGCCCAGCGTCGGATCCCCCCCGCCGGCCTCGTCGACCGCCGTGTCCCCGGTGGGCCCGCCGTCGCCCGTGTCCCCGGTGTCCGCGGGGAAGGCGTCGTCCCCATCGCAGTCCTGATCGATCCCGTCGCCGGGGACATCGACCGCGTCGGGGTAGCGCTCGTCATCTTCGTCGTCGCAGTCCTCGTCCCGGAGCGCGCCGTCGCCGTCCTGATCGTAGTCGTCTTCGCCGCCGCAGTCGCTGTCGACGCCGTCGTACCAGGCGTCCGCGGCGCCGGGGTAGACGTCCGGGTCGCTGTCGTCGCAGTCCTCGTCCGCGCCGAAGCCGTCGCCGTCTTCGTCCGTCACCGGCGCGCCGGGGCCGCCGTAGGCGCCCACATCCGAGCGGGAGCCGTCCGGATCGCTCAGGTCGGGATCACCGGCGTCGACCAGCGGGCTGGCGCCATCCAGCCGCAGATCGCTCTGGCAGTCCCCCGCAGCGAAGCCCTCGAAGCCCGGCGCCACCGACAGGCTCCCGATCTCCGCCGCGTCGGCCAGCGCGCCGCCGAGGGCGTCGCCGCTGCTCCCGTACCAGTCGTTGTAGCCGAGGGTGGCCGCCGCGAGGGTGTCGCTGTTGCCGTAGAGCGCCTCGTCGCCGCGGCTGTCGATGACCGCGTTGTTGACGAAGCTCAGGCCCACCGAGTTGGCGAAGGCCGCCGCGCCGGAGACGTCGGCGGCGTTGGCGACGAAGGCGTTGTTGGCCACGCTCAGCGCCGGGCTGGAGATGACGCCGACGCCGCCGCCGTAGCGGGCGGCTGTGTTGTCGAGGAAGCGGCTGTTGCTGACCCGCGCCTCGCTGCCGACCTCGCGCAGCCAGAGGCCGCCGCCGTCCCGGCCGCTGTTGCCGCAGAACAGCGACTGCTCGGCGTCCACGTAGGTGACCCCCCAGGCGTAGACGCCGCCGCCGTCCGCGGCCGCGGTGTTGTCCAGCAGGGACACCCGCGCCAGCGTCAGCGCGCTCAGGGACTCGGCGTAGAGGCCGCCGCCGCTGCTGTCCGCCGCGTTGCCGCTGAGGGTGGTGTCGCTCAGCACGAGGCTGGTGCCGAAGTAGGACAGCCCGCCGCCGTCGACCAGGGCGGTGTTCCCCGTGACCGAGCAGCCCTCCAGCGTCAGCGATCCGGAGCCCTCGCCGTGGACCGCGCCGCCGGAGGCCGCGGTGTTGCCGTCCAGCGACACCTCGCGGAGGGTGACGAAGCTGTCCTCCAGCGCCAGCGCCCCGCCGCTGTCCGAGGCGACGTTCTGATCCGCGCCGCCGCCGTCGAGGGTGAGGTCGGTCACCCCCAGGGCGTAGATCGCGCCGCCGGAGTCCGCGGTGTTCAGGGTGAAGCTGACGCCGCTCAAGGACGCGACGAAGCCCCCGGTGACGTCCTCCAGCCAGAGGGCGCCGCCGCGGACCGCGCTCCCCTCCAGGAACGACGTGTCGGTGATCGTCAGCGCGCCGTCCGCGCTCTGGGAGCGCAGGTAGACGGCGCCGCCGTCCGCGGCGGCCTCGTTGGCCTCGAAGTCACAGGCCTCGACGGTGATCGCGTCGTAGCTGCCCGCCGCGATGGCGCCGCCGGTGGCGGCGGTGTTTCCGCTGAAGGAGACGCTGCTGATGGTGAGCGCGTTGGCGGTCTCCGCGAGGGCGAACGCTCCACCGCCGCCGCCCGCGTCGTTGGATGAGAAGCTGTCCTCGATGAAGGACAGGGACGCCTCGTCCGTGACGTGGACAGCGCCGCCGTCGCCGATCGCCCCGTTGCCGTACCACTGGCCGCCCCGGCTCTCCACCACCGCGCCCCGGCCGGCGCTCACCGCGCCGCCGTCCCGCCCCGCGGCGTTCTGCTGCACGCTGACGTCGCGCAGGGTGAGCGTCGCCTGGCTGCCCATGTCCACCGCGCCGCCGTCCTCGACCGCGAGGTTGTCGAAGAAGACCACGTCGTCCAGATCCGCCGCCGCCAGCGACGAGAGGTGAATGGCGCCGCCGGACTCGGCGACGCCGCCCTCGAAGCTGCTGCCGCTGACGGTCAGCGCGCCGTAGCCCGTCACATAGATGTGGCCGCCGAGCGCCGCGCTGTTGTCCCGAAGCTCGCAGTCGGTGAGGGTGGGCGAGCCGCCCTCGACGTAGATGGCCCCGCCCAGCTCGAAGCCCGTGCCCAGGTTCGCCAGGACCAGCCCCTCCAGCGTCGGCGAGGCCGAGACGACGCGGATCCCGAGGTCCCCCCGGTTGATCAGCGTGAAGCCGGACAGGATGGAGCCAGCGCCCTCGCCGGTCTCAAAGCTCACGACGGGGGCGCCCAGGCCGGTGGCGTCGATGACCGTGACCAGGGGTCCGTCGATCGCGACGACCTCGACCTCCAGGCCAGCGTAGTCCAGCGCCTCGTAGTAGACGCCGGGGGACACCAGGACCCGGTCGCCGAACCCGGCCACATCCAGGGCATCCTGAATAGTCTCGAAGTCTCCCCCCTCCGACGCGCCCACGACCCACTCCGCCGACATCGCGGAGGGGACGAAGAGGAGGAGGAGAGCTGTCACGGACATCCGGGCTCCAGGGCACACGCTATATGCGCACCATGATCGGCACCCGTCTATCACTCCTGATTCTGATCACGTCCAGCGCCGCGCTCGGCTGCCGCGGCGGGGACAGCGAGCCCGTGGATTACACCCACGCGGCGCTGGTGGACGACTTCCGGCCGCGCACCAGCGGCGGCGGGGACTGGGGACTGAGCCGGCTGGACACCGTCCGGATCGCCGACGGGGTGAGCTTCATCGACGACGCCGCGAGCGTGTCCGGCAGCGGCGGCACCGCCGCCGCGCTGGGTCGTGACGGGGTGGGCCTGCGGGCCGATCGACTGCTCGGGCCGCTGATCAGCGCCGGCTGGCAGCCGCGGCTGGTCGGCGTGCAGGTGTCGCTGGACGGCGGCGGCGGCGAGCTGAGCGTGCGGCTGAGCGACCCGGACGGCGCGACGATCTGGTCGGCCGCCGAGCCGCTGGACGCCCGCAGCGCCGCCGTGTCCTTCCTCTACGACGGCGACGAGGATGCCTGGCTTGGCGAGGTCAGCTGGCGCATCGACGACGGCTGGGGCGCGGCCGAGCGCGTGAAGCTGCTGATCGAGGCCCCGCAGTACGCCGACCCCATGGAGGAGACCTTCCTCTATACCTACGCCGCCCTGTCGCGGTGCTGGGACGGCGACGCGGGGTTGATCGCGGCCCGCTGCGCCGATCCCGACGGCGAGCAGGCCCCGGAGGCCACCGCGCTGTTCGCCCTGGCGACCGCCGTGGCCTGGGACCTCGGCTACGTCTCGGGCTCGGACGCCCGGGCGGTGGCGGAGGCCGCGCGGGCGTCGCTGCTGGAGGCCGTGCCCCGGCAGGCCGGCAGCGGGCTGCTGCCCGAGCGCATGCTCGCGGAGGGATCCGGCTACACCGTCAGCGGCGAGAGCTACTGGTCCAGCCTGCACACCGCCGTCGCCGTCGAGGCGATGATCCTGGCCGCGGAGGCGACCGGGCTGGCCACGGACGATCTGGAGGCGCTGCTGGAGGAGGTGGACTGGGCCGGGCTGACCGACGCCGGGGCGTACCCCGTGCTGGCCGGACAGGACCCCTCGGGGGCGCCGCTGGACTGGCGCCTGGGGGTGTTCGGCTCCAAGGCGGTGCTGGTGCAGATCGCCCACGCCGCCGTCACCGGCGAGCTGCCGCCGATGGAGCTGGCCTACATCCCCACCTGGGACGGCTCGGGCTACGATGACGAGCTGGCCGCGCTGCTCTTCCCCATGACCGGCATCGACTCCTACAACAACGCCTGGCAGAGCTGGCGGGACGGCGCCTTCTGGAAGCAGCACGGCTGGACCCAGGGCAACGCCGCCGGCGAGCGCGGGCTGTTCGGTCTGAGCGCCGCCGAGGTGGCCGAGCCCTGGCTCGCCGAGGGCGATGGCAGCGCTGTCTACGGGGACTGGGGCGTGGGCGGCCACAACCAGTTCGGAAACGACGGCTCCCAGACGGTGGGCTACGCGGTGCACGCGCCGCACTACGCCGCCATGGCCGCCGCCGAGCACCCCGACCAGTGCGCGCCGCTGTTCGAGGGCCTGCTGCGGGATGGGCTGCTGGGGCCGCTCAACGCAGTGGAGAGCGCGGGCATCGACAGCGCCGGCGCCCTGCGCTGGAACCACACCCACCGGGCCTGGACCCTCGCGCTCCAGGCCCTGGGCGCGGGCCGGGCGCTCTCCGTCAGCAGGGCCGGTGACGACTACCTGCCCTACCGGATGCTCGACGAGAACGACTTCCTGCGCCTGGGCTTCGAGGCGGCCCTCCCGGGAGGCGCGCCGTGATCCTGCTCCTCCTGGCCCAGCTCGCGTCGGTCTCCGCGGCCGCGGATGATGTCGTCTACGACGACGAGCTGGCCCCCAGCTGGTACTCGTGGTCGTGGACCGGCGTCTACGACTTCCAGGCCCCCGAGCTGGTGCACTCCGGCGCCTTCGCCATCTACGCCAGCATCGACCCCTACGGCGCCCTGTCGATCCATCGGGAGGGCGGCTTCGCCTACGCCAGCGCCCTCCGGTTCTGGATCGAGGGCGACGATCCGCCGGTGAACCTGAGGCTGGAGAGCATCACCGAGGGGGTGCACGCCGAGGAGATCCCCCTCTCCGAGATCGCCACCCTGCGCAGCGGGGAGTGGACCGAGATCACCATCTCCCTCGACGCGCTGCCCCCGCACCGGTGGGAGCGCATCGACTGGGTGGAGTCCGGCGGCGCCGGCGCGCTCATCCACGTCGACGACATCACGCTGCTGGACCTGGACCCCTCCGCCGACAGCTTCCGCTCGGCCGAGCCGGTGGCGCCGGATCAGCTGATGCTGCTGGGCCAGGGCGACCCGGACGCGGTCGCGGTCACCCTCGACGGCGCACCGATCGCGATCAGCGCGGTGAGCGTGGAGGGCGCGCCGACCCGCACCTACCTGACCCTGGCCCAGCCGCTGGGCGCGGGGGCGCTGGTGGTGGACACCGCCGACGGGGCCTTCTCCCGCGCGCTGGGCGCGGCGGCCGCGAGCGTGGGCGGCACCCCCACCCACCCCATCTCCGGCGGCATCTACGGGGTGAACCTGCCCGAGGGCTACCCGGGCGACGGCGCCATGGACCGCTACAGCGCCAGCACGGTGCGCTGGGGCGGCAACGCCACCGCCCTCTACAACCCCGTGGCGCGCGCCACCAACCTCGGCGCCGACTGGTACTTCTCCAACGAGGTGCTCCAGGAGTCCGCGGATGACTGGCTGGTCGCGGTCGAGGGCTTCGGGCTGTCCTCGCTGGTGACCGTGCCCAGCCTGGGCTGGGTCGCCCGGGACACGGGCAGCTACCACTACTCGGTCGAGCGCTACGGCGAGCAGCAGGCCGCCGCGCCGGACAACCCGGACGCCGGCGACGGGGTGCTGCCCGACGGCACGCTCATCTCCTGGAACGACCCGGAGGACGCCGCCGAGCCCTGGACCCCGGCGGACGCGGGCGCCTGGCTGGCCGCCCTGCCCGACCCGCCGGACATGGTCGCCGTCGGCAACGAGACCGACATCGCCCACCTCACCCACCGGGCCGTTCACCCGGAGCCGGCGGGCTACGACGAACAGCTCGAGCGCTTCCTCACCTACGCGGACGCCGCCGTCGACGCCCTGCCGGAGGCCCTGGTGACCGGCCCCGTGTCCTGCTGCTGGGCGACGTACTGGGACTCGGCCCTGGACGGCGATCGGGCGGCCCACGGGGACGAGGACTTCCTGCCCTGGTTCCTGGACGCCGTGGCCGACGCCGACGCCGACGCCGGCCGCCGCAGCCTGGATCTGCTGGACCTGCACTACTACCCCGAGGGCCTGATCGACGGCTCCCGCGGCGGCGAGGACGACGCGACCAACGCCTGGCGCCTGCGCGCGACCCGCTCCCTCTGGGATCCGGACTACGTCGACGAGAGCTGGATCGGCGACTCCCCGATCAGCAGCCAGCCCGACGCGAGCGCCGTGCAGCTCATCCCGCGCATGAAGGCTCTGATCGACGAGCGCTACCCCGGCACGGGCCTCGCCCTGACCGAGTGGAGCTTCGGCGCCCACGACCACCTCTCCGGCGGCCTCGCGGCGGCCGACGCCCTGGGCATCTTCGGCCGCGAGGGGCTGGACGTGGCCACCCTCTGGCCCGCGCCGCCGCTGACCAGCCCTGTCACCAGCGCCTTCCAGCTCCTGCGCGACGGCGAGCATGCCTTCGGCCGCTGGAGCCTGCCCGTCACCACCGACCTGGATCCGGACCTCGCCGGCGTCTACGCCGCGTCCCACGACGACGGCCGGATCGCCGTCCTGGTCGTCAACAAGGCCCCGGACGCCGACCTGAGCCTGAGCTTGGAGGGCCTGCCGTCGGGGCGGCTGGTGCTGCGTCACTTCGGCGGCGCGGCGGACGCGCGGCTGATCGCGCACCCGGCCGGCCGCTTCGAGGGGGCGCTGACCGCGCCGGCCTACAGCGCGGTGCTGGCCGTGATCGAGCCCGACGAGGCCGACGACACCGACCAGCCCTGGGACACCGCCGAGGACACCGCGGGCCCCGGGTGGCGGGACGACGCCCCCGACTCGGGCGCGCGCTGCGGCTGCGTCTCCGGGGTCCCGGCGCCGCTGTCGGCCGCGCCGCGGCTGGCGCTGCCGCTGCTGGCGCTGCTGACTGCCCTGCGGCGGCGCAGGAGATAGGCAGCGGATAGGTTGCTGGCATGATCGCGCTCACGCTCCTCACCCTGACCGCCCACGCCGCCCCCCTCCGCTGCCCCGACGGCGCGACCGCCAGCAGCGACGGCGACGGCGCGCACTGGTGCGAGCGCACGATCGACGGGGAGGTCGTTCGGGACGGCCCCACCGCGCGCTGGCACGCCCCGCACCAGCTGGCCATGGAGGGCCAGTACCGGGCGGGCGAGCCAGACGGCCAGTGGTCCTGGTGGCACGAGACGGGCATCAAGGCCCGCGAGGAGAGCTGGCGGGACGGGCGCAAGGACGGCCAGTGGTCCTGGTGGTCCCCCACCGGCACCAAGGAGCGCGAGGAGCGCTGGCGGGACGATCAGAAGGACGGCCTGTGGTCGTGGTGGGCGTCGACGGGGACCAAGGAGCGCGAAGAGAGCTGGCGCGGCGGCGTCCGGGACGGCCAGTGGACGTGGTGGTACCCCACCGGCACCAAGGAGCGTGAGGAGCGCTACCGCGACGATGTCCGGCACGGCCAGTGGGCGAGCTGGTACGAGTCCGGCGTCAAGCGCTTCGAGGCGTCCTACCGGGACGGCGTCGAGGACGGGCCCTACGTGGAGTGGCACCCCAGCGGGCGGAAGAAGGTCGAGGGCGAGTGGCGCGACGGCGAGAAGCGCGGCGAGTGGAAGACCTGGAGCGCGGACGGCTCCCCCGGGTAGCCGCGGCTACAGCATCGTGATCCGGTACCGCTGCCGGATGATGGCCAGCTCGGGCGCGGGCACCCCGCCCATGTTGATCAGCACCTGATCCAGGCTGAGCCGCTGGCGGCGCTGCGTCGCCAGCAGCGCCGCGACCTTGTCCTGGGTGAGGAAGCCCAGCTCGACCGCGGTCTCGCCGAACATGATGTCCGGCACCTCCGCCTGCCTCTCCAGCACGGTCATGACCTCCCGAACGGTCATCATGCGGCTCTCGAGGGCCAGCTTGCCTAGCGGCTTCATGGAGCGGAGCTGCGCGTCGATGGCGTCGATCGCCTGCTCGGCGGTGAGCACTCCGGACCGCACCAAATGGACGAGAAACTGCATCGATCCCCCCGATCTCCTGGCTGCACTATCGACGGTGCTCGCGATCGCTGTAGCGCAATTGAGCGAAGCGCCGCCCGCGGGCCGGTCTGCGCCTCAAGGCGCGCTGGGGGCGTGACGAAGAGTGAGCGAGCAGCACTCTGGGGACAGCCCCATATCGGGAGAGCGCGTGACCCCCTCCTTCTCCGACTTGTTGGAGCAGACCGCCCTTACGCTGGCGTCGACCATCGTGGGCGGACAGGACGACGTGGAGATGATCCGCGAGAGCCTGAAGGTGCTGCTGGCGTCGGTGCCAGCGGACAACGCAGCGCTCCGCAAGCACACGATCTCCTGCATCGCCGCCGCCGCGCGCAACGCGGCGGACGGCGAGGCCTGGCTGGCGCTGATCGTCGAGCGCTTCAAGGCTCTGCAGATCCTCGCCTACGAGTCGGCGCCCGCAGAGGAGCTCCCCGACGCCGATGTCAGCGCCGATGTCAGCGTCGATGTCAGCGCTACCGCGGCGCTGTCCCTGCCCGACTGGGTCGACGACGAGCTGCTGACCGACTTCATCTCCTCCCAGCGGCTCGCGCTGAACGAGATCGAAGGCAGCCTGCTGTCGCTGGAGTCGGGCGATCCCATCGACCTGCGCGACTTCAAGGGCCAGCTCCACACCCTCAAGGGAGAGTCCGGCACCGTCGGGCTCGATGAGCTCCAGCAGGTCTACCACGCCTGGGAGGACCTGCTCGACGAGACCCCCGACCCGGCCACGATCGTGGAGCAGATGCTCGCGACGCAGGACTGGGTCGTCGCGGCCCTCGAGGCCTACGCCCGCGGCGCGCAGCCCCCGACGTCGGTGACGCCCATACTCGAGGCGCTCCGTGCTTCGCCTGTCGAGCAGGTTCAGGTGCCGCAGCCGATCGATCGTGATGAGGAGACGATCGCCCTCTTCTGCGAGTTCTACGACGAGTCCATCGATGGCATCGCCATCACGGACGATCTGCTGATCGAGGCGGAGAACGGCGCCATCGATGACGAGGGCATCAACGCGATCTTCCGGGTCTTCCACACGATCAAGGGCGTCGCCGCCTTCGTCGACCAGGAGAACATCGCCGCGCTGGCGCACAACACCGAGAACCTGCTGATCGAGATCCGCGAGGGTCGGGCCGCGCTCTCGGGCCCGCGCCTGGATCTCGTCTTCGAGGCGACCGGGCTGATGCGTCGCATGCTGAACGACGCTCAGCAGGCGTTCGCCGATGGCTTGACCATGGTCCCGCCGCCCGGGCTGGCCCCGCTGATCGCGGACCTGGGCGCCGCCATCAGCGGCGCCTTCGTCAAGCGGAACCCCGCCCCGGTGTCTGCCCCCGCCGCGCCTGCCGCCGCGCCTACCGCCGCGCCTGCCGCCGCGGCAGCGCCCGAGGCGCCGCGGGCGAAGATCCGTCCCCGGGTCGACAAGCCCAGGGCTCCGGCGACGAGCGCCCCCCGCGGCGCCAAGCACACGCCGACGCTCAAGGAGACGATCAAGGTCGATCTGGCGCGCGTCGACAGCCTCGTCGAGCTGATCGGGGAGCTGGTCATCGTCGAGGCGATGGTCGCCAACGCGCCCGAGATCGTCGGCCTGCACAGCCACCGCGTCCGGAACTTCATGAGCCAGCTCAGCAAGATCATCCGGGATCTGCAGCGGCAGGGGCTCGGCCTCCGGATGGTCCCGCTGAAGGGCGTCTTCCAGAAGATGTCCCGCCTCGTCCGGGACCTCTCCAAGCGCAGCGGCAAGAAGGTCCGCTT
>Ga0316204_10010528_pt1 | contig 11886 bp, 11 predicted proteins | sample 6monrhotite_MG_2_FD_205661 | JGI IMG/M metagenome (GOLD analysis project Ga0316204, IMG submission 205661) | Microbial mat bacterial communities from mineral coupon in-situ incubated in ocean water Damariscotta River, Maine, United States -... | ecosystem: Environmental > Aquatic > Marine >...
GTTCCGCTGTCGGCGCCGGGTGTGGAGGGGTCACTCCGTGTTGGCCGCGACCCGCGGTGTCGCTCGGCGGAACTTCCGGAGTTCCAGCCGATGCTGGATGGGGAGATCGACGGCGATCACGATGACGACGAGCGCTGTGGCGGCGAACACATCGAGCCACCAGTGGTTGGCGGTCAGGACCACGGCTGCGGTCATGATCACCGGATGGGCGATGGCGATCCACCGCCACTGGCTGGTGCTGGCCTTGACGACGGCCCACGCCCCGATCAGCGCCCACGCCACGTGCAGCGATGGCATGGCGGCGATCTGGTTGGCGGTGTTGGTGATGGTCTCGCTGTCGTAGATCTTCGGCCCGTAGGTCTGGAGCGTGTCGACGAAACCCATGTCGGGGAACCAACGCGGTGGAGCCAGGGGGAACAACACATGGACGGCGAGCGCGACGAAGGTCACTCCGAACATCACCCGGCGCACGCGCCCGTAGTGATCGAAGTGGCGCACGTACAGCCAGGTGAGGAATGCAGCGCTGGCGATGAAGTGGGCGAAGAAGTAGTAGCGGTTGAGGCTCCACACGACCGGATCACTGCCGACAATGGTCGATTGCAGGTGGACTTCGTTGAAGATGCCGAGGGCCCGCTCCCAGTCGACGATCGTCTTGCTGTTGACGAACGCCCTGTCGATCTCGTCCTTCACCACCAGCCGCACGAACCGGTACAGCATGAATCCACTGAGGAGAATCGTGAGTTCGCGCCCAAGCAGCCACCCATAGCGTGATCGGGTGGACTCGGGGGGAGTTCGGGATTGGTTGAGTTCAGTCGCTGCCTGCGTCATCGCGCCCTCCGCAGTGGTGCAACCGTAGCACCCGCGAGGTTGTTCCTTCCACGCGCTGCTCAGCCGGATTCGGTTGTGCCGAGCTCGACTTCGGTCGCGACTGCGGCGGCGTCGAGTGCATCGACGAGAGACTGGATGTAGTTCAGGAGATCGCGATCGCTCGAACCGACAGTGAGTTGGTACTCGACGATCGCTTCATCGATGGTGGTTCGCGTGCTCGGCCCCATGAGACCGTCGACGGGACCAGGGTCGAACCCGAGCCGGGTGAGATGGGCCTGGATGATGCCGACCTCATCCCCGGTGAGCGGTTCGTCGAGTTCCGCTTCCAGCGCCACCAGGTCGATCAGGTCTTCCGGTGCACTCTCGGCGCGCAGCGCACCGTCTTCTCCGAGCGCTTCGGAGACGATGGGCGCGGCGTAGCGAGCCATGCCGAGCAGGGCGATCCCAACGATAAGGAGCAGGAACAAGCCCTGTATGTGGCTGCGCATGGGGGATTCCTCTGGCTGAATGGTCCCCCATAAGACGTTCGAGTTCATGGCAGGGTTCCCGATCGTCACAGAGTTGAAATACGAGCTTCTGCCTCGTCGAGGGCGGCCACGACGAAACCGGCGATGCCTTCGGAGAGCTTGTCCTTGCGGAAGGTTCGTCCCCCGAGCCAATCACCGCCGAGCAGGGTCACGACGTCGCCGACCTTCTCGATGACCTTGCCGGCGTGGAACTTGTATGTCACGAACCCGGCCGTGGGCTTCCCCCAAATACCGGGCATGTCGAGGAGCTTGCCGGCGTCGCCGGGGCGATGGCCGGCAACGACGATCCCGTCGGTCCACGTGCCGAGGAACACGATGTCGGCTTCGGTCAGGAACTCGAGGTTCACCTTGCCGGTGGGCCACACGCCGACCTCGTGGCCGAGCTCTTGGGCGCCGGCACCGATCAACTCGGCGGCTCGCTCCGTGGTTCCGGTTCGGCTCTCGTAGACAACGGCGACCTTCACGCTACGTCCTTCGGGTCGGGGTGGACAGACCCCCGCAGCATATTCAGTCAACGACCACGGTGTTGCGTCCGCCGGACTTCGCTCGATACAACGCTGCGTCGGCCCGTTCCTTGATGTCGCCGGCGTGGCCGCTCTCGAGGGTTGCCACACCGATCGACACAGTGAGTTTTCCCGACGGCTGCAGGTGCTCGCCGGCCACATCCATGCTTTCGACTGCGGCGCGGACGCGTTCGGCCACGGCCACGACTTCCTCGGGGGTGGCCCCGGGAAGAAGCATCGAGAACTCCTCGCCGCCGTAGCGATAGACCACATCGCTGTCGCGAACGCATCTCGCGATCGTCGCCGCCACCTTCTGGAGGGCGACATCTCCCGCCGTGTGGCCGTGCGTGTCGTTGTAGTTCTTGAAGTGGTCGACGTCGATCATGGCGAAACCGACCTGGAGGCCGGAGCGGACGGCGTCGCCCAGCGTGCTCTCGAGGTCCCCGTCGAGACGCCGACGATTGCCGAGCGAGGTCAATCCGTCGACCATGGCCATCTTCTCCATCGTTCCCATCTCGTCGACTCGGACGAGGGCGCCACCGAGCGCCGGGCTCACCATCTCCAAGTTCGTACGAGTGGTCTTCGCCAGTTTCGTGGTCCCCACGTTCCATGCCGCCAGAACAGCGATGATGGACGCGTTGTTCACCACCGGCACCGCGACCACCTCGGCATCAATCCCGGGAAGGAACGGATCATTGCTGAGCCTGGTCTCGAGTGGTTGACCTGCGTCGACGACTCGCCCCAGGCCCGAACTGACCAGCACCTCAGGCTGGCCCGCCGGTCGAAGGCCGTCGGGCGTGCGGCGCAAGAGAGCGGCACCGTGGGCGCCGGTGAGATTGGCGCCGATCTCGGCAGCCACACGGGCGATGTCGAGCTCCGTGCGTGTTGCAGACAGGAGGCGGTGTGCTTCCATCGCGTCGGTCTTGGTGTGATCGGCAGATCGTCGGCGAGCGGAGATCCTCGCGGTGATGATCATAGCCACGAGCAACAGCACCAGAAGTGCGCCACCGCTCGCCACGATCCAGGTCGTCCACGAGGTTGTCGACGCGGTCCGTGCCCCCGGTCGTGGGGTCTCGGCGAGGGCCGCGACTTCGGCCTGGAGATCGGCGACCTCGGCGGTCAGCAGGCGGTTGAGCTCTTCGCTGTCGGCCAGGCTCTCCATCGCGGTGCTGAGTGCCAATATCACCGGCTCGAATGCGGAGAGGGGATCCCGAGCGTCGATTTGCGAGGTGTCGACCTCTGCCGCGACGAGGGTCTGCATTGCGCCGGCGTATTCGAAGCCCTGGATGAACTCGGTGTCTCCGGCCGTCAGCCGTGCCCGCCAATCAGCCGGGAGGCGCCCGACCGCGAAGTCCAGCAGCGGATTGCCGGCTTCGGGGAGGAGCCGGAAGGCCGCGGCGCGGGTGGCGAGCTCGGTGTCGATCGCGTCGAGGACCGCGAGGAGCTGCTCGTGATCGGTGTCGGGCCACCGCCCGTATTGACTGTGGATGAACTCGAAGTCCGACAAGGGGTTGGCCCTCAGGAAGTCCATCGACCTCGGGGTGAAGGCGTCGAGTTCCTCCAAGATCGCGATCTCGAGAAAGACGTATCTCAGAGCATCATCGGCCAGTCCGGTGGGGATGGATCGTGCGGCCTGCATCTCCCTCGCGGCGATACCGCGCGGTTCGACGTCGCCTGGTGCGGGTTCGACGTCCTGGGCGAGAACGGGCGCGATAGTGCCTCCAAGCGTCACCAGAACGGTGATCAGTGTGACCGCGGCTCGTTTCACCATGGACAGCTATCGGCAGGAGTTGCCGGTTCTCAACCCTTGGCGGTTGCCCCGCTCAGTTGTTGTTGCGGTTCATCAGACGATCGCGGATCTTGTTGCATTCCGGACAGACCGGGTATTTCGCCGGATCGCGGTTGGGGATCCACACCTTTCCGCAGAGGGCCCGAACGGGCACGCCTTCGACGGCTGCCCGAGTGGCATCGGCCTTGCGCACATAGTGGGCATACCGGTCGTGATCACCGTCGTCGGTGACCGGATTGGTGACGGTCTCCTCGGTGGGAGCGATGGTGGTGAGCGGCGCCGGTGCGTCAGGCATGGGTTCAGGCTAACGCTGCAGCGCCTGCAGCGTCTCGAGGGTGTCGGCCTCGGTGGGTGACTTGTCGTGGCGGTACCGCACGACCCGGGCAAATCGGAGCGCGATCCTGCCGGGGTAGCGGCTGCTGCGCTGCACGCCGTCGATGGCGATCTCCACCACCTGTGCCGGGCGGACGGTCACCCGTCGGCCGTCGTCTTCGATCTCGAGGTCACGGAAGCGTCGGGTCTGCCAACGAAGGATCTCGTCGGTCATCCCCTTGAACGTCTTGCCCACCATGACGAACGAGCCATCGGCCGCCCGGGCCCCGAGGTGGATGTTGGACAGCCAGCCTTGACGTCGACCGCTGCCGTGCTCCACGGCCAACACGACCAGGTCGAAGGTGTGGACCGGCTTCACCTTGCGCCATGTCTTGCCCCGACGGCCGGCTTGATAGGGGGAGTCGGCGGCTTTGACCATCACCCCTTCATGGTGATCGGCGAGCGCCTGGTCGAGCACGGCCTGACCCTCGACCGGGTCGTCGGTGATCAGGCCGGGGATCGCCCGGTCGCCGACCACGGCCGTCAGTCGGGTACGACGTTCCTGCAGGGGGGCGTCGAGCAGGTCGTCGCCATCGTGATGGAGAAGGTCGAAGAAGAACGGCGCCACCGTCGATCGGTTGCTGACGGTGTCCTGGAACGCGATGGGCCCGCCATCCTCGGTGATGCCGAGTACCTCGCCATCGAGGACGAGGCTCGTGGCCGGAAGGCCACGCACGATCTCGACCACGTCCGGGACGCCGCCGGTGATCTCGCGGAGGCTGCGGGTCCAGACCCGGACGTGATCGCCGTCCTTGTGGGCTTGGATGCGGATGCCATCGAGCTTCCACTCGACCGACGCCTCACCGGTTTCGGCGATCGCGTTGGCCACGCTCTTCGCCGTGGAGGCCAGCATCGGTTGGATCGGCCGCTGGAGTTCGAGCCCGACGGCTTCCAGACCGGGCCGGCCGTCCCGTTTGGCGATTTCGGCCGCGGCCCCGAGATCGCCCGAAAACATCACTGCCCGCCGCAGCGCCGCCGAAGGGACCTCGGTGGCTTTGGCCACCGCGTCGGACACGATTCCCGCGTTGGCGCCCTGGCGGAGTTCGCCGATCAGGAGGCGTCGGACGAAGTCGGCCTCCGGTGCGGTGCACTGCGACAGGAACGTGTGGAGCAGGTCACTCCGCGCTCGTTGTGAGCCGCCACCATGGATCGCGGCGACCGTGCTCAGGAGATCATCGAGGTCCGCGACGGTGGTGGCCGGAGCGTCTGCGGACTCCGCCGAGAGCCCACCGACCGTTGCCCAACCGACGCCGATCCGGCCCTGGCGGGGATCGCCGGAGAGCAGGCCGACCACGATGGCCATCTCGTCGACCTCGGCGGTTCGCAGCAACTCGGCGAGCCGGTCGGTCTTGGCGTTGCGCGCACTCGTGGCTGCGACATCATCGGTGGCGGCGACGAGATCGGCGAGCCTCACGCGGAGGGCGGGCGCCGTCGCATGCGAATGCTGCGGAAGTCCACGGGTCGGCCGGATCCTGCATCGACAACAACGGGGCGGACGGTCTCGCCGGTGTCGCGAAACGCCAGCTCGGTCGGCGGATGCTTGCCTTCGTCCCACAGGTGTGCTTCCCCGAATGCCCACATCGCGGCGAGCACCTCCCATGCCGCTTCACCGCTGTCGGTCAGCCGGTACTCGAATCGCGGCGGCCGCTCCTCGTATTGCTCGCGGCGGATCAAGCCGGCTTCCACCAATCGCTTGAGTCGCTGACTCAGGATTGCCCGACTCACGCCCAGGTCGTTCTGGATGTCGTCGAACCGGCGGATACCCGCCATGACGTCGCGCAGGACGAGCGGCGTCCACCGGTCCGCCAGCAGCTCGGTGACCCGAGCGATCGGGCAGTGCTGATTGTCGAACCGAGTCACACCTTTCCTCCTCAGACCTTCTCCAGTCGGGCCCGCACGTGCTTGTGCCACGGGGTGCCGGCGAACCAATCCTGGTCCTCGAGGCTGGTGAGCTCGTTGGGCGACACGCCGAGATCGGTCTCGGGATCGACATCGGGATAGGCGAGTCCCTGGCCGTTCGGCAACGAGACGTGGCCGGGAAGCATCGTGTCGGAGATCTCGACGTTCGACACCGTCTCGCCCCGCTTGGTGCAGATGCGGACCTTCTCGCCGTCGTCGAGACCGAGCGATGCCGCATCGGTCGAGTGGATGCGCAGGCCGGTCGTCGGGTGCTTGCGGCGCCACTCAGGATCACGCATCACATTGTTCGCCGTGGACGAGCGCCGCTCGCCGGCCGACAGCACGAAGGGGAACCGGTCGTCTCCGCCACCCGGATCCTCGTCGACCAGACCGCGGAATTCCTCGACGAGTTCGTCGATGACGAGGTTGATCTTCTGATCGGCGGACTTCATCCGCTCCCACGTCTGTTCATACGGGTCCGAGGAGAAGGTGACGCCGCTGTGGTTGGTGATCATCGACTCGAAGAGGGCATTGCCGAGTGCGAAGCCGTCGCCCTCGTAGCCGGCGCGGCGCACAGCGTCGGGTTCGCTCGCCGCGAACGTCTGAGCCAGACCCCACATCACCGAAGCGATCTCCTTACCGTCACCCAGCGCCGGGCCGAGGGTCTCGTACAACACGACCGGGAGCAGGGTGTTGAGGTGCTGCTTCTCGGCCAACACGGCGAAGAAGGCCTCGCCGTAGGCATCGAGCCCCTCTTCGGCCGCCGCCCGCAACTCTGTGAGATCGTCGTCGCGGAACGCTTCGAGCTCGCGGCACAGTCGGGTGTGGATCTCGGCCTCGGAGAGGGTGCCCTCGAGCGGTTCGACGAGGGGCTTGCGGAGGTGGAAGTAGTTGTCCGGGAACTCGAAGTTGAAGAACGTGGCCTCCCACTTCTCGTATTGGGAGCTTGCCGGCAGCACATAGTCGGCTTCCATCGCCGTCTCTGTCATGGCGACGTCGATGACGACGGCGAATTCCAGCGTGCGGAACACCTCACGCCATCGGGGCGAGTCTGCGAGTGAATGGACGGGGTTGCTGGACTCGACCAGCACGGCGCGGAAGCGGTCGGGGTGATCGGTGAGCACCTCGTCGGGGATGCCGTTGCACGGCATGAGTCCGCCGAGGATGCGGTGATTGCCGACCGGGGTGCGGCGCTCGCCACCCTTGCCGCCACCGGACAGCTTGCCGATGCCCGTGTGGATGTTCATGCCGCCTTTCACCCCGAAGTTGCCGGTGAGGATGTAGAGCAGCTTCTCCAGCCATGAGTTGAGCGTGGAGTGGGGGGCCATCTGGATGCCGAGGTCCTCGAAGATGGCGACCGACGCGGCGTTGCCGATGGTGTGGGCGGCGGCGCGCACCTCGGCCTCGGCGATACCGGACTTCTCACACCACGTCGAGACGTCGACGATGGCCAGCAGTTCCTCGAGCTCGGCGAGTCGGTTGGCGTGGTCGGCCAGCCAACTGCGATCGGCGAGGTCGTCATCGATCACGATCTTGAGCATCGCGCCGAGCAGCCAGGCGTCGCCGCCAGGACGAACCCGCAGGTGGTGGTCGGCCAGCTCGGCGGTCTCGGTGACGCGGGGGTCGATCACGATCATCTTGCGATCGGGATCGTTGGCGATCTCCTTGATCGTGGTGCGAGCCCGCGGGATGCCGTGGGACTGCCAGGGGTTCTTGCCGAGGAAGACGGCGCAGTCGGTGTGGTGCATGTCGGGTGTGGTGTGACACGACATGGCGCCATAGAGCTGGCCGTCGACCCAGAATTCACCGGTCTTCTCCTGGGCCAGCGCATTGGAGTTGTAGGTGACGCCGAGCGCCTTGCGGGTGGCGCCGGAGAAGCCGCCGGGCAGGTGATTGCCCTGGCCGCCACCGCCGTAATAGAAGATCTTGTCGCCGCCGTGCTCGTCACGGACCGTGCGGAAGCCGGCCGCAACCTCGCGGATCGCAGTCTCCCAGTCGACCTCTTCGTAGGAGCCGTCGGCGGTGCGTCGCATCGGTGAGATCAGCCGGTGGGGGCCGTTTTGGTAGTGATCGAGGCGCAGCGCCTTCTCGCACGTGTAGCCCTTCGACTGTGGATTCGCCTTGTCGCCGCGCACCCGGACGAACTCGCGTCCGTCGAGCTTGATCTCGACGCCACAGTTGGCGCTGCAGAGCACGCATGCGGTCTGATGCCATTGAGGAGCTGGTGCCGTGTCCGTCATGAGTCCGTTCTATTACAGAACTGACTCGATCGTCCAGTCGGGATAGCGTGCGTCGATGCGTGGTGGAGTCCTGGTCGCGGTGGCGGCGTACACCTGGTGGGGACTCTCGCCGTGGTTCTGGAAGATGCACACCGTTCCCTCGGTGGACGCGATCGCGTTTCGCATCGCGGCCACCACCATCCTCCTCGGTGTGGTCCAGGCCCAGCGCCACGGGTTCGGCAACGTCCGCCGGCTCCTGGCGGATCGTCGCACCCGTCGGGCCATGACGCTGTCGGCCACGATGCTCGCCACCAACTGGCTCGGATTCGTCTACGCCGTCAACACCGACCAGGTCCTGCAGTCGAGCCTCGGCTACTTCATGAATCCGCTCTTCGCCGTTCTCATCGGCGTCCTGGTCCTGCACGAGCGACTGCACCGCTTGCAGGCCGTCGCCATCGGGATGGCCGCGATGGGTGTGATCGTGCTGTCGATCGACGTCGGTGCCGTGCCGTGGCTCGCCCTGATGATCGCGGTGACGTTCGCTGTCTACGGCTACGTGCGCAAGACCGCCCCGATCGAATCGCTCGACGGTCTCACGCTGGAGGTCGTCCTGCTGGTCCCTGCGGCGGTGACGTACCTCGTCGTGCGGGCGGTGATGGGCGACGGTCTCCTGGGTGTCTCGGTCCCCGGCCGCGACCTGTGGCTCGCCGCCACCGGCATCGTCACGGCGTTCCCGTTGCTCTGCTTCGGCTGGGCAGCCCGCCGTATTCCGTTGTCGCTCATCGGTGTTCTCTTCTACGTGAACCCGACGCTGCAGTTCCTCATGGGCACGGTCGTCTACGACGAACCATGGTCCGGGGGCCAGGTCGCCGGCTACGTCATCGTCTGGACCGGCCTCGCCTTGTTTGCCCTGGGGTCGCGCCATGGGGTCAGGCGAGCCAGGGCGGGCTAGCCCCGCGAGATGTTGGCCAGGATTGCGTCGCGGATCTCGTCGGCGCGCGGCGCGGGCAGGTCGTGCCCCATGTCCGGGAACATGAGGAGTCGCGAGCCCGGGATCGCTCGGGCGGTGGCGGTTCCGCCGCTGGGCCTGACCAGCGGGTCGACGAGGCCATGGATCACAAGTGTCGGCGCCGAGACGCGGCCGAGCGCCTCGGTGCGGTCGACGCTGGCCGCAATCGCCGCGCTCTGCCGCATCACGCCTTTCGGCGCGAAGCTGCGATCGATGTCCGCTTTCGCCCGTACCCGGTAGGCCTCCCGGTCGAAATGGGGTCCGGAGATCACCTCCATCACATCGACCACGTACTCGACGGCACGGGCCCGGTTCGGTGGTCGCCGGAAGGCAAGCCGCCGGATGAGCGATGGTGAGAACATGCCGTTCTTGCGGTCGCCCGTGTTCGACATGATCGAGCACAGCGAGCGGATCCTGGTCGGATGGCGGAGCGCCATCGTCTGGGCGATCATCCCGCCCATGGACGCGCCGACCACGTGGGCCGAGCCGACGCCGAGTTCGTCGAGCAGGCCCGCGGCGTCGTCCGCCATGTCGTCGAGGGTGTAGCCCGACCACGTGACGGGCTTGCGGCGTAGACCGGACCACAGCATCTTCAGCATGCCCGGCGGCCGATGGTCGGTCATCGTCGACAGACCGCTGTCGCGGTTGTCGAATCGGATGACCTGGTGGCCGGCTTCGACGAAGAGATCGACGAATTCGTCGACCCAGTCGACGAGCTGACCGCCGAGTCCCATCACGAACAGGATCGGGTCGCCTTCGCCGCGGACGTCGTACTCGATCTCGATTCCGTCTCGTACCTGGGCTCTGGGCATCTAGTCCTCGATCTGTTCGGCGGCGGCCGTCCACTCGTCCATCAGTCTTGCGGCCTTGTCCTTTGCCGTCTCGTGTTCGGTGGCGAGTCGATGGACGTCCTCGGGCCTGTCATAGATGTCGGGGTCGGCGAGTTGGGTCTGGAGTTCGACGACCTCCGCCTCGGCCTTCTCCAACTCCTTCTCCAAACGCTGCACCCGCTTGCGCAGATCATTGGAGTTCTGCCGGGCCTTCGCTCCCTCCCGCCGCTTCTCGGTGCGAGGGTCGGCGGACTTGGTGAGTCCGGTCGACGCCCTGGCCACCTTCGATGGATCCGGCGGTGTGAGCACGTCCTCGGGTACCCCGTCGTACCAGGTGGCGTGGCCGTCGCGGACGTCGATCACGGCGTCCGACACGTTTCGGATCAGGTGTCGGTCATGGGTGACGAGCAGCACGGTGCCGGGATACGCGGACAGGGCGTCCTCCAACACGTCACACGACGGAAGATCGAGATGGTTCGTCGGCTCATCGAGCACGAGCAGGTTGACGGGCTCGATCATGGTGCGGGCGAGGGCTAGCCGGGTCCGTTCGCCGCCGGACAGATCACGGACCATGCGATCGGCGGCATCACCCGGGAAGCCGAACGAGCCGAGAATGGTTCGCAGGTTGCGCTTGCCGGCGTCGATGCCGCCTGAGAAGGCGGCGATCGCGGTCTTGTCGAGATCGAGCTCGTCGGCCTGGTGCTGGTGAAACATCGCCACCTTCACGTTGTTGCCGAGCTGAGCGTTGCCCGCCGATGCCTCGAGTTCGCCGAGGATCAGTCGCAGAAGCGTGGTCTTGCCCGCGCCGTTGGGTCCGACGAGGGCCACGGTCTGGCCGCGCTCCACAGCCAGCGTCACGTCGGACACGACCGGGATGTCGTCGTAGCCGATGGTGGCGTGATCGAACTCGGCCACGACGCGCGACGACCGGGGCGGCTCGGGGAACTGGAACTTGGCCACCAACTCCTTGCGATCGGGGACCTTGATCATCTCGAGCTTCTCGAGCGTCTTGATCCGGCTCTGGACCTGGCGGGCCTTGGTGGCCTTGTAGCGGAATCGGTCGACGAACTGCTCGACCTTGGCCACCTCGCGGGCCTGGCGAGCGGCGGCGGCCTCGATGCGCTGAAGGCGTTCTTCACGGGCGACCACGAACTCGGCGAATCCGCCGACGTATTCGAGCGCCGTTCCCTCGGCGAGCTCGACCACACGATCGGCGACCGCATCTATGAAGTCGCGATCATGGCTGACGAAGAGGAGCGCGCCCGGCCAGTTGGCGAGCTGCTGCTCCAGCCAGGCGACCGAGTCGACATCGAGATGGTTGGTCGGTTCGTCGAGGATGAGCACGTCGGGACTGGCCAGCAGCAATCGGGCCAGTGCCACACGCATTCGCCAGCCGCCGGAGAGTTCACGGACCGATCGATCAGCATCGGAGTCCTTGAACCCCAGACCGGCAAGGACCTTGCGGGCGTCGGCTTCTAGGGCATAGCCGCCCATCGACTCGAACCGGCCCTGGACTTCCCCGTAGTCGGCCAGGACCTTCTCATAGCGGTCGGTGTCGTAGTCGTCGGCGGGTTGGGTGAGCGCATGCTCCAGTTCGTGGAGGCGATGGGCCAGGTCGGCCAGCGGGCCGGCGCCGGCGATGACTTCCTCGATGACGGAACCGGTCGCCGTGTCGACGAGATCCTGGGGCAGGTAGCCGAGCGTCATGTCCTTCGGCTTGGTGATCGTTCCCTCGTCGGGTTCGGCATCGCCGACCAGGATCTCGATCAGTGACGTCTTTCCCGTGCCGTTGCCGCCCACGAGCGCGATCCGTCGCCCCGCAGAGAGCTGCAGGGTGACGTCGGAGAACAACGTCCGCGGTCCATAGGACCGACCGAGGCCGGAGGCGGTGAGCATTGGCTAGGCGGACA
>Ga0316204_10010530_pt1 | contig 11886 bp, 13 predicted proteins | sample 6monrhotite_MG_2_FD_205661 | JGI IMG/M metagenome (GOLD analysis project Ga0316204, IMG submission 205661) | Microbial mat bacterial communities from mineral coupon in-situ incubated in ocean water Damariscotta River, Maine, United States -... | ecosystem: Environmental > Aquatic > Marine >...
TTCTATCTGGATCGGTTACCTGATTTATAGTTGCTGGTCCTTTTGCACAGTTTCTACCTCTACTTCCAGGATGATGCGGATTTCCTTCAAACTTTTTAACTTCTTGTGTTTCTTTATCAATAAATGCCGTTAAACCACAAGCACTTTCACAATTGAAACAAGTAGTTGGTACAATTTGATAGGTCTTTTTTTCTTTTTTTGGCCAAACTTTTGGATCATATTCTTCCCAATTATCCCATTTTTCAGGTGGTGGGAAGTTTTCATACATCTGTGCCACTTCTTCATCAGTAAATTGACGCATATCGCCGTCAAATTCTTGATAACCTTCTTTGTGCAGATTTGGAATAATTCCTAATTTTTCTGCTATATTTTCTATAAATGATGGTTTCTTATAACCCATGATTTCTTTATTTTAAAATTAAGCTAATGGAATTCTTTGAGGTGCTTCCACCCAAATTTTTTCAGTAATTAAAATTCCTACTAATACACACACACCTGCAGCAACAGTTAATAATCCTCCATTTCCAAAAAACAATAATGCCAATGGAATGATGTTACCTACTAATACAGTTATAAACCAGAACAGATTTTTATATCTTCCTTTTGTTATCATTGTTACAACCATTTTTGCTGAAGTAGTTGGATGCGTAATTGTTAACTCAGTAACTAGCGTAAATAAATTAACAACTAAAGCAATAATCATTGTGTTTTTTAAAATACTCATCCAATCTTCGTTTCCAAATATTAGAGCAGCAATAATAAAAATTGAAACACCTGCCATTACACTATGCACTAACATATGTAATGGTAATGTTGGGCTTTGCCAAAAGTCACGTCCTTTTGCCTGCGCAAATAAGAATGCTGTATAAACCGCTAACAATATTGCAAAAACCGCTGTTGCCCATAATAAAACACTTTCTCCTGTTTGAATTTCAAAGAATGTCATTGCTCCCCAAATGGTTACTAACAATCCAAAAACGGTAATTGTGTAACCACCTTTAACTAACCAAGAGTTCCATTGTGGGCGTAATAAAACATTTAAAAAACGATCTGGTCTATCTAAATCCATTACTAAGAATAATCCTGTTAATCCTAAAAATGCTAATGAAATTCCTGCTGACCATAATTTAGCTGTTGAAGAAACTTCATAGCCTAACATAATTGCTAAAAATGGAATTAAAAATGCTCCTGCAGCAATTGCTTTTGTAAATACATAAGCAGAAACTTCCCATCCCCATAAAATTCCTTTATCTGGAGTATCATAAACTCTTCGAGCTTTCCCGGATAATACGTCAATATAATTTGGATTTTTACTGTCTGATTTTTGATAAGCAGCTTGAATATCATTATCTATTGTCATTTGTAACAAATCAACATCATCATTTGTATGCATCATTTTTTCAGCTGCTTTTGCAAAATGTCCAACTCCGCGAGCTTGAGAATTCCATAAACTTGGACCAGATTTATCTGTAGCTTCAGGAATTAACGAAGAATCATCTCCATCTATATAAAATAAGTTAGGATTTGTACCTTTTTCAGGTTTACGAACCTTCACTGCCTGACGCGCTAATAACTGTGAAATTTCAGTTCTAGGATTCTCCATATCACCAGCAATAATTGCATGTTCAGGACACACAGAAACACACGCCGGTTCTCTACCAACATCTACTCTGTGAGCACAATAGTTACATTTTGCTGCCGTACTTGTATCAGGATCAATATATAATGCATCATACGGACATGCTTGCATACAAGACTTACAACCAATACAACGATTATTATCAAAATCCACAATACCATCCTCTCGAGTATATAATGCCTCTACAGGACAAATTTCAACACAAGGTGCATCAGTACAATGATTACATCGCATGACTGAAAAAATTCTTCGTGTATCAGGAAACTCTCCTTTTTCGACTTGTTTAACATACGTTCTGTTAACTCCTACAGCAACATCGTGTTCCGACTTACAAGCTGTAGTACAAGCATGACAACCTATACACTTTCGATTGTCAATTATAAAACCATACTTCATATTAATTTATAAAATTTTGAATTAAACAAATTTAGTTATTGGGAATATGCATTTTGTGATTAAGATTACATAACATATTATTTAGAGTAATTCTAAATAAAATACCATTTTTATTGTTAAATATATTACTTTTACGTCAAAAAAATAAATAATAATGAATATTAATATTTTGTTTTTTGGTATTACTTCAGATTTTGTAGGAAAATCTAAATTAAACTACACTATTGATCAAAAATCAACAGTTAAAAACCTAAAAAAAGAGTTAACAAATTTGTATCCGAACTTGAGTAATATTAAAGAATTCGCTATTGCTGTAAACGAGGAATACGCAGAAGACGATTTAATACTGAATGATGGTGATGTAGTTGCAATTATTCCACCAGTAAGTGGAGGTTAATTTTTTAAATATTTTTGATCAATGTAAAATGTTCCGAAAGGAATTACAGATGCAATTATAACGAGCCAAAAGGTTTTAGAACTCCATTTTAATTCGAATTTTAAAAGAAGTGCAAATGTTATATAAACTAAAAATAATATTCCATGTGGCATTCCAAGCATTTTTACAAAAACATCGTTTTGTGCATAATATTTTAAAGGAGTTGCGATAAATAATAACAATATAAAAGAAATCCCTTCTAACAAACTAACTATTCTAAATGCCTTTTTCATTTGATTTACTTAAATTAAATATTTTGCGAAAATAGCCTTTAGATTTGTTAAATTTGCCAAATAATAGTTAAAAAATGGATCAAAAAACATCTATAAAAGTAACCTCAGAAAAATTAAATTTACAAGATTGCACTAGTTTTGTTGAAGATGAATCTTGTGGTGGAATTGTAACATTTATTGGTACTGTTAGAAATGCTACCGAAAACAAAACTGTTACTTTATTAGATTTTAGTGGGTATGAGACGATGGCAGTGAAAGAGATGCAAAAAATTGCTGATAAAGCTTTACAAAAATTTCCAATTCATAAAATTGCTATACACCATGCTGTTGGAGAATTACAAATTGGTGAAATTCCAGTAATTATTACAGTTTCATCAGCACATAGAAAAGCCTCTTTTGAAGCTTGCGAATTCGCTATTGATACTTTAAAAGAAACGGTTCCTATTTGGAAAAAAGAACATTTTGATGATGGTGAAGTTTGGGTAAATTCACATCCTTAAATAATTTCCATTTTTTTTAATAAAAAAGAAGCGTTCATATTTTTACAAATACCGTTTTTTAATTGGTAGTCAAAATTTAATTCGTCGTTTATAATTTCAGCATCAAAATAGTAGTTTTTAACTTCATTCAATTCATTTTCAATTTCACATAAACTTAAATCGTGGGTAGCTATAATTCCAGTAGATTTTGAATTTACTAACTTTTGAACAAACTTTTTAGATCCAATAGCTTTATCTGTACTATTTGTGCCTTTTAGAATTTCATCTAAAATGATAAAATATTCCTTCGTTTTAATTTCGTCAACTATAAATTTTAATCGTTTTAATTCAGAAAAGAAATACGATTCATTATCAGCTAGAGAATCTGAAGTACGCATACTTGTAATTAATTTTATTGGAGTGTATTTGAATGCTGATGCACAAACTGGCAAACCTATATTTCCCATAACAATGGCAAGCGAAACAGTTCTTAAAAAAGTACTTTTCCCAGCCATGTTTGCGCCCGTAATTATAAAAAATTGATGATTCTCAATTGAAAAATTATTATCAACTCTTTGTGATTCTTTTAATAACGGATGTCCTAAATTTTTTGAAGTAATTACTTGTTTATTTTTATGAATCTCAGGATAAACATAACTTGGATGGTTGTATGCAAAGTTTGCTAAAGAATTTTGAGCATCAAAAAAAGCAATAACTTTAAACCAATTTTCTACTTTTCCTTTATACGCACCTATCCATTTTTCAACATTGTAAACTTGCTGTAAATCTCGCAGTAAAAAAGCATTTCCAAAAACAGCAACTATTAAATTATTACGCTGATCAAAAGCGTCTAATGCTTTAGAGAATTTAGCAAATATAGTAGAGGCTTTTTGAGACGCTGTTTGTATTTCTTGCTGTTTTTCCTTTAAAATTAATGAAGAAAAGGTAGTTGACTCAATTTCATTCAATAATTTATGATACTGCTTAAACGTATCTTTTGCATTACTTGCATCAGTGTATAATTCATTTACTTTCTTGTGATATACTCCTGAAATTCCTAAACCAAGAAAAAACCAAATTAATAAAACTTGTTCTGCAATACTATTCATACCAACAAGTACAATTAATGCAACAGAAATAGTTGAAAATACTGTTGGCAAAAAAGCTATAAATTTTGGGAAAACAGATTTATAATTATGAATCCAATTAATAATTTCATCAGCCGGATATTCAACTTTTACCAAACTAGCAAGAGCTGAAAACTGTTGTCTCCATTTTGGTTTTTGACTTAATTCTTTAATTGCATTTTGTCTTTCAACAATATTTGAAATATCATTATTTGTTAATCTTTTAACAAACTCCTGTTTACCTTCATTTGTAGCTGTTCTATTACAATATTGAAAAAAAGACCCTTTCCCAAACAAATCAATATCATAACTAAAAGCATGTGTTGGTTCAATAAATTCATTTCCTCCATTGAACGAAAAATAATCTCTATTTAAAACTTTTATTTCTGTTTTGTTTATTTCAATTAATGCTTTGTTAAGATTGCTTTTGTATTGCAAATTAACATGCCTTTTTATTAAATAAATAAATGAAACTATCCATAAAACAATTATAAAAATTACAATTTTAATTGTTCCGAAAAAGAAATAAATACCAAAAATTGCACATACGAAAATAAAGAGGCGCAATGAACTAGAAATAGCTAATTGCTTTTTTAATGTTTTTAATTCTTGCTCAAAAAATGATTTCTGTGTACTATAAAATTCTTCTGGTTTCTGCATTTAATAATTGTCAATTCCTTCAAACAGGCTGAAAATAGTTAGACTAGGATATTTAGTTTTTAATTTTACCGTTACATCATAACTTGTAATTCCTTTTTTACAAACGATAACATAATGTTTATCAAAATTTGGAATAAATTCATCTACATTAAAAGTTTTATAAGGCATTTTTTTAAATGCATTAAAAGGAAGAAACGTGTTTTCATTATTATAAACGCTAATTATTTCTAAGTTTTTTGAATTCAATTTGTTTTTTAAGTCTGAAGCTGTAATTAACAGTGCACTATCTTGTGTTGTACAATGAGTATCTAAATAATTAGAGTTTTTAAAAATATCTTGAAAAATTAAAGATTTGTTTTTCTTTAATTTCATTTTGAATTGCGAATTTTCTAGCACATTATAAATTAACAGTTGATTTGTTAATAGTTTCCCTGTTTTAGTGAGTAATTTAACCACTTCATTTACTTGCAATAAAGCAATAACACCAACAATGGAATTTAAAGTTCCTGCTTCTTCACAATTAGGAATATCTGTAGCAATTGTAGGAAATGCATCTCGTAAATTACACGTAAAATCACCCTCGCCATTTAACACATTAAATGTAGCAACATATCCATCAAATTTGTACAGAGAACCATATATTAATGGTTTTTTAGAAATCACACAAGCATCATTTATTAAATACTTAATTTGTAAATTATCTGTTCCGTCAACAACAACATCATAGTTTGAAATCAAATCCAAAATAGAGTTTTTACACACAGCATTATTGGTAAAAGTTACTTTGGTATAAGGAGCTCTTTTTTTAATTTCATTCGCTAAAACTTCTACTTTTGGTTGCTTAATATCTTCTATTTTAAAAAATACTTGACGGTGCAAATTTGATACAGAAACCGTATCAAAATCTACTAAATGAAGTTCTCCAATACCACTTGCAGCCAAGTAAATTGCAATTGGACTTCCTAAACCACCACAACCAACAACCAAAACTTTGGCTTTTTGCAATAAATCTTGTCCTTCTTCTCCTATTTCAGATAAAATTGTTTGACGTTGAAAATATTCCTCTTTACTAAAGTCCATTATTGATTTATTTTAGCTAAACCTTTTTCATTTAAATAGTACTTATCATAATCAATGGTAAAGTACTTTTCTAACCCATTAATGTAAAGAAAATACTGTACATCTCCAAATCCAAAAACGGTTTCCTTTTGTTGCCAAATTAAAAGATTTTTCACAATTTCTTTTTCTGAAAACTCATTAGAATTTATAATTTCTAGAATTTTGTTTTCAATTTGATTTAACCCATTTTTACTTGGAAATCGTTGTAAATGTTGATTGATTGCTACTTGTAAATACTTAAATTTAGAATTTTGATTGAAGTTAAATTCTTTTAATTTGTTAAAATCGTTTTCAACATACAACTCCCAACTTTCTTTTGCAAATTCTAAATTAGCTTTACTAAGAGCTATTTTTGTTTCATAAAGAGTTTCGAATTCTGAAGGTTTAAAATCAGTTAAAGATTGTAGCTTGTTTTTACCTTTCTCTTTTCCTGTGCATACTAAATAATAGTTTGCCTTTTTTACATAGTTAGCTAATAAATAAGTGCTTAATGCCATTAAATTCACTTGGCAAAACAAATCATATTCAAACCATAAAACAACCTCATCATAACCAGATACATCTTCGAGTTTTATAATTTCTTTAATTGTTTTATCGTAATATTCTAACCGACTAATTCTGAGCTCTTCCTCAAAAAAAGAATATCTATTAATCCAAAATTCATCACTTCCAACGCTTTTATGAACAGGGCCTTCACACAACATTTCTCGCCAAATAACTATATCTCCATCTATGTTAGATTTCTCTAAAATTTGAGCAGTGCTATCGCCATTTAAAACGTGAAGTTTTTTATTCATTTATTTCTTTATGAGCGGCTTTAAACTCTTCAGGAGTATTAATATTTCTTATAAAATTATCGTCTACTTCAACAATTTCTACATCAGAATTTATCAATACTTTCCGTGGACAAGAATATCCTTGCGCCAAATAATTTAAAAGTAACGTATAGCTTTTAGGCTCCCAAATAGTCACTAATGGCTCCGGAAATTGCTTGTCAATTCCTTTAATAGAAGTGGCAGCTTTTGACGGATTTCTATGCTTTAGAAGCAATTGAATAATCTCATCATTTACAAAAGGTAAATCGGTTGCAATTACCAACCATGCCACATCTGGATTTTCTTGAAACGCTGAGCAAATTGCTCCAAAAGGTCCAAGACCAACAAACTTGTCAGTAATTTTATTCTCAATACCAATTTCTTGATCTTCTCTGACTGATAAAAATGTTTTTAAATGATTTTTCTCTAGTAACTCGATGGCAACATCACGCTGATTTTTACCGTAAAAATTCAGCGTACCTTTATCTGTTCCCATTCTGGTACTTTTACCTCCCGCTAGTACTAAACCTTGAATTGGTGCAATTTTTTCTTTGATTAAATTTTCAATGTGCCGAGAGATGTTATCAATTTCATGGATATGATAACAGTGTAAATTTTTAATTTGAGGATTCTTTTCTTCCAAAAAATCAAAAAACTCAACATCATCCGTTAATTTTATAACGAATTGTATATTGTTCAATTGATCTAATCTTTTTAAAACTGAAGCTTCTTTATCTTTATCTAAAACCAAAATTTGCTTCGCTCCTTGGTAATGATTTCCGTTAATGAAAACATAATCGTATTGCGAAAACTGAACACGTTGATTGAATTTATTTACAGAACTATTCAAAGAACCATTTAAAGTACCTTTTGGATGAAATGTAAAAGTTTCAACAGTATTTAATAATACATCTTTTGAATGCGAAGCATCAAAATAAGCTAATTTATAAGTAGTTAAGTTCTTAGAAACTTCATTTACCAAATTTGAAATTACATCGCATTTTGTACCAACAAAAGCAATTTCATTCGGAGCAAAATTATCATTATCTCTTAACTTTAATTTTGCATGTTTTTGATGTTTACCCATTTTTAATATCGCTTTTTCCTCCAGATTTCTCAACCAATTTCACTTCCTTAATTACCATTTTTTGAGAGATAGATTTACACATATCATATACTGTTAATGCTGCAACATTTGCACCAGTGAGTGCTTCCATTTCAACACCTGTTTTCCCTTCAATTGAAACGGTACAAAAAATTTCTATATGTTCATTATCTATAATTTCAATATCAATATCAACACCGTTAATTAATAAAGGGTGACACATTGGAATTAACTCTGAAGTTTTTTTAACCGCCTGAATTCCAGCAATAATTGCTGTTTGAAAAACGGGTCCTTTTTTGGTTGTTAATTCCTTATTTTGAAAATGAGCAATAATTTCAGCACCCAAAAACATAGCAGCTTTTGCTGTAGCTTTTCGCTTTGTGATTTTTTTATCACCAACGTTTACCATTTTTGGTGTGTTTTTTTCTCCTATATGTGTGAATTTATTTTCCATATGTCTAAGATTCTGAATCAAATTCAAAATGACAAACTTTTATCTATATGTTATTAAAGGAAATACTTCTCCTTTGGTAAAATTACTTCTATCATCTGGCAATTCCAAAAAAGCATCAGAATCCACTAAGTTTGCTAAATCTGCCGAACCTCTTCCAGTAATAGGAGTTGCAAATACTTTACCGTCTTCTTTAGTTACTTTAACTTGTAAAAAATAAGTTAAGTCTGGTTTAAAAAAGTAATCTTCGGCTAAAATTGCTTGGTTCTTATTTTCATAATTTATACCAACCGATTTATAATACCAAGGGTAAAAATATTTTAAACAGCTCGCAAAAGTAGATACTGGGTTTCCTGGAAATGCGAAAATGGTTTTACGCGCTTTTTTACCAAACCAAAATGGTTTTCCTGGACGCTGTTTTACTCTATGAAATAATTTATCAACACCTAACTCATCTAACACCTCAGGTATAAAATCAAATTTACCTTTTGACACAGCTCCACTAAATAATAATACATCAAAATCATTTAAAAAAGAGTTTATTTTAGTTAAAAGCAACTCTTTATTGTCAGTTATATGTGCAGTTTCTGCATGAATATTTAAATTTTCTAATAAAGAAACTAAGGTGTAAACGTTACTTCTTCTTATTTGATGCTCTTCAGGTGTATCACAAACTCCTACCAATTCATTCCCTGTAGAAATTATCATGACTTTTGGTTGTTTTGCAACTTTTACAGTCATTTTCCCCACAGTAGCAAATACACCAATTTCAGCTGGAGATATTAATGTATTTTTAGGAATTAAAATGTCTCCTTGTTTTCTATCTAAACCTTTTAAGTGAACATTTTGGCTGCTTTTGATAGCTTCTAAATTAACTGTTGCAACCCCATCTTTTATATCTAATAATTCATATTGAATAACTATGTCTGTATTTTTAGGCAATACTGCACCTGTCATAGCTTCAATACAATTCGCTGGGTTTTTCATTGTTAATTGCTTACTTCCAGCTGCTTGAACTCCTTCAATTTTAAATGATCGTTGCCCTTTATTAAAGGCCTCAGATGAAATTGCAATTCCATCCATACTTATACGATTAAATGGTGGGAAATCACGATCAGCTAAAATATCTTCTTTTAAAGTTCTTCCTAATGATTTTAAAAATTTTACTTCTTCAGTACCGAAATCCTCTGAAGTATCTAATATAATTTTTAACGCTTCTTGTGCTGTAGTTAAACTCATCTTTTAATTAAAAAATTCCTATGAAAATAAGAAATGTGTTATTTGTTATAATTTAAATTATCCACCAATTGTAGACATACTTTCCGACACATCATTACCTCGAGCTGCCTCAGCAATAAAACCATTTTCTGGTTTTTTATGAACTGTAGAAATAAATAATTGTTTTAATTCATCATCACTTGCTCCGTTTCTCATAAAATCTCTAACATTAAAAACACCACCATCAAATAAACAGTTTTTAAACATTCCTGTAGCAGTAATTCTAATTCTATTACAGTCGTTACAAATAGTACGTGTAAATGCTGGTATAATGCCAAAAGTTCCTTTGTAGTTTGGTATTTTAAAGTTTCTTGAGGTTGAGGATTTTTTATCTTTAAGAGTTTCTACTATTGAATAATGCTCGTTTACAAGATTAATTATCTTCTTGAAATTCCATTCTTCTTTCATTTCTCGTTGGCCTTTACCGTTAAAAGGCATTTCTTCAATGAAACGAACAGCAATATCTTTTGTTTTTGAAAGCTCAATAAAATCAATAATTTCATCGGTATTAAAGCCCGATTGAACTACCACATTTAGTTTTAATTGTAAGTTACTTTTTTCTAACTTTTCAAGTGTATCATACACACCAAGAAAAACATCTCTACGCGTAATTTTTGCGAATCGATCTCTTTGTAAACTATCAATACTTAAATTAATTGCATTGATGTTTAACTCTTCTAATTTATCAATATGATTTGAAATTAGCGCACCATTTGTTGTTATGTTAATTTCATCTAATTTATCATTAAAAGAAAGCGATTCTAAAAAAGAAATAAAGTCTTTTCTTACAAAAGGCTCACCACCAGTTAGACGAACTTTATTCACGCCTAATTCTGAGAGAACTCGCGTAATTCTATACATTTCTTTATATGAAAGCAATTCTTTTCTATCAACTATATCTATACCATGAGCAGGCATGCAATATTGGCAACGCAAATTACAACGATCAGTTACTGCTAATCGTAAATATGATATTTTTCTACCAAATTTATCTCTTAACTCCATTAATTGAGTGTTATTTTATTTCTTCCTAAAGAAATTATTTCTTCTTTCTCTAGTTTTTTCAAGGTTCTTGATACTGCTTCTCTTGAGACTTTTAAATCGCGCGCAATATCAAAATGTTTCCTGCTTATTTCGTTGTTATTTGATATTAAACTCGTTTGTTCTAAATATTTTAGCAACCTTTCTTCCAAACTTGTAAAAGCAATATCCTGAATTGTTCCGATTAAAAAAGAAGTTTGTTGCCTATTTAATTTAAAATAAAAATTTCTCCAAGATTTAAATTTTAAAAACCACGAATCTACAACTTTGGATGGTATTGCAATGTAAGTAATATTACTTTGTGCCTCCAGTCTAATTTCGCTTTTTTTTCCTTCTAAAGCAAATGAGATTGCAATTGCACTAGATTGGTTTTCAAGTAAATAATGTAAAAATATTCCATTACCTTTCCCATCTCTATGCATTACTTTTACAATTCCTGAAACTATTAAAGGTATAAACTTAATGTCTCTTCTAATCTCTAAAATTATTTTTTCAGGTTCGGCGTATTTTAGTATTCCATTATTACATATTTCTTGTAACAAATCTTGTTCAAATAAATCAGAAAAATTAGCCTTAACAATTTCATGTAATTTCATCAACCTGAACTTTGCTAGTTATGATTATATAACGTAAATTCTAATGAGGAATTTTGTCTTTAGATAAACCATAAAGAAAAGCTCCTAAAGTTGCTCCAAAAATAACAACCAATATAGAAACTACACCCTTTCCTACTAAAACAAACATTGGCCCTGGACAAGCTCCAGCTAAAGCCCAACCTAGTCCAAATAATATACCACCAAGAAGATTTCTATACATTCCTAATTTTTTTGGCTTCACATGTATTTCATTCCCTTCAAATGTTTTAACCAATTTTTTTCTAAAGAAAAACATACTAATCATTCCTAACATAACTGCTGAGCCAATGATACCATACATATGAAAAGATTGAAATTTAAACATTTCGTATATTCTGTACCACGAAATAATTTCTGCTTTACTCATTACGATACCAAAAAGGATACCTATTATAAAAAACTTTATATATTTCATGTCTTAAAAAATTAGTGGTAAAATTAACCAAGTCATTACTAAACCTCCTACAAAAAA
>Ga0316204_10010531_pt1 | contig 11886 bp, 8 predicted proteins | sample 6monrhotite_MG_2_FD_205661 | JGI IMG/M metagenome (GOLD analysis project Ga0316204, IMG submission 205661) | Microbial mat bacterial communities from mineral coupon in-situ incubated in ocean water Damariscotta River, Maine, United States -... | ecosystem: Environmental > Aquatic > Marine >...
TCCTGGTTCTTTTTTTATACGGCCAATTAACAAACCAGCCGTCACTACCATCAGAGCCAGATTAATGCTCAACCAGCTTATTTGATCCATCCTTGTGTGAGTCAGTAATGGATATAAATCCAGGCCCGGAAAGCTCAGAATATACATAAATATGAGCGCAAAGATCAGGGCGTATCGTGACAGGCTCTCGTAAAAATCCGTCCAGCTGTGCCAGACTTTTAATGTTCTGGCCAGCATAAAAATCGTGATTCCGATAAGTAAATAAATTTGTACAATAAAGCCTATTGAAGCATAACGAGTAAAGCTGGTAAAACTCAACAACAGCCAACAAAACAGGCTCAGGATGATAATGTGAGCTGCCAGTTTAAATTCCTGCCGGACGACAAAAAAGGCACTTAAAAACCAGAAAATCAACCAGGGCCAATGCACCTGTCTGAAGTCAAAAATTTCCATCCCGCTCCACAATAATGCCAGAAGAATTGCCGCCACCAGAACCACTTCCGAGCGCATTATAATAGCTGTCATCAATGCTCCGGCAGCCCAAAGCAAAACCCCATTGGGGTAATGACTGTCAATATGATAAATCTGGGCAATTAACATGATATTGTTACCAAATAACATGACACCCAGTAGAAGAAAAGCCTGCCCCATGGCAGGGTGACGCGGTTCTGGGCCAGAGAGCGCCCAGGCTGAAGCCAGATAAGCACTGATCATGGAAGAAAATAACAAGCTTAATTTCAGTAGCTTACTCATGCCCTGCCAGTTTGCGGCAAAAAAGCTGATAGCACCCGCACCCAGCAATATAACGCCCAAAATACCCAGCACAAAACTCAGGCGATGAGTTTTGTTATTGACAGCTTTAATGTCAAGCCGAGCATCACTAAGAATTTCCTGCGCTGCAGGTTGATCCAACCAACCATGGGCTTGCCAATGAGGTATTTTTTCCTGTAGCTTTTTATAAAATTGCGTATTATTCATGATTAAAATAACTGGTTTTGCGATAGCCAATTGACTCGGTCAGATGTTGTATTTGAATGTCAGCACTGTCATCAAGATCCGCAATGGTTCGTGCCAGTTTTAATATGCGATGATAAGCTCGGGCAGAGAAATTCATTTTGTCCATAGTCTTTTCCAAAAGTTTTTGATTTTCCGTCGATAAACGGCAATCCTGTTCGATTTCTTTATTGCTCAGATGCGCATTACAATGGTTTCGTCGTATTTTCTGACATTGCTGAGCGCGAATGACTCTTTGCTTTATTTCCACACTGGTTTCCACATGCTCACTATTTTCCTGCAACTCCTGATGAGAAATAGCGGGTACATCAATATGCATATCGATTCTATCCAGCAGTGGTCCCGATAACTTGTTCTGGTAGCGTTGAATTTGTTCACTGGTACAACGACAATTATTTTGGCTATCTCCCCAATAACCACAAGGACATGGATTCATAGCTGCAATTAACTGAAAGGAAGCCGGAAATTCGGCCTGCCTTGCAGCCCGTGATATGGCAATTTTACCTGATTCCAATGGCTCTCTGAGCACTTCTAAAACTTTTCGGTTAAATTCGGGCAATTCATCCAGAAACAGTACACCATGATGGGCCAGACTGATTTCTCCTGGACTGGGATGACTACCACCCCCGACCAGCGCGACACCTGATGCCGTATGATGAGGCACCCGAAAGCCACGAACTTGCCAATTTTCATAGTTGACTGGCTCACCACAAACCGAACGCAGTGCCGCAACTTCTTCTGACTCGGTATTATCCATATCAGGTAAGATAGTCACCAGGCGACTGGCCAGCATGGTTTTACCTGTCCCGGGAGGCCCCTTCATTAATAGGGAATGTTGTCCCGCGGCGGCAATTTCCAATGCCCGTTTAGCACTTTGCTGGCCTCGAATATCGGATAGACAAATCGAATAGGCGGAATGCCTGGTCGTTGTTTGCACCCGAGCTTCATTCAGTTCTTTCTCGCCTTTCAGGAACGCACACACATCCAGCAAATGTCTGGCCGTATAAACTTTCAAGCCCTTAATCAGTGCTGCTTCGATACCGTTTTTTTCCGGTACAATGAGGATACGGTTATTTTTTTTCGCCTGCACGGCAATTGGCAGAATGCTATTAACTGCACGCAATTCGCCACTTAAGGCCAGTTCCCCAACAAATTCAAATTGTTCAATCGGCTTGTGCTGCTGTTTTTCGTTAAGCGCCAGTTGTTCCGAGGCAAGCAGAGTACCAATGGCAATAGCCAGGTCAAAACGCCCACCTTCCTTGGGCAAATCCGCTGGCGCAAGATTGATGGTAATTCTTCTGACCGGGAACTCAAACTGGCTATTGATAATAGCACCCCTGACCCGATCTTTACTTTCCTTGACCGCAGTTTCCGGCAAACCAACAATATTCAGACTCGGAAGCCCATTAGTAAGCAGAACTTCTACCGTAACCAATGGCGAATCCAGGCCGCCCGCTCGACTAAAAACAATCGCTAGTGACATGCAAAAATTCCTTTTATGCTAAAAAATCCGTTTAATCCTTCCGTTAAAAACCTTTCTTTAAAACCCTTCTTATGAAACTCTCTGTGAAACCTGGGCAGCAATAACAATAATATTGGTGAAAAACTTTTGCTGATTAATTTAGTTTATTGGCCTCATTCCAAAGTTAATTATAGCCTGTTCCCTGCCTGTTCGATGTCAGTATAAACTGTCAATGCTTCATTCATTTCTTTGTAAAAAACTCGCTAATTCCTGCATAGATTCTGATTGTTCTTTTTTTAACTGCTGCAATAACTGCGTATAATTAACACCCTCAGAGAGAATTCCTTCTTTCAGGCTGATTTCTAGTTGCTCGGCTTTTTCTCCCACTCCGTCGATACCCAACGAACGCGAAGCCCCTTTCATTTTATGAGCCAGTTCTGAAACGTCAAGATAATGATGATTATCAAAGGCCTGTTGAATCAGATCAAAATGATTGACATAAGTATCATAATATTTTTCCAGTAGCTTTTTTAAAAGCCCGGTATTATTATTTAATCGCTCCAGAACCTCATCCAGTGAAACACAGGATAACTGACTAAGCGAATCACCATATACTCGGCTTGCCCCTTCAGCTTGGTATGAGTCCTCAGTCAGGTTAGAGCCCTCAGCAAGAGGAGAGCCATCAGCCTGATAAGAGCCTTCCGCAATAGAGGAACCTTCAGCTTGATAAAAGCTCTCACCTAAAGGATGGCCTACATCGGATGGATAAGATTCAACAATTTGAGATTTATTATCCATGGCAAAATCATCTGCAACTTTATTTTTGCTACCTGAAACATCCTTATTAATTTTTAGCAATGCGTTAGTACCCAGCCAACGTTGCATAGCAGAATTTAATGTCTCCATTTGAATTGGCTTACTTAAATAGTCATCCATTCCCGCCTGAAATGCCGCATCGAATGCCTCTCGGTTTGCATGTGCACTCAGAGCAATTATAGGAGAAGTAAAATCATTTTTTCGCAATTTACGTGTCGCGCTATAACCATCCATTCCAGGCATTTGAATATCCATCAAAACCAGATCAAAATAATCATTTCCCTTACTATTGATTAACTCCACTGCTTCCAGCCCATTATTGGCAATTTCAAAATTAAAACCAAAATTGTCAAGAATATAGCTGATTACTTCCTGGTTGACAGGATCATCATCGGTCAGCAATATGGTATAGTCACTGCAATTGAGCTCTTCTTTAGATAAAACTTCGTGCGAAAGTTCCTGTATTTTAATATTTTTGGATAGTTCTTTTGGCGTCACTTTCTTGAAGTGTAATGTGAAAAAGAATCGACTACCATCGCCCTCAACACTCTCAACCTGGATTTCTCCTCCCATCAGACGAGCTAAATCCTGAGAAATTGCCAAACCTAATCCTGTGCCACCAAATTCACGAGTTGTCGAGCTATCTGCCTGATGAAAAACTGAAAACAGTTCATTCACGGTTTCATCCTTGATACCAATACCAGTATCTTCAACACAAAAGAAAAAATTCATGCCATGCTCTGTTTCTGTGAGCAAATCCAGTGTAATAGTTACCTTGCCTTTGTCAGTAAACTTTATCGCATTGGAGACCAGATTATTGAGAATCTGCTGGAGACGAAAAGGATCACCGATTACATAACCAGTCAATCCAGGAACCGTATTAATATCGAGGCTCAGATCCTTATTGCTTGCCTGGTTGACAAAGGTTTCCTGTATATCCAGCAAAACCTGATTTGGCTGAAAAATGATTTCCTCTAATTCAAGCTTATTCGCTTCAATTTTTGAAAAATCCAGGATATCATTAATAATGTTTAAAAGCAGCGAGGTCGAATTCAAAATCATATTAGCATAACGTTCCTGCTTTGATTCCAGCTCGGTTTTCAATAACAGCTCTGTCATCCCGATTACGGCATTCATTGGCGTACGAATTTCATGGCTCATGGTTGCAAGAAATTCACTTTTGGCCTGATTTGCCTTTTCTGCCAATTTCGTTCTATTTTCAACCTCACTTTCCAGATGTGCTTTATGTTCTGTGAGTTCAATATCTCTTAACTGAATCTGTGCCAGCATTTCATTAAAACACAATCCAAGCTTGGCAAGTTCATCTTCGCCTTCAATTTTGACTCTTAATGAATAATCCTCATCCTTTGACACTTTGGTACTGATTTTCATCAAGCGTTCAATAGGCTCAGTAATTAAAGTTTTCAGACGTTGCCAGATAAAATAACTAAAGGCATTAATGACGATAAAAACAATGAACGCAATCAAAATAACCCAGGCAATATGCGTGTAGAATTTAGTTAACGACATTTGCAGGACAACGCGGCCAATGTTCTCGTCCTCAAGTTGAATATAGCGAGTAATCATTAAACGGTTATTCTTAAATTCAGTCTTGTATTTTTCCAAAGTTTGTAAATCGTCCGTCTCCAGATAAGAAACAGGAATCAATCCAACACTTTTTTTGTCAATCGAAAATTCTGCCAGCAATTTATTGTCTTTATTATAAACATAGGCGGCTTCCACTTCAGGATTAATTGTCAGCGCTTCCAGAGCTTTTGATACATAGGCTTTATCGTTAAAGAGAATTGCAGATCGAAGATTAAGACCAATGCTTTCGATCAATACTGCATGATGCCTGACCATTTCATGCCATTTAAAATAGCTTTCAGTGCTAATGAAGATGATACAGCCAAAGGCAATAGCAACCCCGGAAGTCAGCAATGTTATTAGAGACAATTTCTTTTTGATAGAATGTTGATGAAATAATTTCATTGTGTATCCTTTCCCTGCTCATCAAGCTTCTTGTCATTTTCAGTATCGTTGACCATAATGCCAAGTTTTAATAACTCTGAACCAATAGTAATACCAAGGTACTCAGCGGCTTTTTTATTCACTTCGAAACGTAATCTTGCCTGCTCACGTTTTAAACGAAAAATTATCTTATTTTCCAGAGAACTTACATGGGACAGCTCTGAACTCAGATCGGTAATAGTAATGCGATTTTGTAAGTCGCTATATTCATTATAGTGTAAGAAATCCTCAATTGCGGTTGCAGGCACCAGAACAACATCACAACGCTCTGTGATTTTTAAACTTTGAATAAGCTTAAAGTGAATAGTTTTATTTTGAATTTTCTTATTGCGTATGGTATCAATAGCCTGTTCCAGAAAATTATACTGATAAAAGCATATCATCACATCCCTTGCTTTTTTTCGTCCGGATTCTTCAGGCCATTTAACAAAACGAGTCAGATTTAAAACAAATGCTGCTTTTACTTTTAACTGTTCATCAGTTGCATGAGTTTGCAATGCTTGAGCCTGGGGCAACCAGATAGTTAGCATCAGAAAGCCAGGAACGAAAAGCCACTGGCAACATAGCCAGGCATGAGAAAACAGGGCGGCTGGCTCTTTTTTAATTAAAGAAAGACGTTTGCAATGACAACGGTATAGGGAATTAAACAATTAGCTATCCCCACTAAAAGCGATAGGTATAGGTCAATTTGCCCCACACTTCTCTTTCAGTTCGTTGGGTATTGTAGCGGTCGTCAAAATCCCCAGCTGGATCGTAGATTTTTTCATCAGTGAGGTTTCTAACACCTACCTGATAAGATAGCTTATCAAAAATTTTACCATGTGCATGGGCATTGAGCGTCACAAAACTGTCCGGCTCATCATCTGTAAATTTGTTATCATTAGTGTCTTCACGATCACTATTATAAAATACTGACAATGCCACGTGGTGAGACTTATACCACTGATAATCACTGAAAAGACTGGCCGTCCATTGCGCCAGGTAAGGGATATCGCCCATACCATGCTCTCGAGCTTCAAGCCAGGCCGCCGTGGCACGGAAACTTAATTTTTTTGAAACCTGGTATTCTGATAAAATTTCCACACCATGCATACGCCAGGTGTTGTCACTATTAATAAAATATTCATCATTGCCGTCGGGAGTTGGAGTTTCATGCAGATAATCATCAAATTCATTATAGAATGCGGTCATGCTGACATTGGCATTTTGCCATTGATAGGCATAACCTAACTCAAAAGTTTCCATTTTTTCCGTATCGGGTCTAGGCGCTTTAAATGTCGTATTTTCAAGAACTTTTAAATATTCACGGTAAGTCGGTTTTCTGACACTGGTTCCCCAGAGCATTTTTAATGTTTGTTGCTCGGTTAATGTATAAATTAATGCCAGGCGATAATTAAAATCATTATCAAATCTCTCAAAATCATCATATCGGGCACCCAATGTCATGGTCAGTTCATCATTTAACGCCCAGACATCCTGAACAAACAACGCATAATCATTATTTTCCTCATTAACATTAGATAATAAAGAACCTTCTTTTGCTGGAGAGATAAATCCGGTGGAGTAATGCCAGGAGCGAACAAAATCCATATTCCTGGCTTCATCATGCTGCCATTCACCACCAATGGCCAATGTATGCGCGGGTGTTATGTTCTTGAACCAGGTGCTTTTAATACCATAATAAATCGCATCCCGGTGTTCTTTATAGGCTTTCTGCCCGGTGATTTGTTCGTGCTCTTCTTCTGTGGCCTGATCATCAATATAATAAGCGATGGTTTCCAGTTTGCCTTGTTCAAGGTCTCCGGATTCATAACGTGCAGACAGGTTATAAAATTCTTCTTCAGTATTTATATGAGAATTGTCTGGAACAAAAACAAATGGTGTGTCGTTTTTCTGATAATCAAATGAAATTTGCAACCCCTTCAAGGGCTGAGCCTTTAAATAGATATTCTTATACTCTTCATCCCGAGGTTGAGAGACTTCGGAGCCTGTAAAACTTTTTCTATCTTTTCTAAACGGAGCATCCTGATCCAGATAACTGGCGAAACCCTGTATTTTTTCACTATTGTAAAACACCGTTCCCTTGGCGCGACTGTTATCGCCCACTTCCAGGCCTGTTTCCAGATAGGCTTGCTCGGAATTATCGGTAAAAGGGCGGGTGGTAATGGCAATCACTCCGGCAAAGGCATTGGCACCATAGAGAGCAGATGATGGACCGATAATCACTTCAATTTTGTCCACCTTTTCCAGAGCCAGATTTTCTCCACCAGAAAAATGACCATAGTAATTATGCTGAACAGGAACGCCATCCACTAACATTTTCATCTTGTTGTTATAGCGATCAATAACTCCCCGGGACCAAATTGAACGATGGCGTTTGCGGTATTGATTCAATTGAAAACCCGGCACATATTCCAGCAATTCATTGATTCGCCGGACACCCAGGCGAACAAAATCTTCCCGGTTAAAACTATAAACGGTTCCCGGTGCTTTTTTTAGCTCTGTTGGCAGCATGGACGCAGCAGTAAATATCTCCAGGGACATTAATTGCTTGAGGCTCAATTCTGTATAATCGGGCTCTGTTGCCTGAGCGGTTGAATGAAATGAGAAAAGTGTTAATAACAAAACCAGTGAGCAGGGCTTAAACCGCCATTTAATAAACATTCACTAACATCCAAATCAGAAGAAACACGGCATTCATGGTATAGATTAGTTTCTATTAAAAATTTACTTCTGGCAAGCCGCTTAAATCTTATTGATATCGATTTTATCTTCCAGTTCAGCCAATTTTTTTTCTAATAGTTCCAGCTTGATTCTTGTTTTTTGCAATACCGCGGATTGGACTTCAAAGTCTTCCCGCGTGACCAGTTCCAATTTATCGAAGGCATTATGCAAAATAGTTCGGATGGACTTTTCCACTTCCGCGGTCACTCCACCAGGAACAGGCGGCAAAGCGTGACTAATTTTGCTTGCTAGATCATCAAAAAATTGTTTATTCATTCGTTCGGTATCTCACACAATTAAAGGTTATAACAAATGTTCGTATTTCTCATAGTATCATATCCCGTCTCACAAACACTTAGGCTACAGGACAGTAATCTGATTTTTTTTGGCCAGTATACTGCACATAATAGATGCAGTCGACTCTAGCGCCAATTGCCTTATTGACTCATGCACCACCATGGCGCACCAGATTTGTGCACAGCGGATTTTATTTCTATTCTGGTGCATCGCTGCTGTTTATTTATCAATAAATCACATCTAAACAGCTGTTAGATCTAACTTTTCAACCTTTGGCATATTATCTGCTTATAAGTGAACATCAATAAGAAAGTAAATAATTTCACAGTCTTGAGCGTCTTAGGAAATTCAGCTGACAACACCATTGTCAGCTGAATTACTAAAGCCCTGGTTGTAAATTTTAAGTTACCTGAAAGCTAAACAATTTATTTTATTAATTTGGAGTAGAACCAATGAAGCTTGTTACAGCTATTGTCAAACCTTTTAAATTAGATGATGTGCGTGAAGCATTATCTGATATTGGTATCCATGGCATGACCGTCACTGAAGTCAAGGGCTTTGGTCGTCAGAAAGGCCATACGGAACTTTATCGTGGCGCAGAATATGTGGTTGATTTTTTGCCCAAAGTAAAAATAGAAATCGCAGTTGCCTCTGAAGTACTTGATCAAGTCATCGAAGCGATTCGCAGCGCATCCCATACCGGTAAAATTGGTGATGGCAAAATTTTTGTCTCCGCCATTGAACAAACTATTCGGATTCGTACATCCGAGTCTGGAAAAGAAGCCTTATAGGAGAATTACCGTGGAAAATAATGTCTTTCATTTACAATACGCACTTGATACATTTTACTTTTTAGTGTGTGGAGCACTCGTCATGTGGATGGCTGCCGGCTTTTCAATGCTGGAAGCGGGTCTGGTCAGAACTAAAAACACTGCTGAAATCCTTACTAAAAACGTCGCCCTGTTTGCCATTTCATGCATTATGTACCTGATTGTCGGTTATGAAATTATGTACGGCGGCAGCTACTTCCTGACCGACCTAATGGTTGGCGATGATTATGTTGGCGGAAAGTTAAAAGAATTTACTGAACAGGCTGATTTTACTGGCGGTTCAATTTATTCAGGCGCTTCCGACTTCTTCTTCCAGGTGGTTTTCGTTGCTACGGCAATGTCAATTGTTTCTGGTGCCGTTGCTGAACGTATGAAATTGTGGTCATTTTTAATCTTTGCAGTCTTTATGACCGGAATTATCTATCCAATGGAAGGTTCCTGGACCTGGAATGGTGCAGATGTCTTTGGTCTGTATAACCTCGGCGATTTAGGCTTCTCTGATTTTGCCGGTTCCGGTATTGTTCATATGGCTGGTGCCACTGCTGCTCTGGCTGGTGTTTTATTACTGGGTGCCCGTAAAGGTAAATATGGTAAAAACGGTGAAATCAATGCGATTCCAGGTGCCAACCTGCCTTTGGCGACGCTAGGTACCTTCATTCTGTGGATGGGCTGGTTTGGTTTTAACGGTGGCTCGGTACTGAAGCTGGGTGATATTGCCAGCGCTAACTCGGTTGCGATGGTATTCCTGAATACCAATACTGCTGCAGCAGGTGGTGCGGTTGCCGCAATGATTACCGCTCGTATACTTTACGGTAAAGCGGATTTAACCATGCTGTTAAATGGTGCTTTAGCCGGTCTGGTGGCTATTACTGCTGAACCTTCAACGCCTACTCCTCTGCTGGCCACATTATTTGGTGCCGCGGGTGGTATTCTGGTTGTCTTCAGTATCCTGACTCTGGATAAACTGAGAATTGATGACCCAGTTGGTGCAATTTCTGTACACGGTGTGGTCGGTTTCCTTGGTCTGATGCTGGTTCCTGTAACCAATGGTGATGTGAGTTTCTCAGGCCAGTTAATTGGTGCCGCGACCATATTTGCCTGGGTATTCTCTACCAGTCTGATTGTCTGGTTCATCATTAAGATGATTATGGGTATTCGCGTCAGCGAAGAAGACGAATACCAGGGGGTTGACCTTTCTGAATGTGGAATGGAAGCTTATCCTGAGTTCACCAATAAGTAACATTCTGTTACTAAACCCGGTGTTTGGTTAGAATTTAACCGAACACTCAAAAAAGCGTCCTTCGGGGCGCTTTTTTTTGCCTATAATTTATTCAATCTAGAACTGGAACACACAAAAAAAATGTCATTAATTTAAAATTTGACCTATATATTCAACAAAAACGTCTATAATAGAACAATAACAATGTCTTCCAAGGAGTCACAATGAAATCTCTTACTCGCCGGATAAGCAGCTTTACCTTATTAGCGGTATTTGGAATTATCATGGCTAATCATACTGCTGTTGCGGAAAAAAGCCAGGAAATCTATAAGTGGACGGATCAAGATGGTCGTGTTCATTATGCCGCAAGACCCGGTGATAAATCTGCAAAAAAAATGCATTTTGGTAGTAAAATTTTCCACAGTCAGACGCAAGCTGAAAAAACAGCAAAAGCTGAAAAAGAAAATGAAGAGGAAAATAAAGAGCGGACAAAAATTTGCCAGGATTCCAAAGATACCCTGGCGAAATACAAAAAAGCGCCTTTTCTCTATCGTTACGATCCTGATCGTAAACAAAAAGTTCGCCTGACTGAAGCCGAATCAAAAGACGCTTATTTGCAGGTTGAAAAGGATATCAGCTACTGGTGTAACCCACCACAAAAATCAGCTGAAACAGAAACTGAACAAAAAGCCAATTAGTATTTTTGCACATTGATTTCACAACTGTATTAATCCCGAACAAACATACAGCATGTATACATAAACAGCAGCAACAATATTCTCTTGCTGCTGTAAAACATGATCCTCAGAACGCTTATTTTCTAGCAATCAGTGAACTAATTAACAGTAATCAGGCCATTGTTTTTTTATGATGGCGACATCAATTGTCATACTGTATGATAGCTATTTTAAAGCACATTACGGCTCAGCAAACTTCAGGAATTATTATGAAAAAACAGCTTGCACAAGTACCAAAAACCATCTCCAAACCAATCCTTGTCTGTAGCACTGTTGTGCTATCCAGTTTATTTCTCAATGCCTGTAGCACGGTTGATCCTTATACCCGAGAAGAAAAAACCAGTAATGCCGTTAAAGGCGCGGGGATCGGGGCTGTCAGTGGTGCTGTTCTGGGCGTAATCGCCGGTGATAATAGAAAATCAGCTCTCATAGGCGCGGGGATCGGTGCTCTGGCTGGTGGTGGCATTGGCTATTATATGGACGTCCAGGAAGCAAAATTGCGCCAGGAACTGGAAGCAACCGGGGTTAGCGTTACAAGACAGGGAGACTCAATTATTCTGAATATGCCTGGCAATATAACATTTAAAACAGGCTCCAGCGCAATTTCCGCGGATTTTTATCGGGTCCTAAATTCCGTCGCCAAGGTTCTTAATGAATACGAAAAAACCCTGGTTGATATCTATGGCCATACCGACAGTGTGGGTCAGGCTTCTTACAATATGCAGCTATCACAGCAAAGGGCCAATTCAGTTTCGA
>Ga0316204_10010532_pt1 | contig 11885 bp, 6 predicted proteins | sample 6monrhotite_MG_2_FD_205661 | JGI IMG/M metagenome (GOLD analysis project Ga0316204, IMG submission 205661) | Microbial mat bacterial communities from mineral coupon in-situ incubated in ocean water Damariscotta River, Maine, United States -... | ecosystem: Environmental > Aquatic > Marine >...
ATTCTTTCGTTTCGACATATCTGATCTCCTTCGTGTTGAAGATCAGCAGACAGCAAATCGCAGCTTACGTCAGTGTCCGATTTTCGGGGAGTAGCTCACTGCGCCAGTTTTGGTTGAACCTTCAGAGCGAGGACGGACAGCCAAGGATCCATTGCTCTGTCGCGCCTGTGTGCCTGACAAGCAACTAGAAGTCGTCGCGTTGCAAAATCGTTGCAAAAACGAAAAAAGGCGAACCCGAAGGTTCGCCCATTTTGCTTAACTATCAAGTAGTTAATTGGCTCCGGCGGTAGGGATCGAACCTACGACCAATTGATTAACAGTTGTTTATTGCATGAAATCACAGATTCACATGGCGTAACAAATAATGTATTTATTCCAGTAGATAAGAGTGGGTATGTGAACATAGTTGATCATCGCAGCGCGCCCAAATACACGTGATTCCTGAGCCTAAAATGAGCCTAAAATGAGCCTAAAATGAAACTTCGCCTGACTGACCTAGCCGTGAAGAAGCTCCCATATGCATCTGAAAGGCAGGTGACCTATTGGGATGAGCTGACACCCAACTTTGGAATTCGTTGCTCTGCTCGCAGCAAGTCGTACGTCGTGCTCCTAGGTGAGAAACGAAAGCGAAAGACCTTCGGGCGTTATCCGGAGCTCTCGCTGGCGGATGCACGCAAGCAGGCCAAACTGCTCCTCTCGACTCAAGCCTTGGAGCCGCAAAAGACCCCGGAACATGAAAGCCAGACCGTGGTTGAGGCCTATCTAGCTGATTGCGAAGGCAGAGTGCGCCCCACCACCATGAAGGGATACAATTTGTACCTGCGAGGGATTTCTTTCGCAGGTCCCGTCAGCAAAATCACCGGGAATGATCTTCTAAAGAGGATCGCCAAACACACCCAGAGCCCATCCAGTCAGAACTACGCCTTCACCACCTTCAAGGTATTTTTCAACTGGGCTGTGCGCCGAGGGTATCTAACCAGTAACCCACTTTTACCCCACAAGCGCCCGCACCGCATGACGCCGAGAGAACGCGTTTTGAACGACGACGAATTGAAGGCGCTGCTTTTTTTCTGCCGTGAAAACACGGATCGGTTTACCCAGATTGTCCAACTCCTTGTTTTCACCGGACAACGAAAAGGAGAGATAGCCAACCTGGAGTGGCAAGACATCGATCGAAAACGGCTGATACTTCCGGGGCGCAAGACTAAAAACAAACGAGAGCACGTTTTGCCACTAGGGAAACATGCGCTTGACTTACTCAGCCAGATAGAAGGTGGCGCAACCCACGTCTTTGGAACTTCGGCTGACGATAAGCCATTCAATGGCTTTGGGAAATCCACCAAGCGGATGCTGATGGAAACCGGGCTGTCACATTTCACCCTTCACGATCTACGTCGAACATTTGCGACGATCCACGCAAAAATTGGCACACCCGTCCATGTTACCGAGAAGCTGTTAAATCACACATCCGGAACGATCAGTGGTGTCGCAGCGGTCTACAACCGGCACTCATACTTTGAGGAAATGGGTGCAGCTGTGGCGCTCTATGACAAGTACATCGCCAAGTTGATTTCGGCCTGATATGCTCGGGCTGCCTAGGCTTTTGTCAACCCTAGGGCATCGCGATGCTCTTCAATATTGGAGACATCGTGATGAGGATACTTTCAAAGCGCCAGCTCAAGGAGCTGGTCCTCTACTCGCCGCAACACGTCGCGCGGCTGGAAAAGGCAAGCCAATTCCCCAAGCGGGTACAGCTGGGCCCGAACAGAGTGGGATGGGTTGAGGACGAAGTTCTGGACTGGCTTCAGCAACGGCTGGATGGTCGCGAAGAGCCCAACCGACACTCCTGATACAGGAGCAGGGTGGCCGGGCGTGCACAAACCCGGCCACCCAACCTAACGCCTGACAATCCCTTTATTTTCAATGTGTTCCTGTATAATGTCGTGAACAACCCAAACGCGTATGAGTGATACAAACAAAAACAACGACTTAATTGAGGAAAACCAATTGCAGCACATAGGTGAGATCGAAAAGCGGCTTTGGACTGTCGCAGATCATTTGCGGGCAAACTCGAATTTTTCCAGCAACGAATACTTCATGCCTGTGATGGGGCTGATCTTCCTGCGTCATGCCTACAGCCGCTTCTTGCGCGTGAAAGCCGAGATCGAGGGAACACTTCCGACGCGCGGCAGCAAGGCGCGCCCTCTCACCAAAGAGGATTTCTCGCAGCGTGGCTCCATCTTCCTGAAGCCGGAGGCACAATTCGACAGCCTAGTCGAAATCCCAGATGGTGGCGACCGCGCGAAGGCCATCATCGACGCAATGGACAGCATTGAGGCGGATTATGAATCCCTCGACGGTGCCCTACCGAAGGCTGAATATCAGGAACTCGATAACGAAGACCTTGGAATGCTTCTGCGTACCTTCAACGACCCCGCGCTGCAAAGGGCAGATGGCGATATTTTTGGACGTATCTACGAATACTTCCTGACCCAGTTTGCCGACCTGAAAGCCCATGACGGCGGTGAATTCTTCACGCCGATCTCGCTTGTTGAAACCATCGTCAACGTCATCGAACCGGATCACGGCAATATCATCGATCCGGCCTGCGGTTCCGGCGGCATGTTTGTACAAAGCGCACATTTCATCGAAAAAATGAAGGCCAATCCGAACGAGCGTGTAACTTTCTACGGGATGGAGAAGAACCCGACAACGATCCGTCTGGCGAAGATGAACCTGGCGGTCCACGGGCTCGAAGGGCGCATCCAAAAAGCCATTTCATACTACGAAGACCCGCACGCCCTGGTCGGTAAGGCAGATTTCGTCATGGCCAATCCGCCGTTCAACGTCGACGAGATCGACGCCGAAAAGATCAAGAGCGATCCGCGCCTGCCATTCGGCCTGCCGGGAGTGAATTCGCAGAAAAAGGTCTCCAACGGCAACTACGTCTGGATGTCCTTCTTCCACAGCTATCTGAAGGATGGCGGCCGCGCTGGCTTTGTCATGTCCTCGCAGGCGTCCAGCTCTGGCGGCAAGGAAGCCGAAGTCCGCAAGGCTATGATCGAAACCGGCGATGTCGACGCGATGATCGCGATCCGGGGCAACTTCTTTTATACCCGTTCGGTGCCCTGCGAGCTCTGGTTTCTGGACAAGGGCAAGCCTGCGCACCTGCGCGACAAAGTGCTTATGATCGACGCGCGCAACATCTACAACAAGGTGACGCGCAAGATTTTTGACTTCACACCCGAGCAGGAAAAGAACATCACCTCGATCGTCTGGCTCTATCGCGGTCAAACCGATCGCTTCCTTGGGTTGGTCGAGGACTATCTCAGCACCGCCCATACTGGCGCGGTGGAGATGAAGGTACAATTGGGCGGCCTCAAATCCGGATTGAAGGCCGCAATGGCGCTTTTGATCGAGGCAGTGTCCGGCAGCGATGACACCGAGGACAAGGAGCAACTCGAAGAGTTGAAACCGCTTGTTGAAACCCTGACTGCGGATCTGGCGGCGTTCGAAACGAAAGCCAGCGCGCTTGCCAAGTCCTGGGAAGGATCAGCGCGGGACAATGCCCGACTGAATGCTGCGCGGGAAGGCTTCGAGCCGCTCTCTGATAGCTGCCGCGACCTGTCCAAGCAGATCGACCATGTGTTCAAGCTGACCGCGCGCCTGAATAACGCTGTCGCACCGAAAACGGCCTCTGGACGGTCGCGCGGGGGCGAAGGCAAGAAGATTATCGATGCGCTTGATGCCGCGCGTCAGACGGCGACTGACGGCCTGAAACGCGTGCGTTACTTCCGTCATCAGGCGGAATGGTTGCAGTCCCGCTTCCCCGAGGCCGAACTGGTCAATGTGGAAGGTCTGGTGAAGCTGGTGGACCATGCCGAGTTGGAGGCAAATGACTGGAGCCTGACCCCTGGCCGTTATGTCGGCGTCGCGCCGGAAGAAGAGGACGAGGATTTCGATTTTGAAGCCTCACTCCGGGACATCCACATCGAGATCGAAGGGTTGAATGCCGAAGCGGTCGAGTTGGCAGCAAAGATTAAGAAGAATTTTGTAGAGCTTGGCGTATGAATGAGGTTAATTCAGTGCGCACTGTCAAACTCGGAGATGTTTGCGAAAAAATTGGCAGCGGAATAACACCTCGCGGAGGGTCTTCGGTTTATCAAGATCAAGGTACTGCGTTGATCCGCAGCCAAAATGTCTACAACTCAGAATTCACCAAGAACGGCTTAGCGTTTTTGAGCGATGAAATCGCGGAGCGCATGAAGGGTGTCGCGGTTCACTCGAGAGATGTCCTTTTGAACATCACCGGCGACTCTGTCGCCCGAATCTGCCTCGTGCCAGAGGACGTTTTGCCAGCACGGGTAAACCAGCATGTAGCTATCATTCGTCCTGACCAAGAGAAACTGTGGCCAGAGTACCTTTCGCATTTCTTGGTGTCTCCGTTCATGCAGACAACGTTGCTTTCATGGGCGGGTTCTGGAGGCACAAGGAAAGCTCTTACAAAAACCATGCTTGAAAGCTTCGAGATTCCACTGCCCGAAATTGAGGTTCAAAAACGGATCAGTGACGTGCTCTCAACCTACAACCACCTCATCGAAAATAACCGGCGTCGGATTGCGTTGTTGGAGGACGCAGCGCGGCTGCTCTATCGCGAATGGTTCGTCCATTTCCGCTTTCCTGGCCATGAACATGTCAAGGTCGTTGATGGCGTTCCAGAGGGGTGGGCAACGGCCACACTGGGCGAAATCGCGGAGACCAACCCTGAATCCTACAAGGCAAAGGAACTTCCGGAAGAACTGAACTACATCGATATTTCATCCGTCACCGTTGGCACGATCCAGTCAAAAACCCCAATGAATGCCGGGGATGCGCCAGGTCGCGCCCGGCGGATCGCACGAGACGGCGATGTGATATGGTCCAATGTTCGCCCAAACCTCCGCGCGTACAGTCTGGTCATGAATCCCGAACCCATCGACGTTTTCTCAACGGGCTTCACTGTCCTGCGCGCAAAAAAGGTTCCTTTTTCATATCTATATTGCTTGGTGACCACCGACGCGTTTGTCGGCCACTTGGTGAATCACGCTACCGGTGCGGGATATCCTGCAGTTCGGCCCGATGACTTCGAACGTGCAGAAGTCGTACTGCCAGCGAGTAATCTACTCGATGAATATCATGAGTTCGCACTGCCGATTTTCCGGCAAAAAGAAAAATTGATGGCTCAAAGCCGAGAGCTGGCCAAGGCCCGCGACTTGCTCCTGCCGCGACTAATGGATGGTAGAATTGAAGTATGAAAAAATACGATGAAGACACGCTCGCGCAGCAGACGCTGGCCGACTATCTGAAGGATGAGCTCGGCTGGGATAGCGTTTATGCCTACAACCAGGAAACCTTCGGACCCGAAGGCACCCTTGGCCGTGCGAGCGATCGTGATGTCGTATTGACCCGTCACCTGGGCGAGGCGCTGGTCCGTCTCAACCCCGGCCTGCCGGATGAAGCCTATCAGAACGCACTCCGCAAGATCACCGACACGGCGGGCTTCCAATCCCTTATCCAGCGCAATGGCGAAAAATACCATCTGATCCGCGACGGGGTGCAGGTGAGTTTCCGCAACGAAAAGGGCGAACAAAAGCGCGAACGGTTGCGTGTCTTTGACTTTGACAGTCAGGAAAACAACCACTTCCTTTGCGTACGTGAGATGTGGGTACGCGGTCCGGTCTATCGCCGTCGCCCGGATGTGATCGGCTTCGTGAATGGCTTGCCGCTTTTGTTCGTTGAGTTGAAGCGCCCCGACATCTCGATCCGCCGCGCCTATGACGGCAACCTGTCCGACTACAAGGACACCGTCCCACATCTTTTCGATTTCAACGCGTTCGTGGTGCTGGCCAACGGGATCGAAGCCAAGGTGGGCTCGCTTTCCGCGAAGTTCGAGCACTACAGCGACTGGAAACGCCTGCATGAGCAGGATCCGGGCGTCGTACAGATGGAAACCTTGATCAAGGGGGTCTGCAGCAAGGCCAACTTCCTCGATATCTTCGAGAACTTCATCCTGTTCGATGACAGCTCCGGCAAGCTCGCCAAAATCGTGGCACGCAACCACCAGTATCTTGGCGTGAACCGGGCGATTGAATCGGTGCGGGAACGGAAGGTACGAGATGGCAAGCTAGGGGTGTTCTGGCATACCCAGGGCTCAGGAAAGTCCTATTCGATGGCGCTGTTTGCACAGAAGGTGCGGCGAAAACTCGGGGGAGGGTTCACTTTCTTGGTGTTGACCGACCGGACCGATCTGGACGGGCAGATATACAAAACATTCGCGGGTGTTGGGTTGGCGGACAACGACAAAGACCCGTGCCGGGCCGATAGCGGCCAACAGCTGCGGGATCTATTAGGCCAGCACAAGTCAGTAGTTTTTTCGCTGATCCAGAAGTTTAACCAAGAAGTTTTGGACGGTGAGCATTACTCAGACCGCGACGACATCATCGTAATGACAGATGAAGCGCACCGAACTCAGTATGGCTCGCTCGCCATGAATATGAGGAGCGCGCTGCCGAATGCCAGTTTCATCGGCTTTACCGGAACGCCTCTTTTCTCCGATGATGAGATCACGACGCGGGTGTTTGGTGGGTATGTGTCCACTTACGATTTTCAGCGTGCGATCGAGGATAAAGCCACGCTGCCGCTTTATTACGACGCGCGAGGTGACAAGCTCGGGCTTTCGACAGAAGGGTTGAACGAGAAAATCGCAGAGAAGGTCGCAGAGGCGGAGATCGTTGACGTCGACGTGGCGGCCCGCCTCGAAAGCGAACTGAAGCGCGAATACCATATCGTAACGGCTGAAGCACGCCTTCAGCACATCGCTAAGGATTTCGTCGATCATTATTCGACCCAGTGGGAGTCCGGCAAAGCGATGTATGTGGCGATCGATAAGATCACCACAGTGCGAATGCACAAATACATCGGCGAAGAATGGCAGAAGCGGATCGCCGAACTTGAGCGTGATCTGCAAAATGCGCGTGATGACCAGGACCTGTCCATACGTCGTCGGCAAGTCGAATGGATGCGGGAAACCAAGATCGCAGTTGTTGTCAGTGAAGAACAGGGCGAAGTCGATAAGTTTCGTAAATGGGATCTTGATATTGTCCCCCATCGCAAACTGATGAAGGAAGGCTTCGCGACGCCTGATGGCAAGCGAATGGACGTCGAAACTGCCTTTAAAAAAGAAGATCATTCTTTCCGTGTCGTTATCGTCTGTGCGATGTGGCTCACAGGCTTCGACGTGCCGAGTTTGGCCACGCTCTATTTGGACAAGCCTCTTCAGGCACATACACTGATGCAGGCCATCGCGCGCGCAAACCGTGTAAAAGAAGGCAAGAACAACGGCTTGATCGTTGATTACTGCGGGATCCTGAAGAACCTCCGAAAAGCGCTGGCAACCTACGCTGGACATACCGGAGAGGGTCCTGCGACTCCCGGTGAAGGTGACGAAAACGATCCACTCCACCCGGAAGAAGAGCTACTTGCTGATCTGGCTGATGCGATCGGTTTGGTGCGTTCGACGCTCAGTGAAAATGGATTTGAACTTACCGATTTCAAAGACGCGGAGGGTTTTGCCAAGAACAAAGCGCTCGTAGATGCCAAGGAAGCCATCAACATCAACGATGAAACCCGCAAGAAGTTTGAGATTATGGCCCGGGTGGAGTTCCGTAAATACAAGGCCTGCCTGACTTTCCAAGGTGTGCATACATGCCGGGAAGATCATGCCGCGATCAGTTTGATCTACAAATCCCTCCAAGAAGACAGAGATAACGCTGACATTTCCAAGATCATGCGTGAGCTCAATGTGGTTGTCAGCGATGCAATTTCAGTACGTCCCGAAGCAGGGGGCGACGACCAGCTTTTTGATATTTCGAAGATCGACTTCGAACGACTTCGCAGAGAGTTCGATAAAAGCGACAAACGGAAAACCGTTGTTCAGGACCTGCGAGAGGCAATCGAGAAACAGCTCACAAGGATGGTCGCGAACAACCCGCTCCGAACGGATTTCCAAGATCACTTCGACAAAGTCATCGGTGCGTACAACCGAGAGAAAGACAAGAACACCATCGAGGCGACTTTTGAAGCACTCATGCGATTTGTCCAAGACCTTGATGAAGAGGCCCGACGGGGGATGGCTGAGGGACTGGATGAAGAGCAACTGGCGATCTACGATCTACTTTTGAAACCCGACCTATCGAAGGCGGAAACGGACCAGATCAAGAAAGTCGCGGTCGAGTTGCTTCAAACACTCCGGCAAAGGTTAGCGTCCGTGCAAAATACGTTCGCGAAGGAAAGCACGCGAGACGAGTTTCGGCAGACGATCTATGACTTCCTTTGGAGCGACCAGACCGGATTGCCTCCGGAAGATTATGATGACGACGACATCGCCCAAAAGACCGAAGAGATTTTCGGGTTCTTTTACGCCCGACAGTCTTCTCGCGCGCTCAACTCAGCAATGGTTTAACTGGGGTAATGCATGGAACCAATGGGGATACAACCTCGGCTTCCTGTACCCCCATCCCGGACAAAGGTTCGATCCCCATCCATACCGTCACATAACGTCACAACTGATGAGGACGCTGAACCAGGTCAGAACGATTTAAGCAGCTTTGCCTCGAGAGAGCTCTTTTCCAAAACATTCGCTGAGATTCTTTCAGTGTCGCCACCTGTTCTCTCCAACGCACGTGAGTTCTTTTCTGACAAGTTGGAAGAAGCGCTGCCCAAGCAGATCTCCTCAGATGATAGGTTTCGCACCTACCGCATTTTCTGCGAACTGCTCAAAACCCAAGGCGGAACAACGACGCCGCGAAATATCGTATCTTTTGTCAACAATTTGAGTAGCTTGTATGAGTTGCACAACGGAAAATTCCGTCTTCCAACGGTCGCTGCCTATATTGCCCATGAGGACCGCATCAGAGACAGGCCATCAGTTCTGAACGAAGAAGCCGGTCTAGATCCTAGAATTTCAGCTCTTGCAGGCGATAGTAGACTTACAAGAAATCTGGCGGCTATGGTCTTCAATGTTGAAGAAGACCTTGCGTTTCAGATCTTGCTCGATGATGAAATCTCGGAAGCAATCCTTGGCTCAAACTCCGACAGCATTCTTGCGTTATCTTCAGCTCCAGGTTTCGACGAGCGCGTCGACGATGTCGTTCAAGCAAATGTCGACGAATGGCGCAGCACCGGAGACTTTGGCTCCGCAGTCAGAAACATTTCCGAGTTGCTTGAAAGCTATGAAGGTGACGCAAAGAGCCATCTTGCGAGTACGATGCTCCGGGGTTTCTCAAAGGTCGACACCCTGCCAATCAAAGGTGAAGGTTACCTTGAATATCTGCCGATTTTTTCGCTGGCTACCGATAGTCAGCTTCCGGATGCTGTAGATCACTTCGTGAATGCGGTGCTGTCAGGTGTTCACCAGCAAGAGAAGCACTCCTTTCAAGATGGTAAGGACTTATCCTCGTTTCTCGCTACTGTTTCAGAACCTTTGGAGGCGCTAGGAGGTACAGAGGCCTTAACAGTGGCCTTGGGCAAGCGAACACCACCAACTGCGCCGGAGTATATGTTTGGCCTGGGGGCGAATATTGCAGCCGCGGGATTTAACCTACGCTCATTTTCTTCGGCAGAGATCGATTTCCCTGAGGACTCTGAGTATTTGGAAGAGCAGTTTGTTAAGTACCCTGCGCTCGCTATTCCTGCCTTGGAGCAGTTCACCTCAAATGGCCTTTTGTCCGACGAAGAGATCTTGAGCATCTCGAACGCTGCTCTGTCCACTCTCAAGAAAGATGAAGTAGCACAGAAGAACACCAGTGCGTTGCTGAAAGTGATCGCCATGGCTTGGCAATCGCTCGACACGAAGAGACGAGCTGAAATTCTGCTGGAAAACGCCATGACCGAGGGGCAGTTTTTTAGAAACATTGGTGACGGATCGACAGTTGAAAGTCAGACCGCCCAGGCAAATCTGCTCTTCTTGGCTCAAAAGCAGCTTGGGACAAGTCTTGCGAACCCAACGAAAGCGAACCCAAATGGGTCCCGCGCTCCGGACCCATCGGAAGGCTTCGACCACTTCCAGGCTTTGCTAGATGGCTCGGGAAAGCTCTTGGATAGCCAAGTAAAACTTGTAGCAAAAACTTCAATCGCAGCAACTAGCGCAACGGACTGGATTGAATATGGCAAGGCCAATCGGGAGCATTCGGCCGTCGAACAAATAGTTGTCGAAATGTTTAGTTGTGACACTCCTCCCTTCCTCACTTTGAGTGGCTTGATCTCTCATGTCCCTTATCTTCGCGATCTACTCGAAGAAGGAGTTTTGGTCGGTGCACTGGAGAAATATGCGCCCAGGATGAAGGCCGCCGAAATCAAGAAGCTTTCGCTTGATGATATCCCGCGTGGATTTCTATCCCTGTCACATGCTGCGGGTGGTCAGTGGAACACGCTGCATGAACACCTTGACGACCTTCTAGGCGCTGTCGATCAAGGGGCTTGGCAAGGTCACATAGAGGAAATGGAACACACTGCTGTCATGCTCCTCGAGAAACTGGATGCCTCGGGGTGCCAGCTCGACGCGGGCGTTTTCAGAAAACCATTCGTCAACGTTGTGAAACGCGTTTTGTCTGGCGAAAGTGAAATTGAGGCTGCTGATGGTACGTTAGATGACTTGTTGCTCGCATTAGACAAAAACTATCATGAGGACGTTTGGCGATCTATTCGTGAAGGGATCTCTAACGTTTCCGCAACGTCGTTGAGGCATGCGATGGTGCTTTTTCCTGAGCTGATTTCGAATGTTGCACAGGGTGGAGAGCGAATAGTGAAAGCCGAGAAAGACAACGTTCTACGACACCTTCTTGTGCCTGCGCTGGAAGGTAGACACAGCGATGCACTTCGGATTTTTGTTGGTATGGGCTACTCGAAGCTCAAGGACTTTCAGAACGCTGCCCAGGACAGCACAACGACTATGGTTGAAGGCGCGTGGAATAACTTTTCTGAAGCGGACTTGGACAGAAGTCTTAAGCGCGACTTGGGCGAAGTTTTGCTTGGAAAACGAAAGGCGAAGTCAATTTTGGACCCTAACTTTTGGTTTTCTTCGTCAAAATGAATGGGAATTCCAACGTCTGCTTTACGGTGCTGGAGCAAACTGCTTTGCACCTGCAGCGAACGACCGCTCTCCGGCCTTCCAACCGTGCACCTAGTCACCCCGCGCACTCTGCCAGACAATGTCCTTGATGAAACACATCTCGGAAACCGTCAGTTCAATGGGTCTCGCATACACGCGCAAAGGTGGATTTCCTTTTGGCGTGAAGTTGGCCGACCGCCTGATGCACCTGCACATCGTTGGACAGACCGGCACTGGGAAATCCACGTTGCTGGCCAATCTTGTGCTCCAAGACATGGCGCGCGGTTTGGGGCTGTGTCTCGTTGATCCACATGGCGATCTTGCCGATGTTTTGTCAGATCGGCTTGGCGACCAGGCGATTGTCTGGACACCTGCAGATCCCAACAATCCCTACGGATACAACCCGCTCACATCGGTCCCAGCCGAGTACCGGCCACTGGTCGTCTCAGGGTTGATCGACGCTTTCAAGAAACAATGGGCCGATGCCTGGGGTGTCCGAATGGAGCACCTGCTGCGCCACGCCCTGCTAACTCTACTCGACCAGCCACGCTCTGATCTGCGCGACGTGATCAGGCTATTCGTCGATAAAGGCGTCCGCCAGGAAATGCTTGTGCGGGTCGCACGGGAACTGGACGCGCTGGTCCGCATTTATGGGAAACCCGCTTGCATCGTCAGTGACAATGGCACCGAGTTCACCAGCAAGGCGATCCTGAAGTGGGCGAACGACACCAAGGTCGAG
>Ga0316204_10010533_pt1 | contig 11885 bp, 11 predicted proteins | sample 6monrhotite_MG_2_FD_205661 | JGI IMG/M metagenome (GOLD analysis project Ga0316204, IMG submission 205661) | Microbial mat bacterial communities from mineral coupon in-situ incubated in ocean water Damariscotta River, Maine, United States -... | ecosystem: Environmental > Aquatic > Marine >...
TTGATAAAACTGCATGTCATTGGTGTCGGTCAATCGGAAGCTGTCAGAGTACCTGAAAGCGCAACGAAATCTATGATGGACGATGGTAAAATCATCGTTAGTCGCCGTCAAGCCGCCTGGTTGCAAAATTTTGCTGAACAGGCCGCTGGCACTTATCAGAGTGCCGAACTGGTTGAACAACTCGATTTAACGCAATTACTGGACTTACCCAGACCTGAGATTGATCCGCAATACCGTGAACAAATACTTTGGGATGAGTGGTTTTTTATACCGCTGCTGGCTGGAGTATTGCTCTGTCTGTTGGCTCTGCAACTTTCTATTGTGCTGTCTGTGCCATTATTAAGTATTTCTGTATTGTTTATTCTCGCTGGATGTAATCTGGTTTTTGAAAGAGAAGAAGATTATCGAGAGTACTTCGCAGAAGGTGTGGCCTGCTACCGCCAAAGTGACTATACCTGTGCCGCGCAGGCATTCTCTCGTGCCGCCTGGTCTACGACGGATGAAGCACTACGTGGACGGGCAGTGTTTAATCTTGGCAATAGTTATTTTCGTTTGGGGGACTATGAACAGGCATCTGTATTATTCAGTGACGCTGAATTGCTTGGCGTAGACAGCATCAAGACGCAACTGAATCGTGAATTTGCTGATAGTCTTGCGGCTGCTGTGCAACAACGATTGCTTGATATTGCAAAAACCAAACAACGTGCACAATGGCGGGCAGCGGCTCATAAATTACCAGAAGACCTGGAAGACCGCATTGCTGAAGGTGTCAATCTGTCACAGCCTGAAAAGAAAAAAATAGTGTTTGCCGATTTATCGGCCAGTGAACAAAATGCTCTGGTGCTGCATGGAATTAAACGCATACAAACTACCAGAAAGGCAAAAAAATCATCAGGCCGAAATTTCTGGGTTTTATCTACTCAGGACGACTTACCACAACAAACGGCTGGACTATTTAATAGTCTGATGGCATTTGAGAGCGGTCTTCATTATGTGCCGGATGAGCCCGTGCAGATAAAGGGGCAGCGACCATGGTAAAGCTGGTTGTCATTTGTTTTCTGTTTTTCTTTATATCGGGATCAGGTTTTGCCGAAACGATGAATGAAATCGCTCCCGAAGTTAAGGTGATAGTAAACAAACCACAGGTCGAAATGGGTAAGTATCTCACTGTACGGATTGAATATACGGGTGATAGTGTGCCAGAACTAAGCAATTTACAGCAATGGTATGAAGATTTTTATGTGGAACGCCAGGAACAGGAGGCTGAGAAGTTAGCCAATGGTCTGTTCCAATATACGGAATACCTGCGACTTTATCCAAGAAAGGTTGGCAGTAGAGTGTTGGGGGCCATTGCACTGGGAGGCGCGATAGCTCAACCGATCAAAATAAACGTTAAGCCGGCAGTGCGAAATGGTATTGATGGAACACCGCACTGGCAGCCACTACCGGACAGTATCTGGCAGGGGCAGACGATTGAAGTCAGCATACAACAAAACAGCTTGCATCCTTCCAATCAGATCACCATGGAAGAGGGCAAGTTCCCTGGTTTTTATGTAGAAGAGCTGGATGACAAAACCATCATACAAAAACACCTCACAACAGTACAGCTACGTTGGCTTCTCACCGCACAAGGCAGTGGCTTAATGCAGCTTGAGGCTCCGGTAATTGAGCAGCGTGGTCGCGGACGCTGGCGCTTTTACTTGCCCCGAACCTTAATTAAAGTTAAACCGCTACCCAGCTATATTCCTCCGACCGTGCCTGTCGGTAAATTGAGCATCCATGCAGATGTTATTGAGATTGATAATAAGCCAGTCTGGACAGTGGAATTACAGAATACAGGTCAATTACCCGATGAAGTGCACGGCATACGTAAGCAATTATCAGAACTGACCGGACTACCCCTGGAGGAGGTTGAGGTTTCAGTGTACCGACCCGACAAGCATTCTCCCGAGACGCATAGGCATCGCTATAGAATAGCCGTCCCAAATTGGACCTGGGGTTTCACGGATGGTCCGAAAATCAGGGTGCAGTATTTTGATGTTGATAAAGGGCGAATTAAAACGGTTTCTGACAGCCTTCCTGGTGTCTGGTATATCACTAAAGTATGGCGCAATATACTATGGTTTGTGTTCGTGTTGATGTTTTTGCTCGCTTTAATTCTAAGCACTAGAATAATAAAAAACATGCTGGCCTGGCGGCGTTATCGACAACTGCTTAGACAAACAAAACACGCCCATGAACTCAGAAGAATCCTGTTGACGCCTGGTGATTGCGCTACCCTGGATGCCTGGTCAGCAACAAAACACTGCCATAAGGCTGAACAAATTGCCAGGCAACTCAACGCCCATTGCTACGCCCGTTTATGTCATATTTCATTTGATGACATAAAACAACTGGTCATTGATTTCCACACTTATAGGCGTTGGTTACAAAGAGAATAAGCTTAGTGATAATCAATGATTTAGTATGGCTTGCGGGCTACCAGCGAAATACTTTTGACGCCATATTCCAAAATTGCATCTTGAGTATTTTCAGAGATAAATTGATATTCAATATTATCTTCAATCGATTCAACAATGAGTCCAGCTGAATTTATGGCACCAATGTAGTCGTTAATGTCTATGGCCCCACCGATACAGGCAGTCCATAAATTGCTATCACATATAATATTTTCTGGTAATTGAACGGTGGTTACAATGTCAGAAAGCACGATTCGACCTCCTGGTTTTAATAGTCGTTCAGCTTCATGAAATACTTCATTCTTATCAGGAGCCAGATTAATAACACCATTACTGATGACAACATCCATACTTTCATCTTTACAGAGTGTCGATTGAATATAACTTTTGAAATAATGGAGATTATTAATGTTAGCCTGGATTCGTAAACATTCTGCTTTGAGCAATTGCTCATCGGTCATGTCCACACCGATGACTTGACCAGTATCGCCAACCAGAATAGAGGCTATAAAACTATCCATTCCAGAACCGCTTCCCAGGTCAATTACTCGTTCACCGGCTTGCAAATTGGCCAAATGAAAATAGTAGCCAACCCCGGAAAAAGAACTGATGGCTTCTTCGGGAACCTTATCTAATAAATTTTCAGGATAGCCTAGCCGTTCAGCCAATTGACGTCCCGTTTCAAAATAGAATTCACTATCTGGATTCTGTGCGACTTGTTTATAAATGTCTTTGACTTTCTGTTCTAAATACAGAGTATTAATGTCGGTATAATTTGCCTGTTTTATGGTGGGTGCTATCACTGTCATAAGAAATCCCTCAAATCAATTTGGTGTAGATTAAAATGTGCTGCTAATTTTTATCTTTGGTTTTATAGTGACTGATCGATAGTGTACGGGCATCATTAGATAATTTCGTGGTACTAAGGGAGGTAAAAAAAAGGACATATGTCCTTTTTTCTGATTAAATTCGTCACTTCACGACCCAAACGTTCTTTTGGCTTAAATCAATGGATGATGGTTATCTGGCTTACTGCGGATATTTAGTAAAAAATATGATCTCTGTTTTGAGCAGTTTTAAATTAAATAAGTTTAGGAAAATAACAGCTCTTTGGTGTGATTGCTGCTATTCAAGACCAACAAAACTGATTCTCAACAAACCCGATAGCAGTCATTCGATATGTGGATCGCAATACTAACGATCCACATTCAAACGCCTATAGAAGATAAAAAGGACTTTTGGTATTTTCTTCAGCTTTAATGATATGGGTATAGATAGTTGTCGTATTAATATTTTTATGTCCTAATAAAGTTTGTATGGTTCTTAAATCGACTCTTCTTTGTAATAAGGTTGTCGGCATAATGCCTCAGCGTATGGATACTGGCCCGTTTATAAATCTGAGTTTTAGATAATGCATTACGAAATGCTTTTTTCGGATTTGCACCGGAATTGACGTTATGCGTAAAAATAGAATATTTGGGGTGAGAGTAAAAGTATTAGATTATCCTCATAAGGCAGACCAATCACGCCTCACAATCTTTTGTATTGAGCTCGGTCAGGAATGACATTTCGGATACCGCCGCTTGGATTTTCTATGTCTCCTTTGTAACGAGGTAACATAATGACATGCAAGTGATCGATACTTCGTCCTGCTTCTCTTCCATCATTGTTTCCGAGTGTATAGGCATTGGGTTGGTCTCCCAGAAATGGTAATTTCAGAACCGTTTCAATATGATCTTTAGGACGACCTTCAAGATAATCTCTTTTGAGCATATTCTCGTAGAGTGATTTCATATCCGTTGATTCTACAACCTGTTTAACACTATAAATCATATCAAAATAGTCATCATGTTCTTTTTCATTCAAGCTAAAAATCGAAGCAACATGCCTTTTGGGCATAATCAGTGCGTGACCAGGATTCACTGGATTGGTATCAAATATACTAACGAATGATCGATTCTCGAATATAAATGGATCGGCTTCGCCATTGATTACTTTGCAAAAATAACAATTTTGCTCTGAAAAAGATAAGCTCATAATGATTTCTTAAAATTAATAAACATAGTCCCAAGCATTATACAGTAACCTCTATGAAAATATCTATTGCCTCACCTTATTTGTCATGGAACTATCAATACTTGGGATCAGATTTAAAACATAGGACCCAAAAGGCAATCGAAAGATTAATTTTATACTGCCTCTAAATAGAAAACCCGGGTCAGAGAGCAATTGTTTCTAATATTAGAAGAAAATGCTCTCTGAGCCTATTTTTGTACTAAAAACTCCACATCGAAAGCATAAATGTGTATTATTCGAAAATCAACTATTAACGAAATGTAATAGGCGGCCACCAAATACACTGTTATGTGTGAAGAACGCTATTACAGAGAATGTACGCTCTCAGCCGTTAACTACCCATTTTAAGCATATGGTATAGTAGGCGGTATGATTTATCAAAATTTAATTTAATGAGGAAAATAGAATGACACAATTCGTATTTGTTTATCTGGGCGGTAATCATCCATCCAGCCCAGAGGAAGCTAATCAGCATTATTCGAAATATATGGAGTGGCTATCATCACTCGGTGACTCGGTTGCCATTCCTTTAATACCACTAAAGGATACAAATACAGTAAGCTCTGATGGGGCTATAAGAGAAGGAGGAAGTAGTGCAATGTCTGGATTCTCTATTATTAAAGCAGACTCGATGGAGGACGCACTATCGATTGCGCAGTCTTGTCCTTTTCTTGAAATTGGCGGTTCACTTGAGGTGTCTGAGTTGATGCAGGAGCCTGTTCAGTAACAAATTAAGGAATCACATACAAGTCGCTCCAGCGGACACGTAACCGCGCCGCTATGCTCGTGCGTTCTGAACTGTCGCTTTTTACTTTCCACCGTTTAGCTAAAAAAATATGTCCAATGGCTGCTTAATGCCCATACAAACTGGATAAGACAAAATTAATTCTTCCGCTAATAAGGAGGAAAGCAGATATTGGCCAAATTCTTTGTCAAAAAATATTCCTGGCAAGCCTGAAGTAACTGTATCTGGTGTATAGCAATGGTATGGACTCCTCCTCATCCCTATCAGCACGTATGTGCCATACTGAAATTGAGGTTTCAAGATAAAGAATAAAAAGGAGTCCATTATGAATATTAGTCGAGTTGGTGTTGATTTGGCAAAAAATATTTTTCAATTACATGGTGCTGATTCTAAAGGTCATACAGTTTGGAAGCGCGGATTATCCAGAGATAAATGGTTGCAACCGTTGGTGATGGTAAACAATACCGCAAAGGCAGAGACATGGCCGCTGCTCTTGGCTTAACGCCCAGGCAACATAGCTCAGGCGGTAAAGAAAAACTACTGGGTATCAGCAAACGAGGTGATAGCTATTTACGTTGCTTATTAATTCAAGGCGCACGTGCTGCCATGCTTACGACAAAAGGTGAAGATGATCGCTTTAGTCGCTGGATAAAATTCGTCTTAAAACTAAACGTACCCGTGGAAATAGTCTATATTCTGTTATTCATGATATCAATCCCATATTAAAGGGCTGGTTTGAATATTATAAACAGGCTCATTTATGGATATTTAACTCAATTGATGGATGGATACGCCGTCGTCTTAGAGCTATGTTACGCAAACAAATGAAACGACCTGGTTCTGGTAAGGGACCTAATGATCATTTGCGTTGGCCTAATAAATTCTTCGCTTCCAAAGGACTGTTCTCTTTACACACAGCCTTTGTTTTGGTGAGCCAATCCCGATGAGGAAACAACTAACTGGAGAGCCGTGTGCGGGAGAACTGCATGCACGGTTCGGAGGGCGGGGAGGCGTGGAGTCTTTCCGACCCCTATCCTAACGCCCTAATAGACTGAATTAGCAAAAATCAATTGTTCCGCTTTGGGCGATTTCGATATTTCGTGAGAAATTCTTTCAAAATATTTGCTCCTGGTCTGCATGAATTAAACAAGCTGGTGTATTATAGCTGTTGTCACCTAGATGTTGGCCAGTTGAACCCACTTCCCAAAGCAGTAATATCCAAAAAGCAAAACAGGAACAATTATTGATCAAATCCCTTAATCTTAACAATATTACTCAGCTTGTTGTTATCAGTTACATGGAAGGGGGAATGTTATGGTATCTTTTTTTGTAATGCACAATGTAAGACCTGGTACCTGATGTGTTGTACCTGATGTGTTGTCATTTTTCCATCTTTTAACCCATTTTATTAATTGATCCACAGCTCATTTATGCGTAATTGATCCAGATCAAAACAATCAGCCTAAAACAATTTTATTTTTAAAATCTTATTCCAAATTCTTACTTTTGAACTATTTTTAAAGTGTAAACTAGCAAAGAAGTTGTATGGATACACTGTCTTGCAGAGAATCCATCTGTATCACTGCAACAACGTTTTCTTAAAGCTTTTTTTGAAAACGCCTTTCTCCATTTCTGCGGTATTACTAGTGAAAATCGAGACGTCAATTGTTCATTAACACACCAGGGTGTCTAATTTGAGAAATCTGGTAAACAATAAATGCTCATGAAATAACCTCGAAGCGATCCTTTTCAAATTTTATACGACGGTTTCGTTGGTTATAGAAAACTGAGATATACGTGATTACTGACCACAAGGAGGGCATTATGAGTGATATGCATTTAAAAACTCGATACTTTCAAGCTCCTGTATTGGCACAGTTTACCTACTGTGCATTGCTTATTATTTTTTCAGCTATTGTTATAACGGCCTGCAAACCATTAACTGAGGTAATTTGTGAAGACTGTGAAGCCTTGAAAGCCGTCAATCATAATCCAACGCTGGCTCCGCTGGCTGCTGTGGTAGATGGTCAATGGGTAAGAATGGTGAAGCCAAGTCAAACTGTCGTTGTTCAAGCTCATGCTGCCGATCGGGACGGTGACAGGTTGCGCTATCGCTGGATTGCTGCACCCAATTCCGGATCAATAGAGCAACTCAAATCATCTATGGTTAAATGGCGTGTGGGCAAAGACAAGGAGGATCAAAGATTAACGGTGGTGGTTAACGATGGGAAAGGCGGCTATGCCAAAGAAACCCTCCGACTACCAACCCAGTCCGAAGTGGTTTTTGCCGGTCAGGTCGTTGCAAATGATGGCAAACCACTTGAATCAGTCTCAGTCCAGGTTAATGACGAAAAGACCAACACGGACTCCAAAGGTCATTTCAAGCTTCCGATAAAGGATGCCAATGCACCGCGCTTCGTCTTGAACCTCAGTAAATGGGGCTATGGTCTGGTCTCCCGTACCTACGATCAAAGTGTCCATGACGGTAAATGGACCATGCTGCCGGCAACCATACAATCCGTCGATCCGACCCGTCCGATTATTGTCACCGATGTGCTAAGCCTGACCAATTGCACGGGCTCTCTGACAAGTGGAATCAATTGGAATGATTATCCTCAGCAGCGCATTCCTCGTATTACCGATACCTTTGGCCAATTGACTGGCGGAACCATTCCAGCAGATATAACCCAGGCCCTGAATTTCATTTTTGGTGGTACAGATTGCAGCCCCGGAATCAGTATCAATATCCCGGCCAATTCCCTGGTTGACAATTCCGGCAATCCACCGCAAGGGAATGTGCAGGTATCGCTGTCAACGGTTGATCTCTATGCCCCGGATTCCATGCCCGGCGATTATAGCGTGCAAACCGAAGAACGTACCCTGTGGATGCAGAGTTATGGTGCTGGCGGAATTAATATCCGTTCCGGCGGTAAGACAATGCAATTGAAAAAGGGGCAGACTGCGAAACTGACCATACCGGTTGATCCAAACCAGTTGCGTCAAAAAGGTAAGATCCCTGAAACCATTCCACTGCTGTTATTCAATGAAGACACTGCTGAATGGCTCCCACGCGGGGAAGCGAAACTGGACAAAAATGGCAAGTTTTACCATGTGGTCATAGATCACTTTTCTGAATTTAATACCGACTTGATCAAAACCGACCAGGCCTGCCTGAGATTCAGCGGTGAAAGCCTCATCAGCGCGGACGGAACAGCCGGTGAGTTTGAACTGGATGCGATTATTCCTCTTGGTAGTGCGGCACCCGTGGTGCGGAACTGGCATATCAGTGCCTCTGATGATCCCCTGCATGCAGACGATCCTAATTTGCACGTCATCGTCAATTTACCCAGTGATACCTGGATAACGCTGATCCCGATGCGTCAGGAGTCCGGCAGATTGATCCCCTACGGTATTTTCGGAGCCAATAGCGGTCCACCGCAAAGCCCTACGGATCCCAATTTTCCGATGTATCCCTATACCGCTTGTGCCAACGAGCTGGTACTCACTGATGTTGGCGGTACCGTTGATATTGTGGTGGATGGAACGGGGCATATAGAAGGACCGTTTCCTATTCATCTGTTTTCATTAACGAATCCAGACGGCACGGACATCTATCCACTGGAGCCTGTTTCTGGTTCATATGCCCTGTATTCACTCTATGATTCGGGCAGCGCCAAAGTCAGAATTAACAATATTTTGCCAAAAGAAATCGGTGGCATGGTTTCCACTACCGATGCTGGTTGGTTGGCTCTGACCGATCTGGCAACGGTCAACGTGCGACTGAATGGCTTGAACACACAGGACCCAGGGACTTGTGCTGTCCCCATAGGACCAGCAGGATCCGAGTACTCTGCTCAGGTCGAGATCACTGATATCGCAACTCGTCCCTATGATCTTGATGCAACGCTTATCGGATTGTCAGTCATCAACCAGGTGATTGCGCATATCAATTATCAGAATATGATCAGTATTCCCGCCTGTGCCGGATTGGTAACACCCGAGAGTGGTCCCTATATGGATTTCTATTTTCCGGGTGACAGCGGAATACCAAGCCCTGATCTGGTCCTGACCCTGGAGCGTTTTGGCAGTACCACCAGCACCGACGGTGCTACCGCCGGACAAAGTTACTGGCTGCGCAATATGATCTTCCAGCATGGCACCAATGTCGCGGCAGATGACCCGGATGCCGCTGATCCCATCGATTTTAGGTTAGATACCGGTACCACCCTGACCATTATCAATGACCGGGTGGCTGGATTGCTTGGATTGATAGCCGGTGATGGCAGCTCCAATTGCTTTGGTGGCATCAATAATGGCTACGTCATTGATTCCGTTACTGCGATGGGAGACGATGGTACCTATCGTATTGAAAATGCCAGTATCTGCTGGCAGGAAAGCGTCATTGATGGCTCACATATCGTCGATGCGGTCATTGGTTCGAATTTCTTTGACCAGGTTCAGATTGTGTTTGATGGCGTCAACAATACCCTGGGAATTATCGAATAAGATCTTCAACCTTCTATTCCAGGCCTGATTTGCTTTTAGCAAATCCAGGCCTTGTTTTTAGTAAAGACATGATTGTCAATCCCAGTCCCTATCACTTCTAATCGGGAAGTTTCTTCGTAATACAATTTAAGTACTTGCCTATTTCAATAGTGGTTGTATAAAAATACTCTACGATTGTTCACATTATTGATCGATATCTCTGCATATCGAACCTGATGACGTGCAGAATAATATTGTATAATAAGCGCTCATGAAAACAGGATGGAAATTAGATGATAAGTGCGACGTTTATTGTTTACGTCAGTCTGATGGTGTTGATCGGCTTTATTGCCTATCGACGGACTAACAATCTGTCGGACTACATTCTCGGTGGCAGGCAAATGGGCCGTTGGGTTACGGCGCTCAGTGCCTGTGATCGGATATGAGTGGCTGGTTGTTACTGGGCTTACCGGGTTATGCCTACGCAGCCGGACTGGAATCCGGCTGGATTGCATTGGGCCTATTGATTGGTACTTATTTTAACTGGCGCCTGGTGGCCCCCCGACTGCGGCATTATAGTGTCATCGCCGGTGATAGCCATACCTTGCCCGAGTTTTTTGAACGCCGCTTTCATGACGAAACACGCTGGTTGCGCGTCGTGTCGGCGATATTCATCGTATTGTTTTTTTTGTTTTACACCAGTTCCGGTCTGGTGGCAGGCAGCAAGCTGTTTAACGCGGTGTTTGACTTGCCCTATCACTGGGCCGTTACTACCGGTGCCCTGGTCATTGTCATCTATACCTTTGTTGGCGGTTTTCTTGCCGTATCCTAGACCGATCTGTTTCAGGGCTTGTTGATGGCCCTGGCTCTGTTTCTCGTACCGGTCATTGCCATGACCAGCCTGGGTGGCTGGGGTACGACGTTTTCAACCATTAATACCAGTAATCCGGCCTTATTGGATGCACTGACGACGGTAAAAAACGAACCCCTGGGCTGGCCTGCCATTATCTCTTTGATGGCCTGGGGCCTGGGTTATTTTGGTCAACCACATATTCTGTCACGTTTTAAAGCCATTCACTCGCTTGAGGATATTCCAGCGGCCAGGAGAATAGCCCTAAGCTGGGTGTCTTTAACGCTGCTCTGTGCCGTGTTGGTGGGCCTGGTCGGTACCGCTTATCTGGAAACACCATTACAGGGTGCCGACACGGAGAAGGTGTTTATCCTGCTGGTGGAAGCACTGTTTCATCCGGTGATCGCCGGTATCTGTCTGGCAGCCATACTGGCGGCGATTATGAGTACGGCTGACTCACAGTTACTGGTGTGCGCGGCAGCATTTACCAGTGATTTTTATAAGGCCTTGTTCAAGCGCACGGCCCGAATTAAGCTAAGTTTCTGTTTAATCTGACAGTAGTTATGTCTCAAATATGCTCATTGCAGTCAGTCAAGAATCTTTACACAATGTCAAAACCGTCCCAAAGTGTTAATTCAAGAATTTCATCCGACTAACGACAGAAATGTAAAAGTTGCAATTTTAAAGTTGTGAAACTTTCGATTTTGATAATCATTCACTTGTCTCTATCAGAGCAATAGCGGTCATTTCGTGAAAAATAAAACTTGAAATTTTAGCCTGTTTCAATCAATATTCAGATAATGTGGCCAAAATTTTACTATTCATTTTTAATAGACACATTCTTGTTCGAGGAGAAAATGACCTAAAACAGCGATTTGACTTTCCTAGCTTATATCATTTTGATTCTCTAAAGCAGAAATTTCATTTTGCAGTCTATCTCTGATGTACAAGATGTAGCTTTTTCCAAATCTGATATTTTGAATAATTCGTGTAATTTTAGAAAACATCTTCCGATGAAATTTAATCTAATTATCTCTATTTTCTATGCAAAAAACTAACATTCAATACAATTCAATAACTTACAATGTATAAATGTCATTAGGAATGAGAGAAATACATTACATCAATTAAGCGTATTTTCAGGTACAATTAATTAAATTAACCAAGATATACGGCTGTAGTAATATCTGATATTCAAGTTGCAGTCTATTTAACTGTCAGGAAAAAAATGAATTTAAGCTTTAACTTAGAGGATGCAAGCCAAGTTACT